>PVBE012753126.1_pt1 | contig 26623 bp, 23 predicted proteins | sample 1631181 | NCBI WGS metagenome assembly PVBE01 (sample SAMN08397723, study PRJNA350692) | Marine metagenome, whole genome shotgun sequencing project. | isolation source: water | place: Pacific Ocean | collected 2012-04
GAGGTGAAGGCTCAAACGATCGATAGGCGAAGACTTCATAACCGGACCCTCAGGCAGCTCACCCAAGCTCTTCCACACCTCTGATCTCTCGGGTCCCAAACTGTCCCATTTGTGCTGGTTGCCAACAGCCCAGCAATTCAGCCAGGGGCCGGCCATGATGGAAGTGGAAAGTACGCTCTGGGTACGTCGCCACCTCGGTGTATTTGTCCTGAACTTCTCGTCTAAGGGTGGCCACTTCAGGAGTCACTCGAGTTGCCATGTACTCACCTCCATCGGCGCGCGCCGGTATCGCTTGAGATATCCGGGCCCCCACGTCCATTCTTAGCCGCAGCGCCGCCTTGGCTAGATACCCGGAGACCGTTGTTTCGATAGTAGCCTAAGAACCGGTAATTCGCAATACGATTCAGTCTAGTATGCCACGGTTGTCACGCGTAGCGTCAATTCTTGGTGACAAACATCAGCTGACGATCATGCTTCTTCTGCTGGGCCTCCTGGCCGGCTGATTGGGTGCGATGAGCCAGAGTAATCACCTCGGGCGCCGGGGCCATCTATCGGAGGAGTTGCTCAGCATCCAGGCCCCTGCTTCACGGTCCCTCGCCGTCTGCAGGAGACCTAGGCCGTCGTCCGCGCTTTGTTATGGAACAATGATATGACCGCCGGCAGCAGCAGCAGTGAGGTTAGCCAACTCAACGTCATGATCGAGGCGAGAAACACGCCGACCACGACATAGGGGACCAGAGCGGCGAAAACCATGGGGGCGAATCCAATGGCGATGATCAGGGCATTTCGCGTCAGCGCCCTAGCCGGCTCCTCGAACATCTGGGTCAGGGCGGCGCCCGAGCCGCTGGGCGTCTCCTTCATCAACTGCCGGTACCGCTGGATAAAGTGAATGGCGAAATCGACGCCGATCCCCAACACCAGAGTGGAGAGGACCGCCAGGGGCATGTCGTAGTCCTTGCCGCTGAACCCGAGTACCCCGTACACGAACAGAATCGTGATGGACATGGGCAGCATGGCCAGCAACGCCCAGCGCAACGAGCGGAAGAGGGCCACCATCAGGAGCAGGACCACCGCGAAGGTGGCCAGAAACGCCCTCAACATGCCGGAGACCATCTTGTCTTGCCAGACCAGATTAAGGTAGGTCTCGCCGGCCCAGTCGGTGCGGATACCGGCAGGCAGCGGCTGGCTCGCGAGATAGTCCTCGGTGCGGTCCACCACCCGCTTCATCACCTGGTTATCGCCTTCCCGCAGCAGGACTTGCACGTTGGCCTTGCGGTAATCCGCCGTAATCAGGCCGGCGACGCCACCTCCGCTGGGTGAAGCGGCGGCCGTATCCAAGGCCCGGATTATGTCTTCTCGCTCTCCGGGAATCGCCTCGGGCGCCGGGCCTCCCGCGAACACGTCGACGTACGACAGGCTCTGCCCCACCTCGCCGAATTCCTTCCAGAGGTCCTGCAGGGCTGCCACGGAGGCCGCAACCTCCGGATCGGCCAGCAGCCCCGGTTCATCGGCCTCGATGATGAGGCTGGCGTTGTAGGTCCCCGGGAAATGGCGGTTCAGTTCCTCCGACGCCACCCGAATCTCGCTGCCGCTTCTGAACCATCGAACCGGGTTGTCATTGACGGTAATTCGCAATACGCCGGGCACGGCGGCAATCATCAGCACCAAGAAGACCACTGGAATAACTCGGGTCCTCTTGGAAGCGAGCCTCCCCAGACGCATCAGCCCGCTGGTGATAAAGCGGTTTCGTCGCTCCCCACGGCTCACCAGGCTACGCTTGAGGCTCTCTTCGCTCAGGCCCATCACGAAGGCCGGTATGAAAACAATGGTCAGCAGCCAGGCGGCAAGAACACCGAAGGCCACGAACAGGCCGAACACCTGCACGGGTGGTATCGGCGTCAGGCCCAACGACGCGAAGGCCACCGCGGTGGTGAGAGAAGTGTAGGTGATAGGGGCAAACAGGTCTTTGCAGACCGCCCGTAGGGTCTCCCGCCGGTCCTGGTATTGGGGGTAGCGGTCAAAGAACTCGCTCAGAATGTGGACGCTGTCGAGAATGGCGATGGGCATCAGGAAGATGGGGATCATGGAACTCATGATGTGGAGGGAGAAGCCGGTTCCGGTCAGCAGCCCCATGGTCCAGGTCACGCTCAGCATGGCCACCAGCATTGCCCCGATGACCAGGGTCAGCTTGCGGAAGAAGAATAGCATGAGGAGGAAGACCAGCATGCCGGCAAGGGGGGCCAGCAAGGCCATTTGCAAGAACATGTCCCGGCCGAAGGCCTCCTCCGCCAGAGGCAGGCCGGCGAGGTAGTACTTCGTCGTGCCGGCTCCGTCGTTGCGCTCCAGCAGGTCCTTAATGGAAGAAGAGACGGAGTTGGCCGAGTCCTTGCTTTCCAGGGGAACGTATACGGCAAGCCCTTCCCAGTCCGGCGAAATGACCCGGCCGGCCAGGAGAGGGTCCCGGTCCACCGCACCGCTGATCCGGTCCACGTCATCCTGGGAGAGTTCGCCCTCCGGGACCGGACCCGCCGACTTGAAGCTGACAATTCCTTCCGGAACGACCCGGTCCAGCCGCCCGATTTCATCGACCAGCCGGGCGGTGGCGGTCAGCAGTTCGCTCGTGAGCACGCCGCGCTCGTCGACAATTCCGAGGACTATCATGTCCCTGGCGCCGAATTCCGCCCGCATGGACCGGTTGAGCGTGCGCACCGGGTTATCAGCGGGGAGCATGTTCTCCGGATCGGTGTCTATTTCGGCCCGGACGATGAGGGCACCAAGGGCCAGCGTGGTCAGGGCCACCACCAGCATGACTGCTTTGGGCCAGCGCAGCCCCAATTCGGCCAAGCCGCCCCGGGCTCGCCGTGGATCGAGTCTCTTGAGCATCAGTCAAGTCCCCTACAGAGCGTTGGCCAGTCCCAGTTGAGTATTCCTAATAAGTGAACGTGACCGACCTTATCCGCCGATAATACACCGGTTTCCAGGGCGGTGCAATCCAATATTGCCACTTCACCCAATATGCTCGCGTATATCGTAAGCGCAACTTATCGCTGGCATAAATCAGGGTTTATGTGCATTTCGAGGGGTCGCGCCGAAAAAATACGCCCATCACTGCTGCTCCGAGAGGATCGGAGCCGGGTGAGGGGCGATTTGTCGCCTGAGTGATGGCCTGGGGGTTACATGTCTTCCGGAGCGTTCATTCCCATGAGCGCCAGGGTCCGGCGAACGACGATTTGGGCCGATTCCACCAGCTTCAAGCGGGCCAGGTTCATATCCCGGTCCTCCGGAATGGAGGAGATGACCCGGCAGCTATCATAGAACCAGTGGAAGGCGGTAGCCAGCTCCATCGCGTAGTGAGGCAGATGGTGGGGCTCCAGGGTGCGAGCCATATTGGCCACCAACTCGGGCAGCCGCAGCATGGCGCGAATGAGGCTCTGCTCGCCGGGGTCGTTCAGCAGGGTCACATCGCCGCCGCTCCAGTCGATCTCGCCGTCGCGGGCCCGCTTCAAGATCTTGGCGGCGCGGGCGTGGGCGTACTGGACGTAGTACACCGGGTTCTCCGAAGACTCCTTCTTGGCCAGCTCCAGGTCGAACTCCATCTGGGTTGCCGGGCTGCGGGCCAAGAAGAAGAAACGGCAGGCATCGAGCCCCACCTCGTCGGCCAACTCCCGAAGGGTCACGAATTCCCCGGTTCGTTTGGAGGCCCGGACCACCTCTTGGCCCCGCTTCAGCGTGACCATCTGGGAGATCAGCACCGTGAGGCGGTTCGGGTCGATCCCCAGCGCCGTCACCGCGGACTTCATCCGGGGAACATGCCCCTGGTGGTCGGCCCCCCAAATATCGACCACGCCGTCAAATCCGCGCTTGACGAACTTGTCGTAGTGGTAAGCGATATCCGCGGCGAAGTAGGTCGGCACCCCCGAAGAGCGGACTACCACATTGTCCTTGTCGTCGCCCAGCATGGTGGAGTTGAACCACACGGCGTTTTCCCGCTCGGAGAGGTAGTTCTTGTCCCGCAGTATCTGCATGGCTTCGTCATATCGACCTTCCCGGTACAGGGTCCGCTCGCTGAACCATTGGTCGAACGCCACGCCGATTTGAGCCAAGTCTTCCCGGATCAGCTCCACCATCTTTTCACGGCCGACATCGCCGATCTCTCGGACAGCCTGCGACTCCTCCATTTCCGCGTACCGGGAGCCTTCAGCTTCCGCAATCTCCCGGCCCAGGTCGATGACGTAATCGCCGACGTAGCCGTTGTCGGGCAGCTCCGCCGGCAGGTCCAGGGCCTGTTTGTACCGGGCGTAAAGGGACCGGTAGAAGGCCTCCATCTGGTTTCCGGCATCGTTTACGTAGTATTCCCGGGTTACTTCGTAGCCGGCGGCGGCCAGGATGTTGGCCAGGGCGCTGCCCAGCACCGCACCCCGGGTGTGACCCACGTGGACCGGGCCGGTGGGGTTGACACTGACGAATTCCACCATCATCCGCCGGCCTTGGCCCACGTCCACGTCGCCGAAATCCGGGCCGGCCAGCCGAACGGCCTCCACCTGTTGCTGGACCCACCGGTCTCGCAGGTAGAAATTCACAAAGCCGGGAGGCGCCGCCACCACCCGCTCCACCTGGTCGCCGGTGGGAATATTCCTGGCCAGTCCCTCGGCAAGTTGCAGTGGGTTGATGCGAGTGGCCCGAGCCAGGCGCAAGGGCAGGTTGGTGGCGAAATCACCATTCTCGGGATTGGCCGGCCGCTCCACCTGTATCTCGGGCATGGTCTCTAGCTGAAGCAGCCCGTCGCGGCGGGCCTGAGCCACGGCCTGGTTCAGCATTTCCACAATTACGTCACGCACCAGCGGGGTCGCCATAGAGTATCAGCCTTCCACCACATATAGGGTCCAGTGTGTCATGGCCCTTCTTGAATTGGATAGGAACTGGGGCCATGAGCCACCTTACGCCCATATTATCACAAGCGGGGCTTCTGAAAAACGAGAATCGCGAGGCTCGGATATCCGCTTCTACGTCGTGCCCAAGCGCTCACGATGCCATGATGATAACGATTCTAGTTGACAGTTTCTTTCGGGGTGATGGAATCCAAAGCGCAAATTCATTGCTAGGGAGGTACCGGTTTCAGATGAGGTCTACATTCTGGCTAACCTTGGCCGTGCTCGCCGTGCTGGCGCTGGCAGCCTGCGGGGATGCGGCGACAGCCACCCCTCGGCCCACGTCAACCCCGGCGCCGACTCCAACTCCCGTTCCTCAAATCAATGAGGTCAGCTTCGCCGTGATCGATTTCGGTTACACGGGGCCAAGCAGCATCCCAGCGGGTATGACCCGCATTAGCCTGGCCAACCAAGGGCAGGAACTGCACCATCAGCAGCTCATCAAGCTACCGGATGGCACGTCCTCAGAAGACTTGCTGGCCGCTTTCGCTCAAGGGCCGGGGAGCCCGCCACCGCCAGGGATCGAATCTGCCGGGGGCGTCTCGGTGTTGGCCCCCGGTGGGAGCGGAACCGCGACCCTGAACATTCAGCCGGGAAACTACGTTATGCTCTGCTTCGTCCCCAACGCGGAGGGCGTTCCGCACTTCGCTCTTGGCCAGGCGGCTTCCCTCACTGTCACCGAGGCCACCGGTCCGCTGGCGGCTGAACCCGATAGCGACCTGACAGTGGATATGTCCGACTTTGCTTATAGCTTGTCGGAACCGATCACGGCCGGTGTCCAAACCATCAAGGTAACGAACGGCGGAGTCCAGGATCACGAGGCTTTCCTGGTGCAACTGGCGCCCGGCGCCACGGCGATGGACTTCTTGGCCGCTTTCGAGCCAGGCGCCCAAGGGCCGCCGCCGGGATTGCCCCTTGGGGGATTTCAAAGTATCGTCAACGGCGGAGGCGGCTTCTTCACCGCCGAATTTGCTCCGGGAAACTTCGCCCTGATCTGCTTTGTTGAAGATGTGGAGACGGGCGCCCCGCACGCCGTCTTGGGCATGATCGAGGAGTTTACGGTAAGCTAGAGTCCCCCAGAGTGGCCGCCAGACATCTGCCCGGCCGTTGCCGGCATCTCCTCTGCAATGGTCACGGGGGTCACCTTGATCTCCGCGCGCTCGCTGGGGAGCAGCTACTTCGACAGGGCAGCTATCTGGCCCGGAGCGCCAGCCTCGACGGTGGCCGCCTCCCAGTGCTCGGGCAGCGTGCGGTACATACCGTGAGGTTTCATCCCGACCGGGGCGACAATCTCGTGCCGGCGCTCCTGAGCCTCTACCCTTGCGGGTAGCAACTCCGGGAGATAACCGGGGCAATGTGCGCCGTCATGGCGCTTTTGTACCAGAAACAGCATTGGGAATCCTCCTCTTGGGCGCCTTCGGAGTGTTGATCCAAAAGACTCCGAGGGCGCTTTTCAGTCCATGCCCCGCAGGCAAGGTAGCCGGGTTTTTGGCAGCACCCTTAACAGCGCCTGCCCGGCAGGTTACAATTCTGATTGCTAGGAATCAACAACTGCGTCACCCCTGCTCGCCTCCTCGACGGGAGACCCGCTGGGGCAGGCCCGTGAACCGCCGATCCGGGTCTCTCAGAAAGACGGGCCCGCCGGAAAAGTGCCGTCTGACGTTGACCCTCTCGCGAGAAACAGGACGGGGCGCCTTTTGCTCTCCGTTAGCAATCCGGGCGGGCGGTCCAAATCAATACTGCCGGGAAGGACTGCCGTCGTGGAGAGGGCATCCAGCAGAGGCGCCCGCCGTGTCAGAGCCAGAATAGTCGCTTGAGGACGTAATGGATCAGGTCCAGCACCCGCCGCCGGAGAGCCAGGCAGAGGGGTCCACCCGCTCCAGCGAGGAGCTGGTGCGAGCCGCCGTGTCGGTTATCCGCCAACTCCTGGATGGCGAAGACCGCGAAGCGGCGCTCGGCCGGTTCAGCCAGCTCCACCCGGTGGACCAGGGTGAAGTTCTGATGGAGCTGCCCAGGGGTGTTTGCCTCGAACTCTTGGCCGGCCTCTCCCCCGACGAAACCGCGGAAATATTGGAGCACCTGGAACCGGAGGAGACAGCGGAGATGTCTCAGGGCTTGGCCTCCGGGGTGTTGGCCCAAATCCTCGAACAGACGAGGCCGGACGCTGCGGCGGACCTTCTCCAACTCCTACCCGAGGACAGGGCCGAAGAGATCCTTCAGGCAATGGAGGATGCCGACGAGGTGGTCTCGCTCCTCCGGTACCGCAAAGACACTGCGGGCGGGCTGATGACCCTCGGTTATCCGGTGGTTAGGGAAACGGTTACCACTCCCAATGCACTGGACCAGCTCCGCTTATTGGGACCCGACGCGGAGAACATCAACTCGATCCTGGTAGTGGACGACTTGGGCCGGCTGGTGGGCTCCCTCAGCATGACCAGGCTGGCGTTGGCCCGGCCCACCTCATTAGTAGGCGACATCGCCGACCACCAGGTCATCTCGGTCAGCGCCGAAACGGACCAGGAGGAGTGCGCCCGCCTGATGGAGCGGTACGACCTGATCCAGCTCCCAGTGGTAGACCAGGAAGGCCAACTCACCGGCGTTATCCTGGCCGAAGACATGGTGGACGTGGTTGAGGAGGAAGCCACTGAGGACATGTACCGAATGGCCGGCCTCGCCGGGGAGCGGGTCATGGGGCCGCTGCGCAACTCTCTGCGACGCCGGCTGCCCTGGCTCTACATTAACCTGGCCACGGCCCTGCTGGCCGCGCTGGTGATCAGCCTGTTCGAATCCACCATCGCCAGGGTGGTGGTCCTGGCGGCCTTTCTGCCGGTCGTGGCGGGACAAGGCGGAATCGGCGGCACCCAGACCGTCACCTTGATTGTGCGCAGCATGGCACTGGGAGAGGTCCCCAGGCAGCTAGGTCTCCGGGTGTTGTTCCGGGAGCTGGCCCTTGGGCTAATAAACGGGGCCACGCTGGGTTTGGTTGTGGGCGTGGTGGCCTGGGCCTGGAAGGGTATCCCCGTATTGGGGTTGGTGCTGGGCCTGGCCATGCTGGGGAACATGTTCGTGGCGGGGCTGGCCGGCGCCGGAGTACCTTTGCTGCTGCGACATCTGCGCATGGACCCTGCCGTGTCATCGGCGGTCTTCGTGACCACGTTTACCGATGTCATCGGCTTCCTGCTGTTTCTCGGCCTGGCCGCCGCCTTCGTTAGCTACCTGGACTAGCCCCGTTTGACGCCGGAAAGCTTCCGCTGGGCCGGAGCTGTGGTTGTTGGGTGGCTATCCGCCGGAGACCCGCATCGGTGGGCCTCGACCAAGATCAAACGACAGACTCGAGGCCGTGAGGTGAGAGCGTGCCAGGAGACATCGGACTCATTGGCGGCGATGAGTTTCGCCGGGGCTGTGAAGACATGGACCGGGAGATCATGGGAGCCTCGGGCCAGGACCCGGCCCGGGTGCTGATTGTTCCCACCGCGGCGCTCGACGGCCCGGTCAGAGCCGCCGACAACGGTGTCCGCCATTTCAATGCCCTGGGGTCCGATGCCCGGAGGCTGATGGTCCTGGAAAGGGCCCATGCCGAAGACCCCGGCCTCATTCAGTCCAGCCAGGGAGCCGGAGTGGTGTACTTTACCGGAGGCAGCCCCGATCACCTGCTGGCCACGTTAAGGGACTCGGCGCTTCTGAAGACCCTGTTGGCGGCGGTAGACCAGGGGGCGGTGCTGGCCGGCTCCAGCGCCGGAGCGATGGTCATGGGCTCTCATATGCGGCGGCCCGGCGGCGGAGATTGGGTGGAGGCCCTGGGAATCGTTCCGGGGGTCGCGGTGCTGCCCCATCACGAGAGCCGGGACCCGGCAGAGGTATCCCGCCAGCTTCGCTCCCAAAGCCCGGCCGGGCTAACCGTGCTGGGGATTGACGCCCGCACCGGATGCCTGGGCCGGCCGGGACGATGGCAAGTGGTGGGTCAGGGGAAGGTTATCGTATACCGGGGAGCCGATTGGGCGGTGTACGGGCCGGGAGGACGCCTTCCCGGTGACGTGTAATGGAGGCCATTGGCAAGGGCCTCCACTGGCCCTGCGGTGGACCTACTTTCTCCGCTGGCGCAACTCCTGCCACACCGTCTGGGGCGAGACGCCGGTGGCCGCCAGCAAGACCATGGTGTGGTACAGCAGGTCGGCCACTTCTTTGGGCAGATTTTCGTAGTCACCTTGCGCGGCTGAAATAACCGTCTCTCCCGCCTCTTCGATGACCTTCTGGGCGATGCGCGCGGCTCCTTCACGGAACAGCTGCGCCGTGTAGCTGCTTTCCGGCAGGTCCCGCTGCCGTTCCCGAATCACCCCGAAAACCTCGTCCAATATGCCCGGCCCGGATTCGGCCGCCTCAAACTCGTCGGGAAGCTCCTCGATGGGGGTGAAGAAGCAAGAGGTCTCCCCTGTGTGGCAAGTGGGGCCGTCAGGGTCCACTTTGAGCAGGACGGTGTCACCGTCACAGTCCAGCCACGCCTCCCGCAGGTTCAGGTAATTACCGGAGGTCTCGCCCTTGAGCCACAATTCCTCCCGGCTGCGGCTGTAGAAGCACACCCGGCTCCCTTCCAGGGTCAGCTTCAGTGAGCCGGGGCTCATGTAGCCCAGCATCAAAACCCGGCCGGTGCCGGCATCCTGGACAATGGCGGGGACCAAACCCTTGCCGTCGAGCTTAATTTTCATGGTTTTCCGTCCTGGGCCGGCGGCCACGAGGGCAGCAGAGCGGGCAACTCCAAAAGGCTGCCAATCTGGTAAGCCGGTTTGGGATACTCGGGGTCCGGAGGGTCACCGGAGCGGTTGATCCAGACGGCATTCATTCCGACCTCGCTGGCGCCTTGAACATCCTCAAGCTGCTTGTCGCCGACGTAGACCGTTTCTTGGGGGGTAACATTCAGCCGCCGCAGCACCTCCAGGAACAAGCCAGGATGGGGTTTATAATCCCGGGCCTCCTCGGAGGATAGCACCACCTCGAATTCAAGCCCCAGAAACTTCAAATTCGGTATTAAGAAATTGTCATCGGCGTTGGAGAGGATGGCGGTCCGCCACCGTTGCCCGATCTCGCGCAGGGCCTGCAACGTATCGGGATACGGGTCCCGGTGTGCCAGGTCGCTGATGGCCTTGCCGACCGCGGCATCGGGGTCGCCGGGCAGGTCCAACGCAGCGAAGGCACGGACGAAGGCTTCCCGCCAGGCATCATGGTAGTTGTAGAAAGGCGTCTCCGGTTTGATTCGCTCGGCCCGTGAATTCTGGTCGACCTTTCGCCATTCCTCCCAGAGAAGCTCGGAGCTGGTATCGAGCCCCTGCGCCTCGATGATCTCCTGGAAGGTGACCTTCCACATCTCCGTGCCATTGAGGACCAGGGTGCTATACATATCGAAAATGACCGTGGTAATGAGGCTCATGGGTTCGAGGATCGTCTCCTTTGCCGGTATTTCCTTTATCATCTGCTTGGTTCGATGCCGGGTCCGGGAAGGCCGCCGGGCACCCATCCCAAGCGCTCACCCGGCGCCCGCCGGCAGCGGCCGCACCGGTATACCACGGTCCGCCAGGTACTCTTTGGCCTGGGCGATGGAGTAGGTGCCGAAGTGGAAAATGCTGGCGGCCAAAACCGCGTCGGCCTTGCCCTCAGTGAACGCCTGGTACAGGTGGTCCAGGTCCCCGGCGCCGCCACTGGCGATGACCGGTACCGGCACCGCCTGGGATATGGCCTGAGTCAGGTCCAGGTCGTATCCGGTGAGTTGACCGTCGGCGTCCATGCTGGTCAGAAGAATCTCACCGGCACCAAGCTCCACCGCCCGGCAGGTCCACTTAACAGCGTCCATGCCGGTAGGGGAACGCCCGCCGTGGGTATAGACCTCCCAGCGAGAGCCCTCCTCCAACGCCAGGTCAACTGGTCCGTGCTGGCTGACGGCGGCCCCGGCGCCGACCCGCTTGGCGTCGATGGCCAGCACGATGCACTGGTTGCCAAACTGGGCGGCGCCCCGGCTCAACAAAGCGGGCTCATTCACGGCCGCGGTGTTCACCGAGACCTTGTCCGCCCCGGCCCGCAGCATCCGGCGAACATCCTCGACGCTCCGGATGCCGCCGCCCACGGTCAGCGGAATAAAGACCTGCTCCGACACCCGCCGTACTACATCCACCATGGTATCGCGGGAGTCCGAGCTGGCGGTAATGTCCAGGAAGACCAACTCGTCGCCGCCCTCCTCGTTGTACCGGGCGGCGAGTTCCGCCGGGTCACCGGCGTCCCGCAGGTCGACGAAGCTGATGCCCTTGACTACCCGGCCGGCGTCCACGTCCAAGCAGGGGATGATGCGTTTGGTCAGCATGAGGCCGGTATTCTCTTCCTTTTTCTACTGAGGTTCAGCCTCAGCAGTATACCACCGGAGCAGCCTTCTTCTAAGGGCTACTTCATCAAAAATGAAGCATAACGAGCCCGGTATCCCGGAAGTGTTCGAGAATACCCCTGGTGCTGGTGGCGGGACGCAGGTGAGGTAGAATTAGCCCGCTCGAACTACTCCAATCGACCCACTTTCGAGGTGAGACCATGGCGCTTACGCTGGCGGAAGCCAATCGGGCAATCGAGGGCGCTATCGCCCACGCCCTGGAGCTTAACATCAAGATCAATGTGGCGGTTTGCGACCCCGGCAGGCATCTCATCGCGTTCAACCGGATGGACGGGGCGATCTGGGGGGGAGCATACGGTTCCCAGGGGAAGGCGATAGCATCGGCGGCCTTCGGCAGGGCCAGCGGCGACCTGCAGCCGCAGGCCGACTCGCCGATTATCCGGGGCATCCTGGCTACCGAAGGGGGGCACGGAATTGCCAGCCAGGGCGCGGTGCCATAGTCCGGAACGGCGTATTGGAAGGCGCCGTGGGAGTAGGCGGCGGCACCGCTCAGCAGGATGAGGACTGTGCCCGCGCGGCCTTAACCAAACTTTAGCCCGGCATTCGGCCTTCAACGGTCCGCGGGCGCCGCCCAAGGACCAAACCTCTACCGTTGGTCGAGAGCCTTCGGGCCGGGTATCGTCAGAGGAGAGCGGGCTGCGGCATCGCCGCGGGAAGCTTGCCCTTGGCCCGCGCCGCATGCCGTTCGACCCACTGCGCGGCTTTCTTCTTGGCGACGCGCCCATCGACCCACCGCATTGCTTCCTTCGCCGTGCCGCTACTGGCCAACTCCAGCCGATCGGGACGCCGACCGAACACAATGTAGCAGATAGTCCGGATCTCTTCGTGAATCACATAGCCTCGGTAGTAGAGGTTCATCATCCGCGCCAGCCCTCCAGAGCTTTACGTAAATAGGTTCACCGCGGCAGGCGCCGGGTCAAACGTTTCCATGCCGCAAGCACCTTCAATACCTTAAGGACATATGTTCTAATACTGGAGTGCGCCGGTCAAGGGGCGGATGTCAGTAGAGGGAGAGGGGTGCGCCTCGGCGCCGGGGGACTCCGGCGGCGCAATACTGACTGGCCCGTTGATTGGCTGCGGATTCTAGTGAACAGGCCGCAGGTGTCCGATTCAGCCGGAACCGCCTTGAGGAGATCAACAGACCGGGAGCTGGACCAGATGACGGCCCGTGGCTTGGGATTCGAGCGAGGCGAGTCTAGCCGCAGATAGAGGCTTTGCCCAGGAACACGTGAGGAGGAACGGGTTGGGCCAGCACCCCGGAACCGATACTTTCTCGAGGAAGCAAGGCGTAGGGCGCCGGAGTGGGCTCCGGCATATGCCACGGGGCGGAGGTCAAATCGAGGTCGTTGCCCCCGCCTGCTTCCCAAATGCCGGTCTCGTTGGCATCCAGGTCACCGATCTTGAAGGTCACCGTCTTGCCGGAGAAAGCCTCACCGGCGCCCTGATCGATGAAGAGAATGTACCGGCCGTCCTGCACCGTTGATGAAGCCACCAAGGATTCCCCTACCCAGGCGGCAACGAGGGCGCCGTCGGCGGCGGGCTGGCACCCGCCAGGAGGCAAGGGTGTCGGAGCCGGCGTGGCCGAACCGCAAACGAAGGCCGTCCCCACAAACACGTGGGGGGGCACGGCCTGGGCCAGCAAACCGCCGCGGAGATGCACCTGGTGCAGCGAGGCAGAAGGATCCGGCGCCGGCCGCAGTGCGGCGGTCAGGTTGATTCCGTCACCTCCGCCAATTTCCCATATGCCGGTCTCGTTGGCGTCCAGGTCGCCGATCTTGAAGTTCACCGTCTTCCCGATGTAGGAACCCCCGCCGCCCTGATCGACGAAGAGAACGTACGAGCCATCCTGCACCGTTGTCGAGGCGGCCCAGGCACCCTCGACCCAGGCGGTCACCAGGGCGCCTTCGGCGGCGGGTTGGCACCCACCTGGCTCCAACAGTGGTGCTGCCGGCGTGGGCACAGGACTGGGCGTCGCCGTAGGTTCCGGTGTCAGGGTGGGCGCCAGTAAAGGAACACCAACGAAGCGCGAAACGGGCACCGGTGTTGGCCGGGGAGTGGGTCTGGCCGTCGGGGCCGGCACCGGGGTCGGGGCCGGGGCCGGCGAGGGAGCAGGCTCGGCGGATTCGGTGAGCATGGCGGCAGGCGCGGCAATCGCCACAGCCACCGGCGTCGGCACGGGGATAGAGGTGGCCGTCGCGGTGGGCACCTCCACCGGTACCGGAGCCGGAACCGGGGTGGCCGCGAGCATCGCCTCGACCGTTGCCCGGACGCTCACAATTACGGTGGCGGCGAGATCGGGAGGGTCACTCGGCGCCGGAGTTGGCAGGGCGGCCTGCACCGCCGCCCGCACCGTGGCCTCGATGTCCGGGGTTGAGGCTGGCGGCGGCGAGCCAAGCGTTGGAGCGCCGGAGCACGCCAGGGGCAACAGCACCAGCAGCGAGAGCGCGAGGAGCCTGATTCTTATGTAAAGGACTCTCAGATAAACGAGCAACACGGTGGTAATGTTACTCGGTTGTCACCCCACAACGCACAAAGGAACGCTTGCGGTTTCGAACAGGTTTGTCACGCGCCAGGCCTGGTTCGGCTCCGGTCGGGCGGCGGAACGTTTATCCCTGTAACTCTGCCAGAAACTCGGCCATCGGCTTGGTTTCCTGGGTGGAGGCCGTCATGTCACGAACCAAAACCTCTCCCCGATCGATCTCGTCATCGCCCAGAATGAGCGCGTAAGGGATCTGCAAAGCGTTGGCCTGGCGTAACTGGCCTCGCAACGTGCGAGTGCCGCGGCTGAGGACCGCGCCCAGGCCCGCGAGGCGTAATTTGGCCGCCAGCTCCAGCGCCGCTGAACGGGCGGCATCGCCGACGTTGGCCACCAGATACTTGGGCGCCGGTTCATCTGGGACCTCCACGCGGCTCTTCTTGAGGTTCAGTGTGAGGCGCTCCATTCCCGTCGCGAAACCGAACCCCGGGGTCGGACGGCCGCCCAGTTCTGCAATTAACCCGTCATACCGGCCGCCGCCCAAGATGGTGGATTGGGCGCCGCCTCGCCGGGGTTGCAGCTCGAATACGGTGCGCGTGTAATAGTCCAGGCCTCGCACCAGCCGGTGGTCGACCTGGTACGGTATTCCGATGGAAGTCAGGTAGCTTTGGAGCTTGGACCAGTGGTCGCCGCACTCCTGGCAAAGGTGCTCGGCCGACCGGGGCGCCGTATCTCCAAGGGCCCGGCATTTCTCCTCTTTACAGTCCAACAGTCGCAGGGGGTTTCGTCCAAGGCGGACCCGGCAGTCGGGACAGAGCTGTTCCTGAAGGCCGGAGTAGTAGTCAGCCAGCCCGGCGACGTAGGCAGGACGGCATTGGGAGTCGCCGATACTGTTCACGAGCAGGCTGATATCCTGCAAGCCCAGGGATAGCACCAACTGCCAGGCCAGGTCGATGACCTCCGCATCAACCGAAGGGTCACCGTCACCCAGGGCTTCGACGCCGAACTGGTGGTGCTCGCGAAAGCGCCCGGCCTGGGGTCGCTCGTAGCGAAAGACGGGGCAAAAATAGTAGAGCCGCACCGGCTGGGTCAGGTTGTGCATGCCGTGCTCCAGGTAGGCGCGGCAGACGGGAGCCGTCCCCTCGGGCCGGAGGGTGACGCTGTCGCCGCCCCGGTCCTCGAAGATGTACATCTCCTTTTCAACGATGTCGGTGCCCGCTCCCACGGAACGGATGAAAAGGTTCGAATCTTCGAAAACCGGCGTGTCAATTCGGCCGTAGCCGTACCGCCGGGCCAGGTCCACCGCCTTGGACTCGATATACCGCCAGTATTTCTGCTCCGGTGGCAGCAGGTCGGTGGTACCTCGGGGAGCTTGGAACAAGGGGTTTTTCTCCTTTACAGGCAAGAATCACTGAAGTGATGCGAACCACCATTATAGTGGCAGGCCGCCGGCTACGCCAAGGAAGCACCAGCGCCACGCCGGTACCAAAGTTCAGGCAGGGCTAGACCACTCCGTCGGCCCGCAGCTGGTCCAGCTCTTCGACCGTTAGGCCGCCGATGCTGCACAGTACCTCCTGGTTGTCCGCCCCCAGATGGGGCGGCGTGCGGCTGGGAATGTCGACACAGCCGGTCAGGTGAATCGGCGTGTTGACGGTGCGGAACGACCCGCCCAGGGAATCCCCGGCATCGACGAACATGTCCCTGGCTTCCAGGTGAGGACACTTATCCAGGTCGGCCTGGTCCTGGACCACACCCATGGAGAAGCCGATCGCGGTCAGCTTCTCCATCACATCCCACTTGGAAAGGTGCCGGGACCATCCTTCGATGGCGGGGATGATGCTGCTGAAAAAGAACTCACCCGAGATACCCCGGCACAGAAACCGGGGGTCCTGGATCAGATCCTCTCGCCCGATGAGCTTCCACAGATTGATCCACTTCCCCTCCTCCTGGGCGCCGGCCAACACCGCATACCCGTCATTCGACTTCAGGGTCAGCTGGGCGGAGAGCATGTTCTCCCTGGCCCGGCCGATGACTCTGCCAGTCGACTGATAGAAAGGCATGGTGCTGGTGGTGTGGGCCACCATGCAGTCGTACATCGCCATGTCCACGTGCTGACCCAGACCGGTCTTGCGCCGGGTTTCCAGCGCCAGTACGACCCCCAGGGCCGCCCACAGCCCGGGTACCGAGTCCCCGATGTTGTCGCCGACCATCTGGGGTGGCGAGCCCGGGGGACCGGTGACCTCCATCCACCCGCCCATCCCTTGGACGCAGGGGTTGTTGGCCGGCCACTTGGAGTAAGGGCCTCGCAGCGCATCGCTGTCGCCGTAGCCGGTGATGCTGGCGTAAACCAGGCTCGAGTTGACCTGGCGGAGGTCGTCGTAACCCAGGCCCAAGCGGCGCAAGGCGCCCGGTCCCCAGTTATCAAGCAAGGCCTCGGACACGCGAATCAACTCGTGGAAGACCGCTTTGCCTCGGGGGTCGCGCAGGTCCAGGGTCACGCTCTTCTTATTCCGGTTCACCCCCAGGAAACGGGCGCTGACCCGCTGCCCGTTCGGTTTCTCGATGATGGGTTTGTTGTTCCGGGCGCGGTCGCCGCCCCCCGGGCGCTCGATCTTGATCACTTCAGCTCCCATGTCGGCCAGGATCATGGAGCAGAAAGGGCCGGCCACGATGTGGGTGGCGTCCAGGATGCGGACGCCCTCGAGGGGCAGGGGAAGTTTGCCGTTGTTCGCTACCATGCATCGCTCCCAAGTTCGGTTTCGGCAACCCAAGGCCGGCCTCGGTGAGCCGGCGGGCGTCGCGCGCTTAGATGGCGGCAGGGTCCTTGGGTCGCTTGGCCGGTCCCTCGCCGCGGGTTTTCACCGGGGCCGGCACCCCAAGAACCAAGGGGCAGCGAACTAGACTACTCCATCGGCCCGCAGCCGGTCCAGCTCTTCGACCTTTAGGCCGCCGATCCCGCACAGTATCTCCTGATTGTCCTCGCCGGGCCGGGGTGGCGTCCTGGCGGGCACATCGACACAGCCGGTCAAATGAATCGGCGTGTTGACGGTGCGGAACGAGCCACCCAACGAATCCCCAATATCGACAAACATATCCCTGGCTTCCAGGTGAGGGCACTTATCGAGGTCGGCCTGGTCCTGGACCACACCCATGGAGAAGCCGATGGCCGTCAACTTCTCGGTCACCTCCCATTTGGAAAGGTGCTGTGACCAGTCCTCGATGGCGGGGACAATGTGGCTGAAATAGAAATCACCCGTGATACCCTGGCAAAGATATCGGGGGTCCCGGAGCAACTCCTCTCTGCCGAGGAATTTCCACAGTTTGACCCACTTTTCCTCTTGCCCGGCGCCGGCCAACACCGCGTACCCGTCATTCGATTTCAGCGTCAACTGGGCATAGATCATGTCCTCCCGGGACCGGCCGATGACCTGGCCCGTCGCCTGGTAGGAGGACATGGTGGCGGTGGTGTGGGCCACCATGCAGTCGTACATCGCCATGTCTACGTGCTGTCCCTGGCCGGTCTGGCGCCGGGTTTCCAGAGCCAGTACGACTCCCAGGGCCGCCCACAATCCAGGCACCGAATCCCCGATGTTGTCGCCGACCATCTGGGGCGGCGAGTCCGGGGGGCCGGTAACCTCCATCCACCCGCCCATCCCCTGGACGCATGGGTTGTTGGCGGGCCAATCGGAGTAGGGCCCGCGTCCCGACCCGTCGGGATCGCCATAGCCGGTGATGCTGGCGTAAACCAGGCTCGGGTTGATTTGGCGGAGGTCGTCGTAGCCCAGGCCCAAGCGGCGCAAGGCGCCCGGCCCCCAGTTGTCCAGCAAGACCTCGGACACGCGAATCAGCTCGTGGAAGACCTGCTTGCCACGGGGGTCACGCAGGTCAAGGGTCACGCTCTTCTTGTTCCGGTTGATACCCAGAAAAAGGGCACTGACCCGTTGCCCGTCAGGTTTTTCCATGACGGGCTTGCTGATTCGGGCGCGGTCACCCACCCCGGGGCGCTCGATCTTGATTACCTCGGCCCCCATGTCGGCCAAGATCACGGAGCAGAAAGGGCCGGCGAGGACGTGGGTGGCGTCCAGAATGCGAATGCTTTGGAGGGGCAGGGGCAGTTTGCCGTTGGTCTCTGCCATAGGTGGCTCCCTAATCCGGATTCTTCGGTATCTGCAACCCAAGGCCGGCCTCGGTGAACCGGCGGGCGTTGTGCACGTAGATGTCGGTCAGGTCTACGAGCCTCTCCGCTTGTTTCTCGTTCAAGGGTTTTACCTGGGCGGGCACTCCGATGACCAACGAGTGGTCCGGTATCCTGGCCCCGGATCGCACCATAGCGCAGGCGCCGATGAGGCAGAAGTTCCCGACCCGGGCGTCCTCTAGGAGCGCCGCATTCATCCCGATGAGGACGTTGCTGCCCACCCGTCCACCGTGGACCACCGCGCCGTGGGTCATGAGGACGTTGTCTCCCAACTCGAGGTAATCATCGGTATGGAGGACGCAGTTGTCCTGTATGGAACATGCTTTGCCGATGACGATCCTCCCGTAGTCGCCCCGGATTACCGCTCCGGGCCAGATACTGGAATCTTCCCCGATCTCGACGTCGCCCACGATGTAGGCAGTTTCGCTGACGAAAACCGAGGGATGAATCTTCGGATGTTTGCCGTCTATGCTACGAATCACGAGGGCCTCCTAATTAATCGAACGCTTACCAGGATACACGCACCATGGCAAAGTTGCAGTCTCACAGCGGGCCGCGGAGGATCGCCAGTCATTAGATTCCCCGGCAATCACCCGGCGGCCAGCAACTGCCGCACCGCTTCGGGAGGGGCCAGGTTCGTCTGGACCCCGCTCCAGGTGTAGATATAGATGGCGGGCACGATCAGCAACACGGCCAGCTTGAACTCTCGAGCGCAAAGCAGCCGCTCGTACCCGATGATCAGAGTCAACGGGAAGATGGGCAACATGTACCGCACAAGGTCGTGGTGGGCCACGAAAATCAAGGGCACGTAGAATGCTCCGGCGAACAGGGCCAGGTCCCGCATACCGTTGCGCCAGAGCAGCAAGATTCCGATGGCGTTCAAGAGGTATATCCAAAGCGATGCTTCGGACCAGTTGTAGCCCAGGACCGACGGCCAAATGGAGGCAAAGGGGGCGCCCGAAAGATGGATGTTGTCGCCGGAGTGGAAGTAGGCGAAGAAGTCTCCGTATTGGACCTGGTAGAGCCCGGCCAGCAGCAGCGGGGCCGCCGCGAAAGGCGCCATCGGCAATAGCTTTTGCCAGGCCACGGACCATACCGAGGGACGGGGCTTAGCGCGGACGTAATCGCCGGCGATCAGCACCAGGTAGACGGCGAGCAGGAGAACTCCGGGGCTGCGGGTCAGTACCGCCGCCGCACCGGCCAGGCCGGCCAGCCAGAACTGCTTCCTGCGAAAGAACAAGATGAAGCTCAGCGCTTCCAAGATGAAAAGGGGCTCCGCCGCGCCCACGCTGTGGTAGATCAGCCACCGGGGCGGCAGAAGCAGGAACACGACTCCCAACCAGAGGGCATTTCGGGAGAGTCCCAGGTCCTTCAGCAGTTGGTACAGGACCCAGATCGCCAGGCTGGTAGCGGCTATCGTCGCGGCGAGCATTCCGTTGGCATAGCCGAAGATGTAGGAGAACAGCCGGATGGTCGCCGGGTAGCCGGGCAGGTGGGCTGCATAATACCCTGGGGTCAAGTCGGCGAAGGCCTCGACGGCGGGGTTGCCCGGGTCGTAGAAAGTCTGGGCCACCACCAGGTACAGGGGACCATCCCAGTACCGGTAGATATTATCCAGGGACCAGCCGGAGAAGGAGAGATGGAGGTAACCGTCCCGGTTTTCGTAGAGGGGGATGTATACCAAAAGGGTGGCCAGCAGGTTCAGCGCCACCAAGGTGAGGACGGGCCTTCCCAGGCAAAACCGTATCCCCGCGCGAAATAAGTCTACCGCGATGTTGGGCCCGCTGGAGGGAACGGCAACCAAGGCAAGGCCTCTCGGGTGTTTGCACTCAGCTATCAGCTTTCGGCTGTCAGCTAACCTGCCCTTGGACGCTCCACCTCTTTCTTGGAGAGAGGGTGGGGGGTGCTGAAAGCTGACCGCTGAAAGCTGACGGCTGGTATCTGATGGCTGGTATCTGATGGCTCCTAGGCCCCAAACAGGCCAGGTAGCCATTCTACGCTATAGGCGCAGGCGTAGGCAATAATGGAAAACCTTCCTAATTTGCCTACCCATACGATGGCCAGGAAGCGCCACACGGGATACTTGAGGGCGCCGGCGGCTATCCCCACCACATCGAAGATCGGGTTGGGGACCAGTGACACCAGAAGAAGAATGAGCCAGCCACGATGCCGCATCCAGCCTTCGATCTTCAGGTACAAGCGAGTCCTGGTGACAAATCCTCGGCCGCTGTACCCCAGCAAGTAGCCGGTTACTTCGCCCAGGGTGCCGGCGGTCCCGGCAATCAGGGCAACCCAGTAGGGGGTCAGGGTAATGCCGGGTAGAACGTCGGGGGAGCTGGCGGCACATACGGCGATAATACCGGGAGGCATGAGCAATCCGCCGCTGGCCAGCAGGACGATCAGCCCCACTCCAAGGTACCCATATTGTTCCAGGGTGATATAGCTGTGCAGGAAAAAGGACGCTACCCCGATGGCAACAACGGCCAGGAATACCCCGAGACGCAGCAGAGTCTGGGGGTTCCGCCAATCAGGCCGGCTTGCCAGGGTGGAGACTGGGCCGATGATCCTCATCGGCCCGGTGACCCGGGGGCAGCAATCAGGGCGCAAAGCAACGCCCGGGACGGCAGGTCGTCGAACTCGCCAAATTTTACCGTGTGGGGCCAATGCCCGCACTCGGGATGAATGCGGACCACGCTGCGAGTCAGGTCACACCGGACCGGGCCGGCGTGTGAAACTAGGATAACGATATCCTCCTGTCCCCAGACCGCTATCAAGGGAACGGGCTACTTTTTCAGACTGCCCCTAACGCGCCGCCGCTGCCGGCTGGGCTTTGACTCTATACCGTCATTGGTACGAAAATGTCATGCCGAGCCAGCCGTAGCGGCGAGGCATCTGGGCAGAGATTCTCCTCCGCCTCCCCAGATCCCGAGTCCTTCCCGCGAAGGACTCGGGATGGCGCGACGGCGTCTATTTTCGTCGGCCGTGGTGCTGGTGGCAACCAGCATGAATGATCCCGAGGAGTGAACGCCCCCTGTTATTCCGAGGAGCGAAGCGACGAGAAATCTGGTGCGGGATCCTCCATCGCGGCCCGGACCCCTCGCGTCACTCGGGGTGACCTATTCCAGGTTACTTCTCGTGCGAGACCTGCCGCAGACCTGAGCCGTCGACGCCGGGGTGGATTGGTCGTGCCGCCTCGTCTGAACTTCAGGCCGGTGAATTTCAGGCCGGCTGGGAAATTGGTACCGCCTTGGTCAAGACCAGGCCCGCGTCGCCGGCATCCACCACCACGTGGTCTCCAGCGTGGTATTCGTTGGCGAGAATGCCCTTGGACAGCGGGTTCTCCAGGTGTCGCTGGATGGCCCGCCGCAGGGGCCGCGCGCCGAACACCGGGTCGAACCCCTCTTCGGCGAGCCACCGGCCGGCCTCTGGGGTCAGCTCAAAGGTGATGCCCCGGTCCTCCAGCCGTTTCTGGACATCCTCGACCATCAGGTCCACCACTCGGACGATCTGTTCCTGGGTCAGCGGGTGGAAGATAATGGTCTCGTCGATCCGGTTCAGGAACTCGGGCCGGAAGGCCCGCTTCAGGGCATCGTTAACCGAGCCCCGCAGATTCTTCTCGTCCACGTCACCGTTCCGGCCGTCGGTGCGAAAGCCGAACGGCTGCCGCCGCAGACCTTCAGTGCCCAGGTTACTGGTCATTATCACCACTGTATTTCGGAAGTCAACGGTGCGTCCCTGGCCGTCGGTGAGGCGGCCGTCATCCAGGATTTGCAGCAAGACGTTGAACACGTCCGGATGGGCTTTCTCAATCTCGTCGAACAGGAGCACCCGGTAGGGACGCCGGCGCACCGCCTCGGTGAGCTGCCCCGCCTCCTCGTAGCCGACGTACCCCGGAGGCGCCCCGATGAGGCGGGAGACGGTGTGCCTCTCCATGTACTCGGACATGTCCACCCGCACCATGTTACGCTCGTCGTCGAAGAGGAACTCCGCCAGGGCCTTGGCCAGCTCGGTTTTGCCCACTCCGGTGGGCCCCAGGAACATGAAGCTCCCAATGGGCCGGCGAGGGTCGCTCAAGCCGGAGCGGGAGCGGCGTAGGGCCTCGGAGACGGCGGTCACCGCTTCGTCTTGCCCGATAACCCGCTGGTGCAGGCCGTCTTCCATGTGGACCAGGCGTTCCGGCTCCCCTTCCAGCAAACGCCCGGAGGGAATGCCGGTCCATTTGGAGACCAGCTCAGCGATGTCCGCCTCGTCGACCAGCATGTCCACGCGGCGCTCGGCCAGCAATCGCTGTTTCTCGGGCTCGTACTCCTCCTCCAACCGCAGCCGATCGGTCCGGAGTTCCGCCGCCTGCTCGTACTCGGAACGCTGAGCCGCGGCCTCCTCCTGGTCCACCAGCCCCCGAATCCGCTCTTCCATGACCTTGATGTGGGAGGGCAGGCTTTCGGCATCGATACGCAGCTTGCTGGCGGCCTCGTCGATGAAATCCACGGCCTTGTCCGGCAACTGGCGGCCGGTGACGTACCGGTCGCTGAGGCGAGCCGCGGCCACCAGGGCCGAATCGCTGATGGTGACCTTGTGGTGAGCCTCGTAGCGAGGGCGCAGGACCTTGAGAATCTCCACCGTCTCCTCCACCGACGGCTCTTCCAGGTAGATGGGCTGGAACCGCCGCTCCAGGGCGGTATCCTTCTCGATGTACTTGCGGTACTCGGTGGAGGTGGTGGCTCCGACGCACTGCAACTCTCCCCGGGCCAGGGCAGGCTTGAGCAAGTTGCTGGCGTCGATGCCGCCCTCGGCGGCGCCGGCGCCCACCATGGTATGGATTTCATCGAGGAACAGGATGACCTCCCGCTGGGCCTGCTTGATCTCGTCCATCACGGACTTGAGCCGCTCCTCGAACTCCCCCCGGAACTTGGAACCCGCTACCATGGCCCCCAAGTCCAGGGCCAGCACCCGGCGCCCCTTGAGGGAATCGGCCACGTCTCCAGCCACGATACGGGAGGCGAGCCCTTCGACGACAGCGGTTTTGCCAACCCCGGCCTCTCCGATGATGACCGGGTTATTCTTCTTCCGGCGGGTCAGGGTTTGCATCACCTGGCGAATTTCGTCGTCCCTTCCCACAACCGGGTCCAGCTTGCCTTCTCTGGCCAGCTTCGTCAGGTCCACGGTGTATTTCTCCAGGGCCCGGTACCGGCTCTCGGCCCTTGGGTCGTCCACCCGGTGGGCTCCGCGGACCCTCATCAAGGCCCGGTAGACCTTTTCCTGGTCGATGCCAAACTCCTTCAGCACCTGGGCCGAGTCCCCTTGAGAATCCATGGTGGCCGCGATAAACAGGTGGTCGGCGCCGATGTACTCGTCCCGGAGCCGCCCTGATTCCTCCTTGGCGTTATCCAGGAGCCGGGCGGCACGGGGTGTGGCGTAGATCTGGTTGTTGTCATGAACCACCTTGGGGGCGGCTTCGAGGGCCTGGTGCAAGCGTGTTTTCACGCTGTCGGCCGGAACCCCCAACTCGGCGAGAATCTCACCAGGGATGCCGCCCTCCAACTCCAGCAGGGCCAGCAATACGTGCTCGACATCCCACTGGTTATGGCTGTAGCGCCGCACCAACTCCTGCGAGCTGTGCAGCACTTCCTGAGCATGTTCGGTAAACTGCTCTGGCCGCAAGACCATCGAATCATCTCCTCGGTTGTGAATCGCTCCGGGGCCGGTTGGTGGAAGCACTCTGTTGGGCTCGCAGGCGGTAAAGCTCCTCGGTCAGTCCTTGGACCTGCTTTTCCAGGTGCTCGATCCGGTTCATCAGCTTCAGCGCCACCTCGGCTCCGGCCAGGTTGACCCCCATCTCATCGGTGAGTGCCTTGACCCTTTGCACCCGTTCGATATCAGCCATCGAGTACAGGCGCTGCCGGCCCACGGTACGGGAGGGCCAGATCAGGCCCACCCGCTCGTAGTAGCGCAAGGTTTGGGCGTGAACCCCGACGATGCGGGCGGCTACGCTGATAACGAAGCAGGGTTCCTCTCGAAATTGACCTTGAGAAGCCATGTCTATCCTCCATCACGGACGTCGCCGGACCGTGATTCCCGTAGGCGCCGGAACAGCTCCAGTTGCTCCGGCGTAAGGCCGGTGGGTAGTCTTACATTAGTGGTTGCGTACAGGTCACCCCGGAGCTTGGGATCATTCAGCGCCGGCATGCCCTGGCCGGCAAGCCGGAAACGCTGCCCGTTCTGGGTCTCCGGCGGTATGGTGAGGGCAACCTTGCCCCGTAATGTCTCGACGGTCGTTTCCCCTCCCAGGATGGCGTCTTCGACGGGCACTTCGACCTCCGTGTAAAGGTCCCGCCCCTGTCGCTGAAAACGCGGTTGAGGGTGTACCGAAATGACCAGGAATATGTCATCCCGCTGGCCCGAGCCGGCCGAGACGCGGACTTTCGACCCGTTGTCCACGCCGGGCGGGATTTTCACCTCCAGCCTGCGGCCCCCGGGTTGCTGCAGCACTCTGGTGGTGCCTTCGAAGGCTTCATTCAGCGTTACCGTGGTGGGATATTCGGCCGGCGCGGGCCGGCGCCGCTCCCTTCCTATATTCGAGAACAGCCGGTCGAAAACGCTGCTCTGCTCCTCGCCGAAGGCGCCGAAGGGGTCATCGCCGCCGTGGGTAGACCAGCGGTACGACCCTCCCCGGCGGGCTTGGGCTTGAGCCTCTTCGATCCGGTCCGAGTGCATCCAGTCATTGCCATACCTATCGTATTTACGGCGCTTCTCCGGGTCAGACAGGACGCTGTAGGCCTCGTTTATTGTCTTGAACTCCTCCTCCGATGCCTTGTTGCCCTGGTTCACGTCAGGGTGGAACTCCCGTGCCAACTTACGGTAAGCCTGCCGGATATCCTTCTGGGACGCGGCCCTCGGGACTCCCAACGAATCGTAATAATTTGCCATAGGCGTTGGCTCCTTAATTTCTACCGTCCATTATATTTATCTTAATGGCCACTGTCAATTAAAAGTTTATAAGTTTTGCAGCTTTATATAACAGGTTATAAAAGTATACTTGATAAGTAGCACTCAATTTACTACAATAGATTTTGACAGGCTTGAAAGCAGATAACGGGCGCTTCAACAGCCGGTAGCCAGGATACGACCGTGGAGGTACAAGGAAATGGTATTGCAGCATTGGGACCCCGTATACGAACTGCGCAGGATGCGCGAGGCGATGGACCGGCGATGGCGTGGACCCGCCCTGGCCGCCCCCAGCACCGAGAGGAAGAGATGGGCCATACCCGTTGACGTGGTCGAAGAGGCCGAGGAGATTCTGGTTCGGGCCTCCCTGCCCGGCGTCAAGCTGGAGGACATCGATGTCTCCATCGAAGACAGCGTGCTAGCCATTCGTGGCGAGTCCGCGGAGTCCAAGGCGGAGAAGGAGAGAAAAGAGGGTGGATACCTGATTCGGGAACGCCGCACCGGGGCCTTTCATCGCTCGCTGCGCCTGCCCGACACGGTGGACACCGACAAGGCCAGGACGCATTACGAGAACGGGATACTGACCGTCACCCTGCCCAAGGCGGAGTCCAAGAAGGCCAAGCACCTGAAGGTGACCGCCGGGAGTACCTCCGCAGGCGAGGCCGGATAGGCCAGTCCGGCCGGTAAGCAACCCGGACCGGGGGCGCTCGCCCGGCGGAGCGTCCCCGGTCCATGAATCGACCCAATCACCGGCGCCGGCCAGTGAGGAGAGCAAGCAGAATCATGGGAACATCGAAGGTTTTGGACCAGCCACGGGAATCGGAGATTTTCACCCAGGGACGAGCTTCCGCGGCGCCGGGAGAGTTCGCGAGCTTCCTTGAAGAAGAAGCGCCGCCCCAGCCGGGCAGGTGCCGAAAGGCGGCGGTCTGGTTCTATTCCGTTCCTCTGGCGGGCGTTCGATACTACGGCTACGAGGATCGTTCGAACTAAGGCGAAGCGGCCGAAACACGACGGAGCGGTGTCCCACAAGGATAGCTAAAAGGGGCATCCCGGACCGGCGGACCGCGCCGCCCACAAATCAGGGGAGCTTGATGCTCCCCTGATTTGCTGGGCGCCTTGGGGGAAAGCGCCCGAGGGTGGGAATGGGGACTGCGTCAAAGCGGTGGCTTGAAAGCAGCCCCGTTTTCTGTGACCCCGTTTTCTGTGCCAAGGTATACGAACCCCGCGTTCAGGTGGATTCTCGAGTCGGGTTTGCCGGGCCGCCGCGGCGCTTGAGAGTTTAGGTAGCAGATGCTACAATTTCATTCGTCGCGGGCGTTTGCCCTCAACGGGACTACTTCCCCAGTAGCTCCGCGGTAGGGCGGATCAGTCACAGGCGGATCAACCGCGTCGATCGTTCCCCAGTAGCTCAGCGGTAGAGCGGGCGGCTGTTAACCGCTAGGTCCTAGGTTCGAATCCTAGCTGGGGAGCCACTCCGGTCGCACACGAACCTCTTCCTCATTGGCAGCGACTTTATTGGCAGCGACTTTCTCGGGGAAACAGTCTCATTCAGTCCGCAGACTTCCAACGTCAATTCCCGTTCGCTGACTTCGGCCGGCTGCTCACAGGGCTTGAGCGCGCCGGACAACTCCTTCACCGTTCATTGGGCCTGACGC
>PVBE011117044.1_pt1 | contig 26621 bp, 26 predicted proteins | sample 1631181 | NCBI WGS metagenome assembly PVBE01 (sample SAMN08397723, study PRJNA350692) | Marine metagenome, whole genome shotgun sequencing project. | isolation source: water | place: Pacific Ocean | collected 2012-04
CCGTGCTGATCAGCATGCCCGCCGATAAAACGGGGGCGACGGTCATTTGGCTGCTGGACGAGGAAGACGAGGACACGCAGCTACTCGAAGGGGAGGATCCGATCTAATGAAGACCAACCGTAGACGACTGCTCAGCGTCGCCCTCGGTGGGCTCATGCTGCTGCTGGTCAGCGCGCCTGCAGGCGCGTCCGAAGGCGTTCGCCTGAAGGTGTCCGTGGTCCACGCGACCAAGGCGCCCGCCAAGGCGAATCAGGGCCTCAAACCCCGTGTTCTGCGCTCGCTCAAACAGACCTTCGCCGGCTACTCCTCATTTCAGGAGTTGGCCAAGCACAAGCTCAAGTTCGCCGAAGGCGGTAAATCATCCGTCAAGCTGCCCAATGGAAAGATGGCGGTCGTGACCTACAAGGGGAAGAAGGGTGCCCAGCACCTCATCAATCTGGCGATCGGTGGGGTCAACGTCGACCTTCGTTCCCCCGCGCGTCGTCTCTTCTATCAGGCCGGCTTGAAGCACAAGAACGGCATTCTCATCTTGGCCTTCTATCTGAAGGAGTAGGGCCGTGTGGCGGGCGTAGTTTCCCGCAGCGGCCCATGGTATAGCGCCCCCGTCAGTCGTTTGTAGCCCCGAGGTTTTGCGCCTGCGCCCTCCGCAATAGGGCCAGACCAGGCCCGGCCCGTGCGGGATGAACCCCGTCGAGTCGCCACGGCATCTCACACGACCGTTGAACTCAATGACGACCAGGGCCCCATGGCAGACTCCACTCCCACCACCCTCACCGTGACCGAGTTCACCGAGCGGGTGAAGACCCTGCTCGAAGGGACCTTTCACTCGGTCTGGGTGGAAGGGGAGATCAGCCAACTCAAGGTGCATCGCAGCGGCCATGTCTATCTCACTCTGAAGGATGAAGACGCTCGACTCGAGGCCGTTGTGTGGCGGTCTACGGCCTGGAAAATGCAGTATCAGCCCGGGGTCGGTGAGCGAGTCGTAGCGCGCGGTCGACTCAGCCTCTATCCCCAACGAGGCTCCTATCAACTGGTGATTCAAGGGTTGGAGCCGGCGGGTGTCGGGGCCTTACAAGCGGCTTATGAGGCGCTCAAAGCCAAACTGGGCGCTGAGGGCCTCTTCGATGACGAGCGAAAGCGACCCCTGCCCTTTCTGCCCCGCGCCGTGGGGGTGGTGACCAGCGCCACGGGCGCGGCGCGCCGTGACATCGAGGCCGTGGTTCATCGTCGATGTCCCCAAGTGCCCATCATCATGTACCCAGCCACAGTTCAAGGACCCGGCGCGGCGGCGGAGATCGTGCGTGGGATAGAGGTCTTGGCCCGAAGGCCGGACGTTGACGTCATCATCGCCGGTCGGGGGGGCGGCAGCATCGAAGACCTCTGGGCTTTCAATGAGGAGCCTGTGGTGCGAGCCATCGCCACCTGCTCTAAGCCCATCATCAGCGCCGTTGGACACGAGACCGACTTCACCTTAGCCGATTTCGTGGCGGACTGGCGTTCGCCCACGCCATCGGCGGCGGCGGAGCGGGCAGTTCCGGTGCGTGATGACCTGCTGTACACCATCGACCTGAACGTGGAGCGCATGACCCAGGCGGTTCGGCGGACGCTGGAGCGCGGACATCATCGCCTCACCCAAGCCGGCCAACGGCTGGTGACGGGGGTCAACTTGGCCCAGGGACGGCGCCGTCTGCAGGGGGTCTCCGGCCGTTTGGACATGGCCTTCCAGCGACACGCTGTGACGGCAAAGACGCGATTACACGTCCTCGAGCACCGTCTCGCGACGGTCCACCCCGCCGCTCGGCTGGCGCGGTCTCGCCAGCACCTCCAGGCCGCAACCGGTCGTTTGGCGGGGGTCGGTCCGCGGGCCGTGAGCCGCGCGAGGGCGGATTTTCGAGAGACAGCGGCGCGTTTGGCGGCGCTCTCACCCCTCGCCAGTCTGGATCGCGGCTACGGCATCGCTCGCAGCGCCGGACAGATCGTGCGGAGCCATCAGGACGTGACCGTCGGTGACCCCGTCGAGGTCCTCGTTCACGACGGGTGGTTTCGCGCTGAGGTGACGGACGCAGGACCGGGCATACCGGACACATCGAATCAAAAGGAGAAATCATGAGCGACAAAGAGCCGGAGCGCTTCGAGGACGTGGTGGGGGCCTTGGAGGCCCTCGTGACTCAGCTCGAGGCCGGTCAATTGCCCCTCGACGAGGCCCTTCAAATCTACGAGCGCGGCGTGGCGCTCGCGCGGAAGGGTAACACCCTGCTCGAGGGCGCAGAGCGTCGAGTCGAAGAGCTCCAAAAAGACCTGTCCGAGGTCTCCCAGTGAACACCGGGCTCGCCGCTGACCAAGCTCGTCTCCTCGGTCGCTTCGAGGCCGCTTTGACCGCCGAGGCCGATGGGTGGGCTGCGTGGCCCCAGGCCCTCGTCGAGCCCAGTCGTTACGTGCTCTTCGGCGGCGGCAAGCGCGTTCGACCTTTCTTGGCGCTCGCTGCGGCCGAGGCCGTGGACGGGCGCGTGGAAGACGCGATGCCGTGGGCCATGGCGGTGGAGATGATCCACACCTATAGCTTGGTGCACGACGACTTGCCCGCCATGGACGATGACGATATGCGTCGAGGGCGGCCGACGTGCCACAAGGCGTTCGACGAGGCCCACGCAATCCTCGCCGGTGATGCCTTACTCACGCGCGCTTTCGGGGTCATCGCCGACGGCCCTTGGGCGCCCGAGCGGACGGTGCGCTTGACCGGACTCTTGGCCACCGCCGCCGGCGGGGCCGGGATGGTGGGTGGCCAGGTCTTTGATATCAGCGGCCAGATGGACACGGTGGAGGCGGTGGCCCATATGCAGCGCCTCAAGACCGGCGCCCTGATTCAGACCGCGGCCGAGGGGGGCGCGCTGGCCGCCGGTGCCCACGCTGACCAGGTGGCTGCGCTCGCTCGATATGGCGCCGCCCTCGGGATGCTCTTCCAGTTGACCGATGACATCCTGGATCGAGAGCAAGACGCGGCGTCCGGGGGCAATAACCTGCTCCATCACCTCTCGCTGGAGGTGGTGCTCGAGAGACGCGGAATCGTGGCCCAGCGAGCCCGTAACGCTCTGACTGAGGTGGATGGCTCCCAAACCCTCCTCGCCCTCGTGGACGCCATCGCCGAGCGCAAGGTCTGATGGCCCGTCAACGCGTCGACGCGCTCTTGGTGGCGCGGGGCCTGGCCCCGGACCTCAAGACCGCCCGGGCCCTCATTATGGCGGGGCAGGTGGTGGCCGGTGAACGGCGCGTGGACAAGGCCGGGGACCGGGTGGATTCCGACGGCCCCCTTCGGATTCGGAGAAAACGGACGCATCCCTACGTGGGTCGCGGCGGCCTCAAGCTCGAGGGCGGCCTGGCCGCGTTCCAGCTCGATCCCGATGGGTGGGTCTGCTTGGACTTGGGGGCCAGCACCGGCGGATTTACGGACTGTCTCGTTCAACGTGGCGCGCGTCGGGTCTACGCCGTGGATGTGGGCTATGGTCTGCTGGATTATCGACTTCAGCGTGATGAACGGGTGATCTCTCTCGAGCGGACCCACGCAGCGCAATTGACCGTTGAGCAGGTCCCCGACTCCATCGATCTCTTGGTGGCCGACATCTCCTTCAACTCGCTCACTCGCATCCTGCCTGCGTCGGCGCAGCTGCTCCGACCCGGCGCCTATATCATCACCCTTGTCAAACCTCAGTTCGAGGCCGCACCCGAGGAGGTGGACGAGGGCGGTATCGTGCGTTCACCGGCGGTTCGTGCCCGGGCTCGGGCGCGCGTCGAGGCCGCGGTGCGGGACCTGGGGTGGCGATGCCTGGGAACGTTCCCTTCGCCCATCACCGGGACCAAGGGCAACATCGAGTACCTGCTGGGCGCTCAGGTGCCCGAATGACGTCGCCGACGTCGAAGCGTCCCGAGCCAAGCCGCGAGCAATAGCGCCCAGACGGGGCCGTACTCCAAGAGGGTAAACCCGCTCTCGTTCACCCAGCGACCGGTGTCCAAGTATTGAGGACGAGGGAGGTAGGCGATGAAGACGAGGCTGCTCCAGAGCAGATAAGGCTTCGCCCAGCTCGAGGGCTCGGATCCATGGACGTCACGCTCAGGGTTGCGCCCATCGGTGGTGCCCCGGGCCAACGACAAGAGCGCAAACGGCAGCCCCCAGAGAAGGTACCAAGGGTGCACCACCGGGGAGAGCAAGAGCAGCGCCATCACCACCGGACCGAAGAAGTCTTCGAGGGTCTCCGAACGCCACAGTCGGCGTAGAATCACCAGACCGAAGAGGCACCCGACCACGAGCTTTGCGGCGCCGAATGCCAACTCATCGGGCCAAATCTGGTTGGGGAGGGCACCGGACGACGGGCCCACCAAGACCCTCAGGCCCCGAACAATCTCCGGGGAAAGCTCTACGGGGGTCGGCGATGACGGCCAAATTTGTTCGAAGCCGGTCATCAAGAGGGCGAAGAGTCCGTCGTTTGCGCGCCATCGATGTCCATAGCTCTGGAGACCCTTCGACAGCTCACCGCCGGCCTCCAAGTAGGGCAATCCCAGCGCGACGCAGCCGAGGAGGGTCACCAAGACTGCCGCCTTGTGCCTTCGAAGGAGGGTGGGCAGCGCCAAGACCGGCATCAACTTCACGCCTACGCTCACAGCGAGCGCCAGGCCGGCTCGACCCCAACGACCCGCAGTGAGCGCGCCGCCCGCCAGCACCAAAGCGGCGACGCCGACGCTGTCTACGTGGCCCCCTATGGCGCTCTCCGCCACAGCCAAGGGCGCGAACCCGTAGAGGAGCGCCACTTGGGGCGCTGTGCCACGGAGGGCCGACCAGCGCCACAGTCCGAAGACCACCAGGACGTCAGCGGCCACCATCACGAGTCGTAGCACCACCTCGGATACCGTCCATGCGGTGGCCCCGGCGAAGGCCAATTGGGCCGCCGGAGGATAGATCGTGGGGATGTGTGCGTGCCCGATTTGGGCGCGAACGGCGGCCAAAACCGGGGAGTTGGCGACCTCGTCTACGGCCGTTGAGATCGGCGCGTGGAGATAGGGGTTGATGCCCTCCCATTGGACCGCCCCGTCCCATAGGTAGCGCCAGAGGTCTTCGGAGAGGAGGGGCGGCAGGAAGAGCAGCACGAGCCGTGCTGCGGTGGACGCCGCCAGCAGTCGGGTCAAGGCGTGACCGTCATTGGGGAACCGCGTCCAATGGCGATACAAATAGAGATAGGGTAATGCGCCGGCTCCGTAGGCCGCGATCAATCCCGTTAGTCGGCTGGACTCAGTGGTTCCCCACATCCCGCCCACCAAGAAGAAGAGGCTCGGCAGGAGCCCGCACGCCAGCAGCGTCGCTTCGTCGCGATTCTTCGGTCGTAGGCGGTGAATGATGGGCTCTGCCCTATTAGGCGCCCACACTCTGGGGTCGGCGGCGCTTGACGAGGGACCACTGGAAGAGGCTCATCACGCCGGTGTAGAGGAAACCGAACTGGAAGAGCATCATGAAGGGCAGCGCGACCCAGAGGCTCTCCTGGACGCAGTACACCACGGTATAGGTGTAAATCGCAGCCAGACAGAGCTCGATGATCGGCAGAAGGTTACGTCCACCGCGGTACTTCTTGCTCTTGGGCTGATGTTGCCCCTTCCCGCCCTTGCCTTCGATGGCCAGCTTCGGGGTCCGCACGAAGGGAGACTCGTGTCCGAACAGGGCCTCGAGGGTGGCCTTGGCGTTGTTCACCGCCAGCCCGATCCCCAGGGCGAGAACAAAAGGGAGGTAGATTATGCGCTGGCCCCAATTGCCGCCCACCTCGCGCTGACTGACGAGATAAAAACAACACACCGAGACTGTCGCCCCCAAGAAGCAGGGGAGATCAAAGAGCAGCGCCTGATACCACCCGTGCTCGACGCGAATTTGCAGTGAGAAGGGCATCATCAAGGACAGGATGATCATCAAGACATAGGCCAGGTTATTGCTGAGGTGAATGAACGCCTCAAACTTGACCTTGAAGGGCTGTGAACTCCGCAGGATACGCGGCAAGAGCTTGAGACCTACCTGGATCGACCCCTTCGCCCAACGGTGCTGCTGGGTCTTGAAGGCGTTCATCTCGATGGGGACCTCGGCCGGTGACAGGAGGTCGTTCAAGAAGACGAACTTCCACCCCTTGAGCTGGGCCCGATAGGAGAGGTCCAGGTCTTCGGTGAGGGTGTCGTGATGCCAGCCTCCGGCGTCGTAGATGCACTCTCGTCGCCAGATGCCCGCGGTCCCGTTGAAGTTGAAGAAGCGCCCGGAGCGATGACGCGCCGTGTGCTCGATCATGAAGTGGCCGTCCAGCAAGATGCTCTGGGCCTGAGTCAGCAGCGAGTACTCGCGATTGATGTGCTCCCAGCGCGCCTGCACCATGCCGATGTTATTGTCGGCGAAGTACTGCATCGTCCGCTCGAGGAAGTCCGGCTGGGGCGTGAAGTCTGCGTCGAAGACGGCGATGAATTCGCCCTTGGCGACCTTCATTCCCGCCTGCAGGGCACCGGCCTTGAACCCAGTTCGGTCGGTTCGATGGATGTGAACGATGTCGATTCCGCGCGCCTTCCAATTGGCTACGGCGCGTCGACAAATCTCCACGGTGTCATCAGTCGAGTCGTCCAAGACCTGGATCTCCAGGAGCTCGGACGGGTAGCGGATGTTGCACACGTGGTCGATCAAGCGCTCGACCACGTACCGCTCATTGAAGACTGGGAGTTGAATGGTTACGCGAGGGTTAAAGTTCTCGCTCGTCGGCGGAGTCGGCTGGTTCTCTCGGTGGCGATAGTAGAGCCACGCCATATGGTACCGATGTGACCCATAAAAACAGAGGCACAACAGAACAGCGAAGTAGCCGAAAATAAAGATTGTTTCGCCCGGCGTCATTCCGCTTCGTGCTCCCCGACATCGTTTAGAGGACGGCAAACATATAGATCCGTCATAGACCTGTCAATCTCGCCGAACTCTGGGTGTGTCAATCGCTTTTTGCAGTACCCCGCGTCTTTGAAGGCGTCGAGATTCGGCGGACTCTATTCGTTACAGGGGAGGGAGACGCGGAGTTCCGGTTCGATGACCGGGCTCATCTCGTCCAGATGAAAAGCCACTGAGGTCATCAGCATCGGCACGCGCTGCTCGCAGCGCATCGGGGGGACTGGGCGCACGTTCAGCAAGGTCGCAGTCATTCGATATTGCCCCGGCGCCAACTGCATCGGCGGCAAGGGCACTCGACCCGCAGCCCCCTCCAAATTCACGGGCATCTCCTGCATCCAGCCTCCCTCTTCGGCGAGCTGAATTCGAAGGCCATCGAAGGCCAAGGCCGGCCCGCGTATGGGGAGGGCCAGGACCGGGTGAACCTCGGTTCGGGGGATGGTGCAGCCGATGGTGGTCACGGGTAACTCGCCCAAATCCACCAACTGTCCAGGCATTACGTTGAGCGGGATGGTCATGGACACAGCCCGATCGCCAAAGGGCGCGTCGCGGCAGCTGGTAAACTCGCCGTCCCGATTGGTGTCCACATAGACCTGGGCCCGATATCGACCCGGCGCCACGGTGTGGCTAAAGGCGGCCTCTCCATCGGCGCTCCAATGATTGTCCAGCAATTGAACGCTCACGTGCTCGTTACGCTCGCCGTCGGGATAGAGCTCTAATCGGACGGGTCGACCGCTCCCGATCGCACCGTCCTCGGTCTCCAAGAGCACGCGCCCGCTCACGCCCGTAGGCATCTCATCAGCGCATCGCTCGACACCCAATCGCAAATCCCCTACGTCGCTCAACTCGCCGGCAGTGATCTCCACCTCTTCCACTAAGGCGTGGACGGCGTCCAGACCAGCACCGAGCCCCTCGCAAGGCGTGTATCGGCCGTCTTCGTCGCGATCCAAGAAGACCCGCAGTTGCCAGAGTCCGGGGGAGAGGCCGGTGAGGGTGAACATATGGGGCAGCGGCCGATCCCAGATGCTCTCCATAACCGTCCAACTCACCTCTTCTTCAACCCCATCGACGCGCGTAACGGTCGCGATCACCGGACCTCGCAACGCGCTTCCGGGGGCGTCCATCTGTGGGTCCGCCGCCATCTCAGCGTACTGCTCGTCGATGCTCAGGAGCCCCGTCACGCCGGTCTCGATTCGAGGGCACTCCTTGGCCATCAAGGCGACCACCTGAGGGAGCATGGTGAACTCACCGCGGGCGATCTCTACGCTGTCCACCACCGAGAGTAATCGATCTCCCCCGCCCAAATTGGGACCACAGGGGGAGGGTTGGCCGTCACCGTCGTCGTCGGTGAAGATCACGACTCGATATCGACCGGGCAAGAGTTCGCCGATGGAGAAGGCAATCGGTTCGGCGAGGTCGCCCACCCCGTTGGGAAACAACGGAATGCGTAGACCCATGGGTCCTTCTGCCTTGGGCCCGTCCTCGACGCCGTGAGGGATAATCTCGGCGATGACCGAGACCAGGGGATCCACCTCGGCTAAGGGCGGGAAGGCCAGCTCGCCGGAGAGCCCCGTACCGGGCTCCCCCGGGCCGCAGATGTGCCGGCGCAGCTCGATGTCTGCTTCCCTCTGGGCCGCGCTCCGCACAAAGACGGAGCCCGATAGGTTGTCGATGGTGTCTGCGATCTCGGGGTCTTTGGGATCCGGCGGGAAGGGGCATGGGTCATACTCGTCGTCCCCGTCACGGTCCCGATATACGGTCAACCGAATCGGGCCCGGCGGCAAAGCGTCGAGCTCCACGGTGAATGGCCACGCCTCCACCTCGTCGGCGAGCCATCGATCCACCGCTTGATTGGTGTTCTCTTCTTCGATGAGAAGTCGGAGCGCGCCTTCGGCCTGTCGGCCGGCGTCATCACCGGCGATGGACAAGATGAGGGTCCGTGCGGTCTCCATCGGTGGATCCATCGCCGCATCCGCAACGGTGGCGGACGGTTCGGCTACGTCGTGTGTCACGCAGCCCGCAACGAATATGGCCAGCAATACGCCGGCGCTCGCGACTAGTCGCCTCAACCGAGTCTCCCCGTCCAATTCACGTCGCCGGCACGCCGTACCGGTCCCACGCCTTGAAGCGCTCTAAAGCACATTCTATACCACAAGGTGTTCCGAGCCCTAATTGGGACACGGATGTCGCGTATTTAGGGTATTCGGCCCCTTCAATGCCAGTTTCTCTGCTCCACGAATGGGTTCGAGTCTGACATCGGTGTCAGTGAAGTGACCTCGATTGCGTAGTGTCCCTTGCGATGATCCGATCGGGGTGCTCCGATGGTTCGCCCCGGGCAGACTCGATTAGGAGGGCTCTCATGACCATGGTGATTGGTGCGGTATTGGCGGCAGGCAAAGGTACGCGTCTTCGACCTTTGACCCACCATCTGCCCAAGCCCATCGTCCCTCTCGCGGGGCGGCCCATGCTGGAGTACGCCCTGGACGCCCTCAACGCCGCCGGCGTCGAGCACCTCGGCATCAACGCATACCACCTCGCTGACGCTGTGCCCGCAGGGTTGGCCCACCGCTCCGAGCAGATCGAGTACGTGTTCGAGGAGACCCTCAGCGGTACGGGCGGGGGGATCGCCGGCATCGCTCGACGCTTGCCGAAGACGACCATGGTGGTCATCAACGGTGACGCGGTCTTCGGCTTTGACTTGGCTCCGTTCATCGCCCGCCACCGAGCGCGTGGCGCGATGGCGACTCTGGTGCTCCGGGAGGTGCCTCCCGACGCCCCGTTTGGTCGGGTGGGCGTGGATGAGTCGGGCCGCTTACATCGGATCGCCGAGGTAGACGGACCTGACGTCGGGGACCATGTCCTCAGCTATGGGGCCTTCACCGGCGTGCAGATCATCGAACCGGCGCTCATCGAGGCGATTCCGTCGGGGCCTTGCGACATTCTCCGTTCCGCGTATCGACGGCGCTTGAACGAGCGCGCGGGCCTTTTTGGAGACTTCGCCCCCGCAGAGGCGGCCTGGCACGATGTGGGCACCGCTGAGCGCTACCTAGAGGCCCATTTCGCCATCATGCGGGGGGAACTTCCCGGCGACCATCTCCCCATCGCCGATGAGGCCGCTCGACGGATTTCGCCCTCGGCCGAGGTCGGGGACGGGGTCGAGATTCACGGGCCCTGCGTGATCATGGACGGTGTGGTCATCGGAGCCGGCGCCAAGATCGGTCCCTACACATTCATCGATCGAGGGGCCCGCGTGGACCCGGACATCGTGATTTCGAGGGCGGTGGTGTGGCCGGAGGCTCGGGTCGTTTCCGATACCGAAGGGGAGATCATACTGCCCGACGGGTCGTGCGGGCCTCGGCGAGTTTAGGTTCTTGGGCTCAGTAGACGGGGCCGGCTAGACGTCGAATCGCACCAAGATCACGGTGATGTTGTCCGTGCCGCCGGCCTTGTTGGCCGAGTCGATCAACTGTTCGCACTTCTCGTCCAAGGTCCGGTCTGTGGACAAGATGTCAGCCATCTGTGGGTCGGTCACCATCCCGGAGAGGCCGTCGGAGCAGAGCAGGTATACGTCGCCGGTCACCGGGGGTTCGTTCATGATGTCGACCTGAACGGTCTCCTTCATCCCCAGAGCGCGAACGATGACGTTCTTGTGGGGGAACGCCTCGATCTCTTCGGGCGTCAACTGGCGCATTTTGATGTAGTCATTGAGCAGAGAGTGGTCTTCGGTGAGCTGAATCAACTTTCCGTCGCGGAAGCGGTAAACCCGGCTGTCACCCACATGCCCCACATAACATTGGTCCTCGGTGAAGTAGGTGACCACGATGGTGGTACCCATCCCCTTGAGCTTTGAGTCCCGGGCCGCCGATTCGAAGATCCGGCGGTTGCTCAGCTTGATGCCCGTCACTACGCGGTTCTCGGCGTAGCGGCGCCCTTTGTCCAGCTTATAGGGCCAGGTGATCTCTTCGTCCTCGGCCGTCGCTCGGAAGAACTCCGTCAACGTCTCTACCGACAACTGACTCGCGACCTCACCGGAGGCGTGGCCTCCCATTCCGTCGGCGACGATGAACAGGTTCTCGTCGCGATACACCTTGAGGCTGTCCTCGTTGTGGGACCGTTTCATTCCCACATGGGTTCTACCCGCTGAGTGCAGCTTCATTTAGCAACCTCCTCACTCATTCATGGTTGGGTCCACACCCAACTCGAAGGTGTCCTTCGGAGACCTCCACCGACGCCCTCTCTTCGAGGTTCTTGACGGTCGGTGGGTCGCCTCACGACGCTTTACTCGCGCGCTCGAATTGACCCCCTGAGGGGTACCGGTCGATGTCGCCAATCGAGCAGCGTCTCCCTGTGCTTTGCACATGACACCCATCGTCAGCCCCGCTTCCAGGGGCCTGACGACCTGCACATGGTCGGCTCCTGACCATTTTAGGTCAAGTCCTTCATCGGGTAAACGCCTTCGACGCCTGCGTTGACCCCCCCGATTTGAGGCCCCGCCCTTCATCAGCGTGACCAGTTGAGCCGCCCTAATCCCCCCGAGGAGTCGGCTGGTTTCCCCAGCGGTGGGTGGCCAACGTGTCCGGTGAAGTGCCCCCCTACCCACGGCGTCGAGTGCCCGGGGCGGCCGTGAATGCCTTGCGATGCCCATGGGGCTCAATCGTCCCTGGTCCTCGACGGAATGAGCGGTCACAATGGCGTGGTCCGAGTCCAGGAGCAGGTTCTATCGAACACAATATTGAACTCGGTTGGGGGCGGCGGCCACGGACCGTAACCATCTCCCACGAGGCCCAGGTGCTTCGGGCGCCGCCTTCACCCCCGCCGTTGACTTGGGCCGAAGCGGTGGGCCGCGCCCTGGCCGCGCCCATCGGCTCGGCGTCCCTGGCGACCCGCCTCGAAAGCGCCCGGCGGGTCACGATCATCGTCCCAGACGATACGCGTAAAGACGTTGCCGGGGCCCTCTTGCCCCATGTGCTGCCTCTCCTCACAGATCACGAGGTGTCCATCGGTGTCGCCACCGGCAAGCATCCCCCCAGTGTCGGGCCGCCCGGCGCGTGGATTCACTCGGCAGGGGACCCGAATCTCGTGCGCGTCGGGCAGACCCGGAAAGGGACACCGGTCTGCTACCCCAAGGCTGTCCTCGAGGCAGATTTGCGGCTCGTCTTGGGCGAGATTCGACCCCATTATTTCGCGGGGTACGCGGGCGGGGCCAAAGGCCTCTTTCCGGGTGTCGCCGGAGAGGAGGGGATTTGGATCAACCATCAACTCAAAGCCGCGCCGAGAGCCCGCTTGGGGGTCGTCGACGCTAACCCATGCCGTGACGATATGGAGGAGGCCGCTCGGATGGCCGGCCCGGCGTTCTTGCTCAACATCGTTCGCGGTTCAAACGGGGCCCCGGTGGACGCCGTCGCCGGTGACCTCGTCGCCGCGCATCGCGAGGGGGTCCGTCGTGCACGGGCGGTCTTCGAAGTGTCGGTCACACGTCGGACGCGGACGGTGCTCATCTCCGATCGTGAACCGGTCACCATGAATCTCTACCAGGCGTGCAAGCTGCTGCCGCCCGCAGGCGCCGCCTTGGCGGACGGCGGGACCGTGGTTTTGGCCGCAGAGTGCGCCAACGGACTCGGGCCAGTGTCGGTCATCAACGAAAAGATCTATCGACTCGGCAGTGTTCACAGTTTGCCGGCCCGGCACCGCGTGATCTTGGTCACCGCCCGACCAGAGCGAGAGGTCAAGGCGACCTTTGCCGAATATGCCCCCTCTATCGAAGCCGCTCTGGCCCAGGTCGATGGAGAGGACTTGACCATCATCCCATACGGTGGCGATCTCGTACCCACGCAGTCGGGGAATGGGCGCGCCTCGTCCCTCGGTTGCACGTCCTGAGTTTCGGGAGCTTGATTTGGTGAACACCTTTGGTCCACCCATTCTCATCGTCCTGTTCGCCTCGGTCTTCGTCGGGTGCGGGTCCATTCAGACGTCGGGTCCATCGCCGGACGCCCTGAGGGCCTACGCCGAGGCCGGCGTCTTGGCGGAGCAAGGAGATATTGATGGGGCGGCCTCGGCTTATGACCGGGCCGCTGAAGCAGACCCTGATGTGGCTGAGACCTGGGTGGCAGCTGCGCGAATGCGGATCCGGCTCCGTCAATGGCCTGAGGCCGTCGAGCGGGCCGAACGGGCTCATCTCGTCGCCCCCGATAACGCTTTGGTTGTAGGTGTCCTGGGAGACGCATTATTGGGCGCCGAGCGGGTGGATGACGCCGCAGCGCTCTATGCCGCTTATCTGGTGAGCAATCCTCATAACGCCGTCGCCTGGGCCGGTCTCGGTCGAATCGCAGGCCGTCGAGGGGATCTCGCGGCGGCGGAGAAGGCCATGATTCGTGCCGCTGAGTTGGCCCCTGAGAATGCGAGAATCTGGGCCCAATTGGGCGATGTTCGTGAGCAGATGGGCCAACCGCGCGCGGCCGCCGAAGCGTATGACCGCGCCGCGACTTTGGATCCTCGGTTTCAGGCCCGTGATCGCCACACTTTGATCCTCGCGCTGGAGGCCGAGGCGATCGAAGTGGCCGTTCGAGTGGCCCAGCGGCTCGCCGGTTCGGAGTCGAGACCCCTCGCCGGCGCCCTCGCCGTCACCACTATGCTCATCGATCGAGGGCGGCTCGACTTGGCTCGAACATGCCTCGCGACGGTCTTGGAGTCCCACCCCGACCAGCCGCACGCGCGCCTGATGCTGGCCCAACTGTATCTACGCTCCGGCGAACATGAATCGGGCAAGCTGCAACTCGAGAAGATCAAGCCCGGCACCGCCACTTGGCCGGAGGCTGTTCGATTACTGGGCGTCTTGGCCCTGAAGGCCGGCGACTACGAGGGCGCAGTGGACTATTTTCGCAAGGCGCGGACTGCGTCTCCCGAGGACGTGGACCGGGTCGTGGATCTCGCCCAGAGCCTCCGTCTTGCCCGCCGTTACGGCGACGCACGCTCAGAGCTCTTGGTGGCCAAAGCTCAATGGCCCCAAGACACTCGACTCGGGTTTGCGCTCGGGCTGGTGATTCAGTCCATGGAGGGCGATCAGGCCGCCGTCACCACCATGCAAGACGTCCTTCGGGTGGATCCCAGTCACGCGGGCGCTCTGAACTTCATCGGCTTTGTTTGGGCCGACAAGGGGATTCATCTAGATGAGGCAGAGGCCATGATTCGACGGGCCCTCAAACAGAAACCACGCTCGGCGGCGATCAGCGACTCCCTCGGTTGGGTCCTGTTCCGTCAGGGACAGCTTCAGGCAGCGGAGGCTGAACTCCGGCGCGCCGTTGGGCTCCAACCCGAGGAGGCTGAGATTTACTTTCATCTGGGCGAGGTCTTGCGCGCGAGAGGGCTGCGGAGAGACGCGCGCCGCGCTTATGAGCGGGCGATGAACCTCGCGGGAGATGACCGAGAGCGAGCCCTGTATCGCAAAGCTGCGCGCCGTTTGAAGCCATGAGGACAGTCACGTTCATCAGCCTCGCTCTCTTGACGGCCTGTGGCGGCGGTCAGGTGCGACCGGAGGGCGCCGCCGAGCAGCCTCAGGCGTACTTGGACGCCATCAATCGCCGCTCCAACGCGATCAAGGGCCTGACAGCAGAGATCAAGACCGAGATTTGGCGAGGCGGCAAGCGGGTGCGCGCGACCCAATTGGTGGCCGTGGACGGGCAAGGGCGACTCCGGATAGACGTCCTCTCTCCCTTCGGTCAACCGCTCTCCACGCTCGTGAGCGACGGCGGCCGATTGATGATCTACTCCATGGAAAATCGCCGCTTCCTCGTCGGGGCCGCCACGCCCGAGAATCTGGCCCGACTGGTCCCGTTGAAGATCGACCCGAGCGCGTTGTCGGCGCTCCTCCGTGGGGCGATCCCCATCTTGGCGCATGACACGGCGACGGTGGCTTGGGACGCGACGGCAGGCACCCATCAACTGGATCTGCGAGGATCCGCAGGGCGCCAACTCATCGATTTGGAGCCCGACTCGCTCCGAGTTGTTCGTCTACGCCAATGGCAAGGAGGGTCCCTGGTCGTCGATGGTCGGTTCGGGGACTACAGCGGAGGCGGGGACGCGATCATTCCCCAGAGGATGCGCTTCGAATCCCCCGAAGACGATCTCCAGGTCGACCTCAAGGTCACTGATTTTCGGCTCGATCCCTCCTTCACCGAGGCGACTTTTCAGTTGGCGCCCCCACGTGGGGTGGTGGTGGAAGCATTGTGAGCCTTTCGTCTCGACCCTGCCGGGTCTATGATTCCCTCGACTGAGAGGCCCAGTGACTGACCGTCTAAGATTTGGCGAAATCCTCGTGCGGGCCGGCGCGCTCGACCGCGGGACCCTCGACACCGCCCTGGCCGACCTCGGCGAGGAACAGGCGGATTTGGGTGAGGTCCTGGTCCAGAAGGGGCTCATCGACGAGGCTGCGCTCGTGGAGAGTCTGAGTAAAGCCCTCGGCTTACCCACCGTCGATTTGTCGGAGATCATGCCCCAGGAGCGCGCCCTCGACTTAATCCCCCGTGAGGTCTGTGAGATGCACCTTATGCTCCCCATCGAGGTGGAGCAGAGTCGAACCGGTGAGCGTTTGCTGGTCGCCATGGCCAACCCTGCGGACGTTCGAGCCATCAAGAGAGCGACTCGAGAGGCGCGGCTCAGGATTCGGGCTCTCGTCGCGGCGGCACGAGAGATTCGAATCGGGATCGTCGAGTTCTACACCGAGCGAGAGCGGCCGCCGGATCCACAGAGCAAGCGACCCAGCATTCTGGCGGCGTCCGCACCCTCTCGCCCGCCCGCGCCCGCGCCCGCGCCGGCCCGTGGACTCGATATGGACCTGGTGGATGCCATCGACGAGGGGACTGTTCAGCGCCTCACGCGGGGGATGGACTTGAGCTCGCCCCCGCCGATGGCGCCCGCAGAGCCGGGCCCTCGCACGAGCAATCGGGACACGCGCGCCCCGTTGTCGGGTTTTCGACGGCCGGCCACCCTGCCGCCTTTACCGCCGGGCCTCGAGAGCCGAAGCCAAAGGGCTGAGCGGACGACCAACCGACCCACTGCACGACAGAGCGCATTGGCCACCACGCCGCCGGCCACCACGCCTACGTCGCGACACTCTATGGGCAACATCGGTGATGTGGCGCCTTCGACCTCCATCGTAGACAGCGGGCCCAGCGTCGATCTGCGGCGCATCCTCGACCGGTATGTAGGGGAAATCAGCTTAGAAGACGACGCGACGGACGACGTTTTCGAGCATTTTCTCAATCGGTTCGGAGAGGCCCCGCCCGCCTCCTACGAGGCGACGAACGCGGCCTTGGAGGACGCTATAAACGCAGCCCAGAGCCCATCAGTGAAGCTGGTGTTGAGCTTGGTCAGTCAACTGAGCCGCCGTGGACTGATCGACGCCGCCGCGCTTTTCTCCTCTATCGAAACCGAGTGACTCACCCGCTATTGAGCGTCTCTGGGCTCAGCGTCGGCTTTCACACCTCATCGGGGTTCTTGCCGGTGACCGACGGGGTGAGCTTCGACATCGCCGCGGGTGAATCCGTGGCTTTGGTCGGGGAGAGCGGGTGCGGGAAGAGTGTTACCGCCAAAGCCATCCTCGACCTCTTGCCTCGGCCAGCCGCTCGGATCATCAGCGGTGAGGTGCGATTCGACGGCGTGGATTTACGGGCCGCGAACGCGCGGCGGCTTCGTTCGATCCGGGGCCGCGACGTCGGGTTTGTTTTTCAGAATCCAATGACGGTCCTCAACCCTTGCTATCGTGTAGGTGAGCAAATCGCCGAACGACTTCGGCGCTACTCGGACCTTGATCGTCGAGGGGCGGCGGCGCGCGCGGTGTCGCTCCTGGCCGAGGTGGGGATCCCCTCCCCAGAGGAGCGGGCCCGCGCCTATCCCCACGAACTCTCCGGCGGTATGCGCCAGGGCGTAGTCATCGCTATCGGGTTGGCGTGCAATCCGCGTCTCTTGATCGCAGACGAGCCGGCCACCGCCTTGGACGTCACCATCCAAGCTCAGCTCATGGACATGCTTCGGACCCAGCAAGAAGCGCGGGGCATGTCCGTGCTCCTCATCACCCACGATCTGGGCCTCGTGGCTCAGTATGTGGACCGGGTGGTGGTGATGTACGCCGGCCAGGTTGTGGAGACCGCGTCCGTTCAGGCGCTGTTCGATGGGCCCCGTCACCCCTATACTCGCGGACTCTTGCGGGCCGTGCCCGGGGTCACAGCGCCCGACGAGGATGGTCGCCTGTGGTCCATCGGAGGCACGGTTCCGTCTCCAGGCGCCCTCCCCACAGGGTGTCGATTCGGGCCTCGCTGCCCTCGAGTCGGTGAGTCTTGCCGGGGCAGCGCGATTTCCATTCGACCCCAAGGACAGCGGGCTGTGCGCTGCGTGGACCCACACGATGAAGACTTCGAAGTCGGTACTTCTCGAAGCGCGTGACCTGCGGGTGCACTACCCCTTGGATCGGCAACGCGTCGTGCGCGCCGTGGATGGGGTGAGCCTGGAGATCAGGGCCGGTGAGACCCTCGGGCTGGTGGGGGAGAGCGGGTGTGGGAAGTCCAGCCTCGGGCGGGCGATGCTCCGCTTGGAGCCCCTGGCCGGCGGGGAGCTCATCGCCTTCGGCCAGGATGTGACGACCGCCACCGGTCGCGCTCTTCGGCCCCTGCGAGAGGGCGCGTCCATGGTGTTCCAAGACCCTCACTCGAGTCTAGATCCCCGGATGACCGTGGGCGACGCCGTCGCTGAGCCGCTCTTTATCCACAGGCGGGGAGATCGCCGCTCTCGGCGAGCGATGGCTGCGGCCCTACTCGAACGGGTTGGGCTGAGTCCCGAGATGGCGCGGCGGCGTCCCCACGCGTTCAGTGGGGGACAACTGCAGCGGGTCGGTATCGCCCGCGCCCTGGCCCTAGATCCCAAGCTGGTCGTCGCCGACGAGCCGGTCAGCGCCCTCGACGTCAGCGTTCAGGCGGGGATCATCAACCTTCTCCGTGACCTCCAACGAGAGCGAGGCCTCAGCTATCTATTCGTGGCCCATGATCTCAAGGTGGTCGAGCTCATCAGCGACCGAGTGGCGGTGATGTATTTGGGGAGGGTGGTAGAGTCGGCCGCGTCAGAGCGGCTCTTCGCGAACCCTAGACACCCCTACACCCGAGCGCTCTTGGCCGCGGCGCCCAAGCCCGATCCGCGAGCGCGTCAACGTCCGGCTCCGCTTCGTGGTGAACCTCCGAGCCCCCTTTCGCCGCCTAAGGGCTGCGCGTTTCATCCCCGCTGTCCTCTGGCGGAGAAGCGATGCGAGGTCGAGGCGGCCCCCTTACGGAGGGACGGGCAGGGTGGGGTGGTCGCCTGCCACTTGGTCCCCCTCGAAGGGTGAGCTAGACTCGACCTTTCGTCGGCGAAGTTAGATCGATTTCGCGCGTCAGCCGTATTGGAGTCCAGAACGGATGATCAAGTTCCTTCTCATGGTCTTTGGCCGCGACAAGGGGAACGCTGGTGTATCCGATGAGGACCTGATGGAGCGGTTTCGAGATGGTGATGCGCGTGCCTTTGAGTCGCTGCTCGAGCGTCACGAGCGAAAGATTTTCAACTTCATCTTTCGTTTCGTTCGCCACCGAGAGCTGGCGAATGATCTCCTGCAGGAGACCTTCTTGCGCGTGGTCAAAAACGCCAAGAGGTACACCCGAAAGGCGAAGTTCACCACCTGGCTCTACACCATCGCCCGGAACCAATGCATCGACGCGCTACGACGCCAGCAGCATCGCCGCCACCGGAGTTTGGACCAACCCGCCGGCCGAGACGCAGACGGCCCGACCCTCTTGGAGCGGGTGCCCGGCAAGAGCCCGGACGGACTCGAACGAACTGACGCCCACGAGATCAGCGCGCGGATTTCCGCGGCCGTTGATGGGCTCAGCGAAGAGCAGAGAGAAGTGTTTGTGATGCGTGAGGTCATGCAGCTGAAGTTCAAAGAGATCGCCGAGGTCGTCGGCGTCTCCGAGAACACCATCAAGAGCCGCATGCGTTACGCTTTAGAGAACCTGAGGCAGGCTCTCGCGGATTACGCCCCCACGGCAGACGCGGAGCCAGAGGCCCAATCGACGGGGAGTCGGACGTGACTACGGCCAACCGAGAAAAGCTCGAAGAGCAGCTCTTGGAGTTGCTCTACGGCGATCTCCCCGACGCCGACGTCGCGGTGTTAGAGGCAGAGTTGGCCGAACACCCGGATCTTCGGGATCGGTTGGACCAGTGGCACGAGGTGCGGCGGGTGGTGGCGGAGATGCCTCTCGCCGAGCCCGACCCTCAGGTGCGTTACGACCTCCTACGCGCGGCCCGAAAGGCCGTCGCTGTACCCGAGCGCCGCGGCTGGTGGGCCTGGCTCGAGCAGCTGTCCACGGCCCCCGCCATCGCCGGACTCACCCTCGCGGTGATCGCGGGCAGCATCCTGTTCACCGTCACGAGTGATTTCAGTGATCACAGCCCGGAAGCGGCGCCGGAAGCCTCGTCCAGGTCAGAGTTCCCGAGTCCGGCGAAGGTGAATCTCGCCGACGCGGCTACCGCGCGGTCCTTCACCCTTGGGCGCGACGAAAAGGCCGTCGAGGCGGAGCCGTCAGTGGTGGAGGCGCGCCCCCGGCCGACCTCCGCGGCAGGCGACCTCCTCACCGACCTGGACGAATCGAATACGCCCACGACGGGCGGGGTGTCCGGTCTCTCCAAGAGAGATGCGATGCGGACGTTGGGGAAATCGGCTTCGCGGCCGCGATCCAAGGCCAAGAGAAAGAGCCGTAAAGCCAAGGGGTCCTTCGCGAAGAAGAGGGCCTATCCGAGGAAGAGGAAGGCCGCCAAAAAGGCCTATCGTGGGGGCCGGGCCCAAGAAGATTCGGCGCCGATGCCGAAGGCCCGGTCATTGAAGGCGCCGGCATCCGCGCCACCGGTGGTGTCTCAAGCGCCCTCCGCGGATGCGACCCAAGAATCGGATCGTTTCGCGCCTCCACCTCCGATCCCCCAAAAGGCGAGCTCAACAGCGTCCACGGGCGCCCTCGATCAGCGCTTCCCCGCGCCCGAGTCGGCGCCGGACCGTGAGATGGACGAAACGCCGGCGGTGGAGGCGCCACAGACTCGGATGCGTCGGGATGCCCCGGCGGCGCCGCCTCCAGAGCCGGTCGCGGCGCCTCAGCCGGAGGAAGCGGCACAGGAGGCCAAGTTCAGACTCGATGATATGGCCGACGGGGTGAATATATCGCCCAGCTCGGCAAGCTCGGCCGGCGGTGCGGATTCAGTTGCGCGGGCCGTCGGTCGGTCGAGTCGTGGGGGCGCAGTTGCCGGTGGGGTGGAGGAGGCCGAGAGGGCCGCCGAACCAGCGTCTCAATTGGCGCAGATCCTGGGCCGCGCGCGGGCGGCGAGACAGCGGGGGTCGCATCGGGTGGCGGTTCGGGAGTACGAGACGTATCTGAAGAAGTCCCCAGTCCGGACCCGGCTCAATGAGGTTTGGTTCGAAGCGGCTCAGAGTTACGAGGCGCTCGGGGACCTTCTGCGCGCCCGCCAACTCTATCGTCTAGTGGCCCGCTCGAGGAGCGGTAAATCGGCCGCTGCACAAATTCGGGTCGACGAGATCGGGCGCCGACTCGACATCGGCTCGCCTCCGCCGCCAGAGGAGCCCTTAGGGCGCCCCAACATGGGTCTCTGATCGCCTCAAACGTCAAAAGAAACAGCGTTCAGAAGAGCCGAAGTTGCCCGTGGTCGTCATGGGGTCTACGAAACGGGCTCGGCTCGGGGATGGCGGGATATGGACCGTATCCGAGACGCTGCCTCGTCTTCTCGAAGAGCGTCTTGATGGCCGCAGCGTAGGGACCCTCACCGGTCATTCTGGCGCCGAATCGAGGGTCGTTGAGTCGGCCCCTGCGGGCCTCGGTGATTCGACGCATCACCCGATCCGCTCGGAGGGGGAGTCGAGCTCGTAGCCGCCTCTCGAACACTTCGGCCACGGGTCCGGGGAGGCGCACCATGATGGCGCCGGCGTAGGTCGCACCCGCGGCGCGGGCCCGCTCCAACACCTCCACCATTTGGTCATCGTTGAGGCCCGGAATGATGGGCGCGAAGTTGACCCCCACCGTGACGCCGGCCTCCGCCAGGCGACGAATCGTCTCCAAGCGGCGCGCAGGGGGCGGGACCGCAGGCTCTATAGCGCGCGCCTGCTCTCGATCCCAGAAGGGGATGCTCACCGTCACCGCTAGATAGGTCTCCCGAGCGAGTTGGCCCAGGACATCGAGATCGCGCTCGATGAGGGGGCCTTGGTGATGATCCCCACGGGGTTACGGTACGTCGCACAGACCTCGAGGCAGGCCCGCGTCAGCTGATGAATCGCCTCGATGGGCTGGTAGCAGTCGGTGTTGCCGCTGAAGACCACCACCTCTCCCTGCCAACTCTTCCGGTCGAAGGCCTCCTTCAAGAGGTCGGGCGCTCGGGGTTTGATCACCAATCGTCGGTCGAAGTCGGAGCCGGCGCCCATCCCTAGATACTCGTGGCTCGGCCGCGCGTAGCAGTAGGCGCAGCCGTGGAAGCATCCGCGGTACGGGTTTACGCTCCAGCGGAAGGGGACGTCGGGGCTGTTGTTCTCTGAGAGAATGGAGCGACTGTGATCGATAAAGACGTCGGTCTTTTGGGTGGGCGGCGGTCCCAACCACTCTACATAAGTGGAGGACCACGGATTGGGGGGATTATCGATTTGGAGGAGCGCCATACCCCCACACTAGCACTGAACGGAGGTTCAGCCCACTTTTCACCTTATTCGGGGGAGTAGTCGGATGAAATTGCAGGGCCGATGACGGCTGTCGAGCTGCTCGCGGAGAATCTTGTCGATGGCCAAATTGACGGCGTTTGTGGAGCCGGGCAGCGCGAACACCAGAGTCCCGGTACACAACCAGGCGCCGGCGCGAGACTGGACGGTGGAGCTACCGATGTCCGCGTAACTCAGCCAGCGAAAGAGCTCCCCGAAGCCGGGGATCTCTTTGGTGACGAGCGGCGCCACGGCGTCGGGGGTGATGTCCCGGCGGGTGAGGCCGGTCCCACCCGTGAGGAAGACGGCGTCCACGCCGGGATCAGCCACATGGTCCGCTACCAACGAGGTCAGCCCCGCCAGATCGTCGGGCATGATGCGGTAGTCGTTCACGCGGTGACCCATCTCCCCCAGGAACACCTTGAGGGCGGCGCCGGAGGAGTCCGTTTCGGGCGTACGCGAGTCGGACACGGTGATGACGGCGCAGCCGATGGGGACGAATTCCAAGTCGGTCATGGGCGCTTCCTCCCAACAAGAGGCTGGAGTATACCCATCTGGTGACTGATGCTCACCGATTCTCGTCCGATACTTCATCCGGGCCGCCGGGTCTCACGGCCTGGGGACGCGCCTTTGGGATCGCCTCTCTCTTGCATTTGACGCTCCCCGATGTTCAGGAGCCGGGGTGGATCGGACCCGCCGTCTTGGAGGCGGTGGGCGCCTTGTGGCTGCTCTACCGCCCCGCAGCGTCAGCCTTCGCGCTCTGCGCGCTGGGGACCGCCCTCCCGCTCCTCCTCCTTCGAGACGTCCTTACTCAGTCGATGTATCTCACCTGGGCGGCGAGCCTCGGCTGTTTGGCCGCTTTGGGGCGTGCAGGCGGATTTCGGGATGCGATCCGGCTCTTGACGGCCGGCACGTATCTATTGGCCACGGTGCACAAGCTGAACACGGGTTTCTTGGACCCAAGCATCAGCTGCGCGAACCACGCCGTCGCCCAGTTTGTGGACCGCTGGGCGTGGCTCTCGCCGGTGGAGGGCGTCGAGGGCGTGCTGCCCGTGGTGACTCTGGGTGTCGAACTTCTCCTCGCGTGGTTGGTCTTCCGTGGGAGCTCATGGATGTGGCTCGTGGGTTTGGTCTTCCATCTGCCCCTCACCGTCACTTTGGCGCCCGCCTTCGGCCCGGTGGTCATGTCGGGATATGTGGCCGCTATTCGGCCCCGGGACGCGGTGACTGTGCGGTGGATTTGGGCGCGAAGAAAGGGAGCGCTCGTCTTGGGCGGCCTCCTCGTATTGGGCCTTGACGTGGTGTCTACCGGCGCCCTCGTGGGCCCAATCCTCTCCGTGAAACTGCTCCTCGCCGGCGCTATCGGTGCGGGTGGGGTGCTGCTGGTTTGGGGCGGCGCCAAGAGTCGGCCGCCTCGAGCCGGGATGGCCGCGCGCGTCGTCCTCGCCGCTTGGTTACTGCATGGGCTCACGCCGTACTTCGGCATCCAGTATCAACACACGGGCGCGATGTTGAGCAATCTGCGCGTAGACGTCGAATGCCATAACAGCTTGGTCTTTCCCCGGGCCATGGTGGGACTAGACCCCTATCTCAGAGTGACGTCGGCGCGGATTGGGCAGGGCCAGCGTGCGGCTCGGGAGAAGGTCCTCGAATCCTCGCTCTGGAACGTCGCGGCACTGCACACCATGCGTCGCAACTGGTGTAGACCTCATCTTCGCCCCATCGCTTTGAAGGGGACTTGGCGAGGCCGGGCCTTCGCCATCGATGACCTGTGCGACGACGCCTGGATCTCCGCCCTACCCGGCGCCCAGTGGTTGCCGGCCGGGTTTCAGCGCTTTCAAAAGAACCTCCCTCGGGCGTGTGCCGCAGCCTGCATTCACTGACCGACCGAAGCCCCATGGTTCAGGTCACGGTCCGTTGGCCGTCGGTCATCGCAGCGCTGAGATCGTGAACGGGCGCGTGATCGGTTGACACGAGGCCGCCCCTTCGGCAGTTTGCGGGTCCGTCGCACCGGAGAGTCCATGGCACGTCCCCGCTCAGAGCTCGAGCGTCTGGGTCGCAAGCTCAGCCGTCGCATGATGAAGACTGTGGGTCACTTCGATCTGATCGAAGCGGGTGACCGCATCATGGTGGCGTTGAGCGGCGGCAAGGACAGCTACACGCTCTTTGATTTGCTGCATCAGGTGCGCGCCCGCTCTCCGGTACCCTTCGAGCTGATCGGTGTCCATCTAGATCAAGTTCAGCCGGGCTATGACGGCGCCCCGCTCCGCGGGTGGTTGGAGGCCTACGGACAGCCCTATGAGATCGTCGTCAAAGACACCTACTCGGTGGTGGTCGAGCTCACCAAGCCGGGGGGCACCTATTGTGCGCCCTGTTCGCGCATGCGGCGGGGCGTGCTCTACGACGTCGCCGAGCGGCTGGGGTGCAATAAGATCGCGCTTGGACACCACCGTGATGACGCCCTCGAGACCCTGATGATGAACCTCTTCTTCTCCGGGCGCCTCCAGGCCATGCCCGCGGTCTACACCACTAACGACCAGCGGTTTCAGGTGATTCGCCCGCTCATCGAGTGCGCCGAGAGCCAGATCGCTCAATATGCGGTGGAGGCGCGTTTCCCGATTCTGCCCTGCAATCTGTGCGGGAGTCAGAGCGGACTTCAGCGAGACGCCATGGCGAGCCTTTTGACTCAGCTCGAGGGAGACATCCCCAATGTGCGCGAGGTCATGCTCGCCGCGCTGAAGAACGTGCGGACCACGCACCTCTTGGACCGGCGCTTCGTAGGGTTCGAGGTGGACGATGAAGCGACCGACGAGGACCCCTCTACCGGGTCGGAGGACGTGGTCCAGCAGCTCGTTCAGATCTCTGGCTGAGGGCCAGGAAGAGTCCGCCGCAACCCAAGCCGACCACGGCGCCGACCCCATGACCTACGGAGCTCACCATCGGCGTGACCGCGTCGAGAAGGGTCTGCAGGATCATCAACACCAGTAGGAGGCGTCCGACGGACCGTCCGGTTCGGGAGCTCCGAAGGCCTCGATGGAGTCGACATCCGACTACGAGGGCGCCCATCAGGGCCATTACGCCGGCCGACGCGCCCACGGTGAGACCGTGAGAGCCGAGTATTGAGATGCCCAGTCCGCCGAGCCCGACGCCGAGGGTGAAGACGAGCGCGAAGCCCAATCCGCCGTAGAGTCGGGCTACGAGGGGGCCCAGCACCGCCAAGCCGAGGGCGTTGGTGATGAGGTGAAGCCAGCCGTAATGAAGAAGCCCGTAGGCCAAGACGCGCCAGGGTTCTTGGGGGAGTTGGCCGTCGGCCAAGATCGCGCCCAGAGAGAGGGCTACGAAGGGATCTTCGGTTCCACCGCGGACGATCTGAAGAATGAAGCCGCCCATGAGGAGCCCCATGATCACGGTGACCGCCGGTCTGCGCCAAAACGCCTCGGCGCGAATCAAGAAGCCGGCTCTGATCTCGAGGGCTGCGCTGTCCAAGACCGCCCTCGCCGAGGACGAGAGCTCCACTGGGACGGGCAAGTGGGCCCGTCGATGGGCCGCGCGCTCGCGAACCGAAGGCGTGGTCTCCATCCCGTCCAAGAGGTCGAGGGTCTCGAGCGCGGCCTCCCTTTGTCCGCTCGCGGCGAGGGCCGTACTCCGCCAATAGACCGTTGGACCAGGGGCCAAACGAAGCAATCGGCACAGCGTGTCTACGGTGGTGACCTCGCCGCCGAACGCGAGGGGCCCGATCATGGCCCCGCGGCTTCGCCTGATGGCCGCCCATCCCATCCGCCGAGGCCAGAGAGGTCCCATGGTCTCTATCCCACGCTCCACTTCACCCAATTCGCAGAGGGCGCGCGCCTGCACGTCCAGGCTGAGGGCGAAGCGCGCTTGTTCCCAGCGATTGGTGAGGGCCAACACGGTGTCCCGAAGCGCCAGATTTTGGGGGTCGTCAGAGGCGGCCAACTCGGCGATCAGCACCTCGGCGGGGGCCGTATTGCCCTCGGCGTATTCGGCCGAGACCGAGAAGATGCGCGAAAACGGTCGCCAGGTGGATCGAAAATAGCCCACCCGCTGCGCCCACCAGGCTGCGCTGCGAAAGTCTCCGAGGAGCGCCGCGCGCTGGGTTTTGGCAGCCAATACGCTGGGGACGATGAAGCCGATCGCGACCGCGGCCACGGCGCACCAAGACGCCCACTCGACGAGCGCTAAGTGCCCATAGAGCCCCGCGATGACGGCCATCACCGCTGTCAGAGGCCATCGACGCGGGCGAAACCCGCGGGCGATGATCGCGCCGAAGCCGATGGCGGTGGCCAATAGGCCAAAATAGACGGCGAGACTCACCGATTCGTGCTCATCCGGGAGGCCAGGACAATGGGCGACCACCGATCACGTGAAGATGAAGGTGGAAGACGGTTTGACCTGCGCCGGCGCCATTGTTGACCACCAAGCGAAAGTCGTCGAACCCCTCTTGTTCGGCGACCCGTCCGGCGACCCCCATCAAATGGCCGATGAGCGGCGCGTCTTCTGCGGTCATTTGGTCGAGCTGAGCGATCTCTTTACGCGGGATGACCAAGATGTGCATCGGCGCCACCGGGCTGATGTCCCGAAAGGCGATACAGTGTTCGTCTTCGTAGACCCGATCGCTGGGGATCTCCCCACTGAGAATTCGGCTGAAAATGGTGGCCATCGACGCTCCTATCCTCTGGACAGGTCAGCATCTTACGACGCGGAGGGCTCCGCTTCTAGACGTCTGGCCATCCGCCGAACGGAATCCTCCAAGAGGTCGATGAACTGTTGCCGCACTCGAGTCGCGGTGGCCTTCACTTCGGCGTGGTCCAGGGCTTCGTTGGAGAGCCCCGCAGCGTAATTGGTGATGCAGGAGATGCCGGCGATGTTGAGACCGAGGTGGCGCGCCGCCGTGACCTC
>PVBE010085675.1_pt1 | contig 26616 bp, 19 predicted proteins | sample 1631181 | NCBI WGS metagenome assembly PVBE01 (sample SAMN08397723, study PRJNA350692) | Marine metagenome, whole genome shotgun sequencing project. | isolation source: water | place: Pacific Ocean | collected 2012-04
ACCCGCGGGCTTTTCGAAGGAGCTCGCAGACTGGTTGGGCGAGCCGTATGAGACCTTCGGGTGGGCCTGCGTCACCATGCCCTTCAAGGACGGGAAGATCGGTGGGGAGACCTTGATGGAGGACATCGAGTTCACCCTCGGCTGGCGTGAGCGCCTCACTGAGGAGGTGCTGAAGCGAGACGACTGGGACGTGCTCTTCAGCGTCTTCAGCACGCCTGATCGTGTGCAACACATGATGTATCAGTTCTACGACAAGGAGCACCCGCTCTTCGACGCGGAGGCTGCGGCCACGAAGATCTCCTTCGCAGGCGAAGAGATCACCTTCGCTGACGCGATCCCTGCCATCTATGAGGAGATCGACCGCGTCGTAGGTGAGATCGTCGCTGATCACCTGAGGCCGGAGGACACGCTCCTCATCTGCGCGGACCACGGCTTCCAGACCTTCCGCTGGCAGTTCCACGTCAACAACTGGTTAGAGCAGGAGGGCTACCTCGTCATGAAAGATGGGGTCTCCTCTGGGATGAAGAGCGCGCTCATGTACGTCGACTGGGAGAAGACGCGCGCCTACTCCCTCGGCCTCGGGATGATCTACTTGAACCTCGAAGGCCGCGAGCCGACCGGGATCGTGAAGGTCGCGGACGGCCCAGGTCTGATCGATGAGATCAGGGGGAAGCTCTTGGAGGCTACCGACCCCAAGAACGGGGCGAAGGTCATCGAAGAGGTCCACGTCATCGACGAGCTCCACCAGGGCGAGTTCCGGGACCGTGAGGGAGACCTCATCCCGGGCTTCGCGCCGACCTATCGGGTCTCCTGGGGCACGACGATGGGGGACATCAAGCTCAAGAAGGACGAGTCTGGAGCCTGGGTCTCAGCGCCGATCATCGAGCCGAACGAGATGAACTGGTCTGGAGGGCACGTCTCAGTCGCGCTCTCCCGCGTCACAGGGACGTTTTTCTCCAACCGGCCGGTCGAGGTGCCCGCTGAGGGCGCCCACCTCTTGGACATCGCACCGACGGTCCTCTCGATCAAAGGGGTGCCGATTCCCGCTGAGATGGATCACCCGCCGCTCAGCTTCAAGGACTAAAGAGCCCCGCGAACAGACGTTGAAGAGCCGCCACGCTTTATGAGCGAGGCGGCTCTCCTGTAGGCTCAGCGCATGAGCCTGCACTGGAAAGTCCTCGCGTGGATGCTCGCCGGCGTCGTCTTCGGCCTCGGCCTGCAGAAGTTTGTCGATGGGAGCCCTCGCTCCGGCCTGTCCTTCGGGGCATCTGACGGCGCCCTCGTCGTCACCCAGGCGACGGGGCCAGGCGCGAAGTCCTTCAGCATAGGAGACGCCGTCGAGGCCGTCATCGTCGCTCGCGGCACGGCAGAGGAAGAGCGCATCATCCTCAGCGACCCCGCGCAGTTCGACGAGTTCGTGAGCACCCGCCCGATAGGGGAGGTGCTCTGGTTGGAGCGCGGTGAGGAGCTCGCCCCGGTCGCGCTTGACCTCGACCCGGCGTCCGCCCGCGCCCAATGGATCAAGCCCTTCGAGATGATCGCGACGATCTTCATGTCGCTCTTGAAGATGCTGATCGTCCCGCTCGTGCTCTCTTCGATCGTGTGCGGCGTCGCGGGGGTCGGGACGATGAAGGACCTGCGCAGGCTCGGCGGCAAGACCTTCCTCTACTACGTCTCGACGAGCCTGCTCGCCATCTGCGTCGGTCAGACGCTCGTGAATCTCATCAAGCCAGGCTCCGGCGCAGAGCTCGGCCTCTCTCCGACCGCGGCGGCAGGAGCCACGGAGGAGAACTTCATCGAGATCTTCGTGCGCATGGTGCCGTCGAACGTGTTCGAGGCGTTCACTGACAACGGCGCGATGCTCAAGGTCATCTTCTTCGCGCTGCTCCTCGGCCTCTTCATCTCCAAGGCCGGCGCGCCGCACTCCGAGCGCATGCGGGATCTCTTCGAGTCCTTCTTCCAAGTCATGATGAAGATGGCGGAGGGCGTCCTCTTCCTCCTGCCCTATGGCGTGTTCGCCTTGCTCGTGAAGGTCGTCGCGCGCACAGGCTTCGCGGTCTTCGAGCCGCTGCTCCTCTACATGGGCACGGTCGCCCTGGCGCTGGTGATCCACGCCTGCCTCACCTTGCCGATCCTCCTCAAGGTGGTCGGCGGGCTCAACCCCGTCCGCTGGGTGAAGGCCATGTCGCCAGCCTTGATGACCGCCTTCAGCACGAGCTCATCCGCCATGACCCTGCCGGTCACGATGCGCTCGGTCGAGGAGCGAGGGAAGGTCAGCAGCAAGGTGACCTCCTTTACGCTCCCGCTCGGGGCCACGATCAACATGGATGGGACGGCGCTCTATGAGTGCATCGGGGTCATCTTCCTCGCCCAGTACTACTCGTCGGTGGACCCAGAGTTCGCCCTCACCATGAGCCAACAGATGCTGATCGTCATGATGGCCCTCATGGCGAGCATCGGCGCCGCTGGCATCCCCTCAGCTGGGCTCGTGATGATGCTGACGATCCTCTCAGCCCTAGGGCTGCCCCTAGAGGGGGCTGCCTTGCTCCTCGCGGTCGACAGGCCGCTCGACATGATGCGTACGGTGGTCAATGTTTGGTCCGATTCCTGCGGAGCGGCCATCATCGCCCGGTCAGAGGGAGAGGAGCCTGTCCCAGAGGCAAGCTCGAGCGCATAGCCACGGCACGCAGAGACGGTTAGAATCCTGGACTAGTACACCGGCGTCCAGACCTCGGAGGACGCCTCAATAGGCACCACTACATCCATGAGCCAGAACAACAACCACGAGCGTCTGACCCGCAAACTCGCCTACATGCTTCGGCACCAGCCGGAGGAGTTCGACGTAGAGGTCGACAAGTTCGGTTACGCCGACCTCGAGGACGTCTTGGACGCGCTCGAGGAAGAGCTCGGCGAGGACATCGAAGAGGAGGACGTGTCTGCCGCTATCGAGGCTGGTGATCGTCCCCGCTACGAGATCGTCGACGGCAAGATCCGCGCGCTGTACGGACACTCCATCAAGGTCGACCCGGGCGAGCCGACGGAGCCGCCTGAGGAGCTCTACCTCGGCATGGGCAGCCGCGACGCTGACCGCGCCAAGAGGAGCGGGCTGAGCGCTGGTCGCCGTAACTTCCTGCACCTCGCTACGAGCGAAGATGACGCGAAGGAGATGGGTCGCCGCGCCGCGCCTGAGTACGCGGTCGTCACTGTCTTCGCGCGTGACGCGTGGGAAGACGGCGTGAGCTTCTACGACCGCAAGGCCTTGTTCCTGTCGGACGCGATCCCCACGGAGCACCTCGAGGTCGGAGACGTCTACACCGATGGTGAGCGCCGAGAGCGCCGCGGCCGCGGTCGCGGAGGTCGAGATCGCGGAGGTCGAGATCGCGGTGGTCGGGGTCGCGGTGGTCGGGGTCGCGGTGGACGTCGTGACGACCGTCGCGATGACCGACGTGATGATCGCCGAGGGGAAGACTCCGGAGGCGGACGTGGGCGTGGAGACAGCCGACGTGATGATCAAAGGGACGAGCGCCCCGCGCGTCGCGAAGAGGCCCCCGCTCAGGAAGCGCCGGTGGAGACCGCGCCCCAAGCAGCGGACAGCGGCGGCTTCGGCGGCGGCGTCGGCGACGACACAGCTCAGACCTCTCGCGAAGAGAGGGCGCCCGAGCCGGTGATGGAGGCCGCGCCCGAGCCGGTGATGGAGCCTGCACCCGAGCCGGTGATGGAGCCCGCACCCGAGCCGGTGTCGACCCCTGAGGTCCAAGAAGAGCCTGATCCCGGCGCCGGTTTTGGCAGCGGGCTCTAGGGCACCCCAACCGACGCTCGGAGGGAGCACCGATGAACCTTGCTGACGCCCGAGACCCTGGGCCTTGAGCTTCCGGCGGGCTACCGCTGGGTGCAAGGAAGGCATGGCCTCATGGCCGTGTGGGCCGAGGCTGAAGAGGGGCTGCGGTCGACCAAGTTCGGCCCCGACTCAGACGGGGCGATGGCCCTAGGCGACGCCGTCGGGCGCACCGCGCTCGGTGAGCTTCAGGCTGGAGCAGAGACATACCTCGTGCGCAGGTTCAGCCACGGCGGGCTCCTGCGCTGGCTGAGCGGCGCGCGCTTCAAAGAGCCCGAGCGCCCCTTCGAAGAGCTCCTCTTGTCGCACGCCTTGGATCTCGCTGGGGTGCGGACTCCACGGGTCATCGCGGCGCGGGCTCAGCGGGTCGGCTTCTGGTGGGAGCTCGCCCTCGTGACCTCATCAGTCGACGGCGCGACAGACATCGGGCGCTGGATCGCTGAGGTCCGTCAGGGCGCTCGATCGAGGGAGGGCTTGGGCAGGGTCATGAGCGCCTTCGGGCGGCTGGTGTGCAGGCTGCATGAGCTGGGCTTCAAGCACGCGGACCTCCAACCGAACAACGTCCTCGTCGAGGAGCCGCTCTCTGCAGACGAAGAGCCGCGCCTTTGGATCTTGGACCTTGACCGCTCCGTTTACGCTGAGCCGCTCGACTCAGGTGACCGCAGAGAGAACCTCGGGCGGCTCGCGCGCTTCGTCGAGCGGAGAGAGCGTGAGCGCGGCGCCTGCCTCACGAGGGCAGATCGCATGCGCTTTTTGAGAGGGTATGAGCCTGAGCGCTCAGCTCGTTTCGAGCTCTGGCGTGCGCTCGCCGCAGGCTTGCGTTCGAGCGGGCGGCACGGCGTGGGCTGGAAGTTAGAGCGGGCCTTCGGCGGCGAGGATCCGCGGGAGGGTTAGCTGCTTTGTCGCGGGGGTGAGACGTCACCGCTGCGAGGGAAGACAGGCCCCATAGCGGTCAGCGCGCTCTCTAGGAGGCGGGTCGTTCCGAGGCGCTGACGTCTCTTCAACACCGCCCCCTCGATCTCTTCGTTCGCCTGTCGCATCGTCTTCCGCAGGGCCTTGACGGCAGCGCGCGCTCGCTCCGGCTGACGGAGCGCCTCGAGCACCATCGCCTGGGTCGCGACGATCACGATGCGATCGACGAGCTCGGCTCCGTAGCGGTCGAGGAGCCAGAGGGCGCGCTCGAGACCCAGAGAGGCCCGCGCGGAGTCCCCCGCGATGTGGTCGATGCGCGCGCGGATGGAGAGCCCGACGGCCTCTAGGCGGTGGTGGCCCGCCTCGCGGGCCTTGTGTGTGGCGCGGTCCAAGAGCTCTGCGGCGTCTCGGCGATCTCCCTCTGCGGCGAGGATGCCGAGGTGCAGGAGGGCGATGACGAGGCCTCTGTTGAACTCGATCTCCTCGGAGAGCAGCACCGCATCGCGCAGCCGGAGCTCTGCCTCTTCGGGGGCGTCTAGGTCTAGGTGTGATGCGCCCAGGCGGGCGAGGGACTCCGCCTCGAGGCAGCGATCGGCAGCGCGACGCGCCTGTCGCACAGCCCTCTGGGCGGAGGCGAGGGCCCGACGAGGTCTGCCAGCGCTGCGATAGGCCCGCGCGCGCAAGAGGTTCGCAGCGCCGAGGCCCGCTGTCGTGTCGAGCTGAGGAGCCCGACGGAAGAGCCTCACAGCTCGGTCAGCCCTCCGGAGCGCGCTCTCAGGCAGGCTCTCGAGGACGTCGAGCGCGCCGAGGACGATCTGGGCCAATCCGCGGTACTTGTCGTCCGGAGCCTCGATGAGGGCTCGCTTGGCAGCCCGCCTCGCGAGGGCGAGCTCACCGGTCTGGGCGTGCACCTCTGCGAGGCGTCGGCGAGCGTCCGAGAGGGGGCCAGGGAGCTCAGCTTGCTTGAGGAACTGGACCGCGTTGCGCAGGAGCCCCCGCGCCATCCCGAGGGAGCCGGTCGCTGCCGCGTGGCGAGCGTGCAAGAGGTAGATGCGCCCCGCTGCGCCCGGGTCCGAGTCAGGGTCACCAGCGACGAGGGAGAGGTCGTCGAGGTCAGCGCGCTGTCGCCTGCGGTCTCCGAGCAGGTCCGCTGCGTCGGCGCGGAGCTCGAGCAGCTGGAGGCGACGTCGCTCGCGGGAGGGGTCCGCGGTCTGTGCGGCGAGGGCCTCGAGGCCCCAGTCACAGAGGTTGCGAACACGATAGGGTTGTCCCCGTCGCGAGAGGCGCTCAAGGAGCGAGGGGAGCTGCTCGAGCAGCTCCTCCCATGCGCCGCTCGCGCGCAGGTGCCAGGCGAGCTGAAAGGCAGACGAGAGCGAGCCCGAGGTCTCTGTGGTCGCCGAGAGGGCGCGCGCCACCGCTTGGTGCAGCTCTCTCCTCCGGTCTTCATCGAGGGAGCGATACACAGCCTCCCTGAGAGCAGGTCGAGCGAAGCGCAGCCGGTCTCCAGCTGGCGTCAGCCATCCAGCGTGACTCAGACGGGAGAGCATCTCCGGGAGCTCTGGGCCGCTCGCCTCTGGCCAGGTGCTCAAGAGGAAGGACTCTGTGATGCGTCCTCCGCAGACGCTGAGGCGCTGCAGCCAGCGCCTGTCGTCAGCTTCGAGCTCACGGTGCGACTCTGTGATCGCGCTGGCCAAGGAGTCGGGCAGCGGGATCTCGTCGGGGTTGACCATGAGCTTGTATGGCTCGTTCGGATGCGAGCGAGCGATGGAGCCCCTGCGCTCGAGCCCCTTGAGGAGCTCGGCGAGGAAGCCAGGGTTTCCTCTGCTCCGCTCCCAGAGCACGCGGCTGAGGCGCAGGCGAGGGACGCTCGGGTCGAACAAGCGGCGGACCACGTCGAGGACACCCTCCATGTCTAGGGGATCGAGGCTCAGGGTGCGTGAGGGAGCGTGGCTCTCTGCGCGCGCGAGGAGGCGCGCGAGCGCTTCAGGGCGACGCGGCTTGCGCGTCGAGTCGAGCCCGAGCACGAGGAGCGCTCGCGTCTCGTCTAGGCTCTCCACGACGCGGCGCGCGACCGTGAGCGAGCCCTCGTCGGCGAGGTGGACGTCGTCCAAGAAGACGATGACGCCGCGCTCGCCCGCGATCGCAGAGATCCACTCTGAGAGCGCGAGGGGGACGGAGGTCGGCGTGAGGCCCTCGAAGTCTGGGTCGAGGGCTTGGAGGAGGGTCTCGGTTGAGCTGGGGGAGAGGGCTTGGCCTAGCTCTTCCCGTTCGCGCGCGCCCTGTTTGGCGCCGGGAGGGAGCCTGAGGGTCCGCCTCAACATCCGCAGGAAGGGACGGCACGGTCGGGTCTCCTCTGCGGTGATCGACTCCGTGATGAGGGCGAGGGGCGCGGGGTCGCGCCGGCGGGCCACGTCAGCGAAGGCGCGCACGAGGCGTGACTTGCCCGAGCCCGCGGGGCCCTCAAGGATCACCACGCCACCCTGCGTGGGACCGAGCTCTTGCCAGCAAGCCTGGAGGGTTTGGAGCTCTTCTTCGCGGCTGACTAGGGGGATGTTCTCAGCCCTAGAACCGGCGCCCCACTCTCCGCGGTCGGACTCCTCCCTCCACCAGGTCCCCGCCTCTCCCTCTGTGAGACGACAGCAGAGCTCTTGAGCCGTGGGTCGCTGAGCGGGGTCGTCGGTGAGGACCGCGGCGAGGAGGTGATCGAAGAAGATGGAGACAGTGGGCACATGGAGCGACGCAGGCTCTGCGCCGCCCGCTTCGATCGCGCGAAAGACCTCCGAGGTGTCCGCGCCACCGGCTGGGACGAAGGGGTGAGCTCCGGTCACGAGCTCGTAGAGCACGACGCCGAGGGAGAACACATCAGACGCTGTGGAGAGCGGCGCGCCCTTGATCTGCTCAGGCGCGAGGTAGAGGGGGGTCCCGCGGTCGGTCTCGCCTCCGGGCTCTTCCGCTCCAGCAAAGCCGAGGTCGATGAGCACGCTGCGACCGCGCTGGTCCAAGCGGGCGTTATCAGGCTTCAGGTCACCGTGACTGATGCCCTCGCTGTGCAGCGCTGCGAGCGCGCAGGAGAGCTGCCTCCCGATCGAGCGGACCAGCGGTTCAGCGAGCGCGTGCTCCTCGGCGAGGACCTCGGCGAGGTTCCGCCCAGGGATGAGCTCCATCAAGATCCAGGGGCCCTCATCGTCCTCGCCCGCGGCGTGGTGGCGTATCAAGCCTTCTGACTGTACGGCGCCGCCCACGTGGGCCTCGCGGGCGTAGCAGGCGCGAGCCTCCGGGTTGTCGTGGAAGCGCTTGCAGGCCACCTCCGCACCCTGGGCGAGCCCATCTGTCGGCTCGGTGAGAGCAGCCCTCCAGACCACCGCGGTCGAGCCGCGGCCGCGCTCTTCGAGGAGGGTGATCGGCGGGGGGGTAGACATGCTCTGGGAGAGCCAAGTTACCGAGGCTTGGAGGACCTTGGGTGCGCTCTCGGAGAAGACTGAGTGAATTCCGTGTTTGGTAGGAGGCCCACAGGACAGATACCCTGACGCTCGTCACGGTGACTCTCATGAGCTTCCAGGTCTATAACAGCTTCTCCAGGACGAAGGAGACCTTCGAGCCTCTCTCTGAGGGGGTCGTCCGTATGTACAACTGCGGCCCGACGGTCTACAGCCGGGTCCACATCGGGAACTGGCGAGCGTTCTTGTTCGCTGACCTCCTGAGGCGCTGGTTCGAGCACGAGGGCTATGAGGTCCGGCAGGTGATGAACATCACGGACGTGGGGCACCTCACAGACGAGCTCGCCGACGAGGGCGAGGACAAGATCGAGGCTCAGGCCCGCCGCGAGGGCGTGGACCCGTGGAAGATCTCCGAGACCTACGCCGGGCAGTTCCTCGATGACGCGAAGACCCTCGGGTGCAAAGAGGCGATGGTCTACCCGCGGGCGTCCGATCACATCCCCCAGATGGTCGAGATGATCGAGGGGCTGGAAGAGAGCGGTCACGCATACAGGGCAGGTGAGAACGTCTACTTCGACGTCACCAGCTTCGAAGGGTACGGCGCGCTCTCTGGGAACAAGATCGACGAGCTCGACGCGGGCGCGCGCATCGAGGTGAACGAGGAGAAGCGACACCCCGCGGACTTCGCGCTCTGGAAGAGCGATGAACACCACATCCAAAAGTGGGAGACGGTCTTTGGACCGAACGGCTTCCCCGGTTGGCACATCGAGTGCTCGGCCATGGCGCGCGCTCACCTCGGGGACCAGATCGACATTCACACCGGCGGAGAGGACAACGTCTTCCCGCACCACGAGTGCGAGATCGCTCAATCCGAGAGCTTCACGGGCGAGCGCTTCGCGCGCTATTGGATGCACACGAAGTTCCTGCAGGTCGACGGCGGCAAGATGAGCAAGAGCCTCGGCAACGTGTGGAACGTCGACGACGTCCTCGAGCGCGGGTATGAGGCGCGCGCGCTGCGCTTCGCGCTCTTGCGGGGCCACTATCGGCAGCCGCTCAACTTCACCTGGGACATCTTGACTGAGAGCGTGCGCGCGCTCGAAGGGCTCGATGACCTCGCGCAGCGTCTGACCCGCAAGGTCGAGGGTGAAGACCTCGGAGAGGACCGGGTCGGCGTGGCGGCCGAGGCCTTCCGAGAGGCGATGAACGACGACCTCAACGTCCCCAAGGCGGTGGCCGCTCTCTTCACGCTCCGCGGTGAGGTGCTCGAGGGTGCGGTCAACGGCGCTGGCGCGCAGGCAGCCCTCGACCTCCTGGCTGAGGCAGACGCTGTCCTCGGGGTGCTCGAGCTTGAGTCCGCTGGGGGAGGGGGTGAAGAGGACGCAGAGATCGACGCGCTCGTCGTGGCTCGGAACGCAGCGCGCGCCTCCAAGGACTGGGCAGAGGCTGATCGCGTCCGGGATGAGCTGAGCGCACGCGGGGTCGTCGTGGAGGACACCTCGGACGGCGGGACCTCCTGGTTCCGGAAGTAGGCGCTACTCCTCTGAGTCTTCCTGCGGATCCGGTTCGCCTCGGATCTCTTCGTCGCGCGCGACCGCTTGCTCGATCATGCGCTCCATATCAGCGGCCTTCTGGATGCTGTCGTCGAACTCCCACCTGAGCGCAGGGATGGTGCGGGTCTCGAGGACGCGGCCGAGCTGCTTGCGGACGAAGCCCGTGGCGCCATCGAGCATGTGGAGGGTCTTGGACCGATCCTTCTCCTCTGGCAGGGTCCACAAGATCGTGGCGTTGCGCATGTCCGCAGAGAGTCGGACCTCTGTGATCGTGACGACGCCTGCGCGGGGGTCGTTCAGCTCAAACTGCAAGCAGTGAGCTACGCGCTGTTTGATCCGAGCAGAGACGCGCGCGACGGTGCGAGGGTTCGCCATGGGCGACGTGGAGCCTCAGCTAGAGCCGAGGGTCCGCTTGACCTCGTGGATCACGAAGGCCTCGATGACGTCCGCTTCACGGATGTCGTTGTAGTTCTTCAGGAGGAGACCGCACTCGAAGCCCTCGCGGATGTCCTTGACCTCGTCCTTCTCGCGGCGGACGGAGGCGAGCTCACCGGTCCAGACGACCTGGTCATCGCGCAGGAGGCGGACCTTGTTGTTCCGGTTGATCTTGCCGTCGAGCACCGAGCAGCCGGCGATGTTGCCGAACTTCGAGGACTTGAAGACGCGCTTGATCTCGGCGTGGCCCGTGACCTCTTCCGTGAACTCCGGAGAGAGCCTGCCTTCCATGAGGTCTCGCACGTCGTCGAGGACCTCGTAGAGGACCTGGTAGTTCTTGATGTCGATCCCTTCACGCTCACCGGCTTGGCGCGCGCGGCTCGCGACGCCCACCCGGAACGCCACGATGAGGGCGCCGGAGGTCGAGGCGAGGAGGATGTCGTTCTCTGTGACAGCGCCGACACCAGCCTGCAGGACCTCGACGTTGACCTCTTCATGATCGAGGTCGTTGAGCGAGGCCTTGAGGACCTCGGCTGAGCCTTGGACGTCAGCGCGCACGATGAGGTTGACGGTCTCGATCTTCGTGCCGCCAGCGGCGAGGATCGCGGTGGCGTCGCCGCGCCGCTTGGCTGCGAGGGAGGACTCTCGGAGCTTGCGCGAGCGCTCCTCAGCGACCTCTTTGGCGTGCTCGAGGCGCTCGACTACGTGGAAGGGCTCTCCCACACCGGGCAGCGCTGAGAGGCCTGTGACCTCAACAGGGCTGGAGGGTCCGGCTGTGGCGATCTCTATGCCGTGGTCATCATGGATCGAGCGGACCTTGCCGTAGCCTTCGCCGGCGAGGATCACGTCGCCCTTTTTGAGCGTGCCGTCCTGCACGAGGAGGTGCGCGACGATGCCCTTGCCCTGGAGGACCTCAGCTTCCAGCACGACGCCGGAGGCGTCGCCGTCGGAGTGAGCTTGGAGCTCGAGCAGCTCGGACTCGAGGAAGACGCGCTCTAGGAGCTCGTTGAGGCCCCTCTTCTCGGGCGCACAGACTTCGACCATCCCCGTGGAGCCGCCCCAGTCCTCAGCGATGAGGTCGATGCCTGAGAGCTGCTCCTTGGCGCGCTGGGTGTTGGCTTCGGGCCGGTCCGTCTTGGTGAACGCCACGACGACCGGGGTGCCCGCTGCCTTGGCGTGGTTGTAGGCCTCTTCGGTCTGAGGCTGGACACCCGCGTCTGCTGCGACGACGAGGACGACCACGTCGACAGCGCTCGCGCCTCGTGCGCGCATCTGGGTGAAGGCCGCGTGACCAGGGGTGTCGATGATGGTCAGCTCCTTGCCAGAGTCCGTCGTGACCCTGTAGGCGCCGATGTGCTGGGTGATGCCGCCGTCTTCGCCTTCGGCGACCTCTGACTCTCGGAAGGCGTCGAGGAGCGTGGTCTTGCCGTGGTCCACGTGGCCGAGGAAGGCGACGGTGGGGGCGCGGTCTTCGAGGTGCTCGTCCTCGATCTGGCTGCGCTTCTCTTTGAGACCCGAGATCAGGGCCTCCTCGGCCTCGACCTCCTGCACGACCTCGACCTGCACCTCGAACTCACCTGCGAGGAGGATCGCGGTGTCCTCGTCGATGACCGAGTTGATGTTGACTGCGCCGAAGCCCAGCTGATCGAAGGCCACCTTGAGGACCTGGTTCGCCTTGACGGCGAGCGTCTCGGCCAGCTTCTTGATCGTGATCGGCTCTGCGATCTTGACGCTGCTGCCAGAGTGGGGTGAACCGGTCGAGGCCTCACGCCTCATCCGGGGCTTGCGGTCATCTCTGCCCTTCGCGCCGCCAGAGCGGCGACGGAAGCGACCGGCCTCTCGCTGGCGGAGCTCCGCGGCGGAGAGCTGGTGTCGCGGACCGCGATCTCCGCGCATGATCGCGCGGCGCCGGTCCACTCCGAAGGTCGGTTGGACGTTCGGGGTCGCGTCATCCCGGGAGGTGTGGCGGCGAGAGTCGCTCGTTCGCTGCGGCTGTTGGATGGTGCTGAGGTCGATGAAACCGACGACGTTCCCCGCCGGTCCCTTCTTGGGATCATCGGGGTCGCCCTCTTCAGCGCCCTCTCCCTCTCCTTGTTCGGCGGCACCCGCGTCCTCTTCGCTCGGCTCGGGCTCGGCCTCAGGGCTGGGCTCAGGCTCTCCCTCACTCTCGGGATCAGCGGGCGCTGCGGTGACCTCGACCTCTTCCTCTGCCGTGGTGTCTTCAGCAGCGACGGGGGCCTCTTCTGGCTCCTCAGCGACCGTCGGGTCCTCCGCTTCGACGGGGGCCTCTTCCGGCTCCTCAACGATGGGCTCCGGATCGGGGGCGACCTCGGTCTTCTTCTTTTTCTTCTTACGGACGACCAGGCCGCCGAGGCCGTCGTCGTCCTCTGCGGGCTTGCTCGACTCCGCGAAGATCCCGTGTGCCTCCAGGATTCCCTGTACTTGTATGACCTCGAACTCATCGAGTGCGGTCATGTGGCTCTTGACCTGGCTGAATCCGAGACCGCGCAGCTTGGCTGCGAGGTCCTTTCCGGCCATGCCGTAGTCCTTGGCGAGTTCGTGTATGCGCAGCTTACTCAAAGCAGGCGAGTCTCCAGGGGGTAAGTGATCAGCCCTCCGTCGTCGCCTCTTCTTCGGCGGCGTCGGTGGGTGCCTCTTCGTCTTCGTCCATCGGTTCGGAGGGCTCCGAACCGGCTTCATCGTGTACTTCTTCCCCAGGCTCTTCCGCCACGGGGTCTTCCTTGGCCTCTGCTGTCTCAACAGCGGGCTCTTCTTCTTCGGCAGGCGCCTCTTCAGCCTCCGGCTCGACCGCCTCGGCGGTCTCTTCAGCTGCTTCGGCCATCGGCGCCTCTTCAGCCTCCGGCTCGACCGCCTCGGCGGTCTCCTCGGCTGCGACGTCCGCGGGCGAATCAGTGGCCTCTTCAGCAGCCGCGCCCTCAGGGGCCTCGGACAGGGAGAGCTCTGCGCCCTCTTCGTCGCCCTCTTCACCTTCACCGCCGTCGAACTCAGTGCGGGTCTTGATCTCGATGTCCCATCCGCAGAGCTTGCTCGCGAGGCGGACGTTCTGGCCGCGCTTGCCGATCGCGAGGGACTGCTGGTCCTCATCGACGATGACGATCGCGCGGTGGTTCTCGACGTCCGGGAAGATGTTGTCGAGGTGGATGACGGCGGGCTTCAGGCCGTTCATGATCAGCTGTTCGAGGGAGTCGCTCCAGCGGATGATGTCGATGCGCTCGCCGCGCAGCTCGTCAATCACGGCCTTGATGCGCGATCCACGGACACCGACGCAGGCGCCGATGCAGTCGATCTTCGGGTCAGAGGAGACGACCGCCATCTTCGTCCTGTAGCCAGGCTCTCGGACGACGCGCCGGACCTCGATGATGCCGTCAGAGACCTCAGGGACCTCGAGCTGGAACAGGCTGCGCACGAGGTCGGGGTGGGTGCGGCTGACGAAGATCTTGACGCGGCTGCCTTCCTTGCGGACCTCGACGATGAGGCAGCGGATGCGGTCTCCAGGGGCGAAGTTCTCACCGCGCACCCGGTCGTCTCTGCTGAGGTAAGCCTCGACCTTGCCGAGGTTCACGACGAGGGACTCACCCTCGAAGCGCTGGACTTGTCCGTTCACGAGCTGGCCCACGCGGGCCTCGTACTCTTCGTAGAGGACGTCACGCTCAGCCTCTCTCACGCGCTGCAGGAAGCCTTGCTTGACGGCTTGAGCGACGATTCGGCCCAGCTGGTCGAGGTCGAGCTCGTAGACCTCCTCCTCGTCCTCCATGTGGACGTCGCCCGACTTGCGGTCGATGGTCACGACCAGGTCTTCGTCTACGCCGAGGCGCTTACGAACACCTTGCGACAGGGCGTCTTCCAACCCTCGGAAGATCACTTCCTTGGGGATGTCCCGGTCGCGGTGGATCACGTCCACGTATCGGATGAGGTCTTCGCCGTTCATGGCTTTGGCTGGTTGGATAGGGGCTGAGGGAGGGACAGCGCGGCCTGGGCACATCTGAGGTCGCAGACCAGATGTACAAAGGGAGAGGACGAAGCTGGCTCGCGCCTGCTTCACCTCTCCATTTCTGACCACGCTGAGCGTGAGTTTTCGATGGATTCAGGGAGGCCCAACAGTGTGAGTTATTGATTAGGGTGAGTCAACCGACTGGGGCCTGTCTGCGATCGCGGTCTGGGCGCCCTGCGTTGGCCCTTTGGAGCCCATGAACCAAGATCAAAATTCCTACTGTGAAGGCACTTCTCTGGCCTCTGTTGCGCTTATGGCGCAGGTAGAGAAGCTCGCGAAGGCCGACGCAACGGTCCTCTTGATGGGAGAGCCAGGGACTGGAAAGAACATGCTCGCCCGCGAGTTGCACGCTCGCTCTGTCCGATCAGCCGCTCCGCTCGTCGAGGTCTCACTCGCAGCCCTCTCTCCGACGCTCGTCGAGAGCGAGCTCTTTGGGCACGTGGCAGGGGCCTTCACAGGGGCTGAACGTGACCGCAGCGGGCGCTTTCAGGCCGCTGGAGAGGGCACCATCGTCCTCGATGGGATCGAGGTCTTGGACGAGCTCTTGCAGGTCAAGCTCCTGCGCGCGCTCCAAGAGCGGGTGGTCGAACCGCTCGGCGCGGTGGAAGGGGTGGAGGTCAACGCGCGTGTCCTCGCCACAGCGACCTCCGACCTGCAGGCTAGGGTGCAGAAAGGTGACTACCGCAAGGACCTCTGGTATCGCTTGGCCGTCGTGGTCCTGGAGGTGCCGCCCCTGAGGGCTCGGCCGGAGGACATCGCGGGGTTAGTGGAGCACCTCAGCGCGCGCGTCACAGCGCGCCTAGGGCTCTCACCACGGGTGCTCAGCGCGGCAGCCCTCGAGCGCCTTGAGGCCCACACTTGGCCTGGGAACGTACGAGAGCTTGAGAACGCCCTCGAGCGAGTCCACGCCCTCTCTGAGCCCGGAGGAGGTGAGCTGAAGCCCGAGGAGTTTGACTTCTTGCGCGAAGGGCAGCTGGCGGAGGCTCAGGACCTGGCTCGCGCTGCGCTGGCGCGGGGGCTCTCGCTGGAGGACTGGACACGTGAGATGATTCAAGCCGCCCTCGAGGAGCAGCGCGGGAACAAGAGCGCCGCCGCGCGTCGCCTGGGGATCACCCGCCGCGCGCTCGACTATCGGCTGGCTCGAGGGGAGGGAGAGGAGTAGTGCTCCTCTACCTGCTCGCGCTCGCGCCGCTCTCGCAAGGCGCCGAAGGGCCCCTGGAGGACCTCGAGAGCTCGGACAGAGCGGCCCAGCGCGCGGCGATCGAGGCGGTCGCGAGCGCCCTCGATTACCCTGACCCAGAGGGGGAGATCGCGGTCGCGCTCGGCGCGCTCGCTAGGGAGGACGACTTGCTCAGCGTGCGACGCGCCAGCTTGGAGGCCCTGGGGCGACGAGGCGATGAGGCCTGCCTCTCGACCTTGACCGAGGTCCTCTTGACGTTGCCTCGAGAGGAGCAGGCCTTCGCTGCGAGGTCCCTGGGGGTGACGCCGAGCGGCCGAGCGCGAGCGTGGAGCCTCCTCGCTCGCTCCATAGAGGAGGGCGCTGCAGCTAGGGTCCCAGTGAGTGAGCTCATGAGGGTCGGATCGACGAGCCTCGCAGAGCGCGGCGCCCGGGTCTGGACGAGCAGAGAGCTCAGCCCGTTCGCGCGGCTCTCGTTGAGCTCCGAGGCGTCCACGAGCCAGGCCACCCTCCTCGCTGTGGACGCGCTCCTCGATGTCTTGCTCCAAGCTGGTGGCTCGAGCGCGCTGTCGTTCCTAGATGCCCTGGCTGAGGCTGGATACCGCGCGGACCTCGTCGCCGACCATCTCTGTGAGGTCGGCTTGCTCTTGGGGGAGGTGGACCTAGTCGTCGAGGCTGCGGTCCCGCTCAGCGAGGGCGCGTTCCTCGAAGAGGACGCCGCGAGTCAGGCCCGCGGGCAGGGCTATCTGGCCACCGCGCGCTTCGTCGCAGGAGACTATGAGCGCGCCAGGGCGGCCTTCCGAACGCAGCGAGACATCGCCAGCGCGCTCGCGGCGCGTCCGCAGAGCGGCCGCGCTGAGCTCACCCTCCGCAGCATCGCTGCGCAGCTCGCAGCTAAGGCTGAGGTCGGCGCCGCGCTCTCATGGCTCGCGTCAGGGGGCCGCGCCGAAGATCCGGAGGTCTTGGGGGCGGTCCAACGCGCCCACCTCATGGCCCTGCGCTCGCAGCTCCTCAGCACCCGAGCTGACCAGCTGAACTTTGCCTCGGTGGACTTCCTCTTCGGGGACCATCCGGCCCCTTGGCGGATCTTGGGGAGCGGGAGCGCCTCCGCCCGGCTAGACCCTGAGGAGGCAATGAGGTGGCAGCTAGAGCTCTTGGCGGCCTTCGCTACGGTCGCGCCGGAGGAGCTCCCAGGGATCACTCCGCTGCGCGTGGAGGGGACCTTGAAGACGACTCAGGACGCAGAGCGGCTCAGCATCATCCTAGAGATCCTCACGCAGAGGAGCGCGCGTGTGAGCGAGCGGCTCGCGCGAAGAGAGCAGCAGCTGCGGAGGCTGATCTTCCGAGGAGAGTCAGACGAGGACCTCCAGGATGAGATCGAGCGCTCGGTGCGGGAGCTGAAGAGCGCGCGCTCCAGCGAGCGCTCGGTGCGGGAGATGCTCAGCTTGTTCCCCAAGGAGAGGTCGAAAAAGAGCGAGCTGCTCTACGTCGCCCGGCGACCCTCTAACGTCGCGCTCGATCTCGCAGGCACCATGCGTGAGGAGGGGCGCCACCGGGAGGCGCGCCGCTTGCTCGAGGCCTTCCTCGAAGACATGGAGTCCGGCACGCTGCTGCAGGCCTATGTCTGGGCCATCCAGTGGGCCGCTCGCGCTGAGTCCAACTTGGGCTCTTGTCTCTGTGACGAGGACGATCCAGCGGAGGCTGAGCGCTACTTCCTCAGGGCGGTGGTGCGCCTCGAGGACCTTGAGAACCACTTCGCCTCACGTGGGATCTCTCCCTCGGGCTACAGGGAGGTCACCTCCATGCGCGCCGGCGTGCTGATCTCCCTCGCGGTCAACGCCAACGTCAGGCTCAAGGACACAGAGCGCGCGCTCGCCTACTTTGAGCGCGCCTATGAGCTCCGACAGGACTCCTTCGCGACCGTCCTCTTGGCCTGTTACCGGGCGCGCTCTGGCAGGGACGCGGAGGCCCGGGTCGCCTTGGCGCGGGTCGTGCCGGAGCCTGGCCTCTACTACAACCTCGCGTGCACGCACGCCCTGCTCGGAGACACGGAGCGCGCCCTCTCCTTCCTAGAGCTAGAGCTCAGCGTCAACCACACGACGCGTGGCGCCCGCGAGCGGCAGCGTGCGTGGGCTCGCGATGACCCAGACCTCGCCTCGCTGCGAGGAGAGCCCGGCTTCCAAGAGCTCACCGCTGAGCGTTAGGCCTCCTGTGGGGCGCCAAGACAGCGCCCGCGCCTTCTGCGTGTGCCGTGTGGCCCGAGGCCTGCCGTTCTGGAATGATGTGTGCGGATCCAACGCTCCGCTCCACCACACCTTGAAGATCGTCCTGAATGGAAGCCCTGAGGAGGTCGTCGACGCTCTGGCCGTCGATGAGCTCATCGAGGGCCTCGCGCTCGCGCCCGAACAGGTCGCCGTCGAAGTGAACGGCGAGCTCGTCACGCGCGCAGAGCGAGCGGGCGTTCAGCTCTCTGAAGGAGACGCGGTGGAGCTCGTCACCCTCGTCGGTGGCGGTTGAACAGAGACCACAGCATGACCGACCCCATGACAGACCCCACACACGACGCTCCGCTCATCCTGGGCGAGCACACCCTCTCCTCTCGCCTCCTCGTCGGGACCGGCAAGTACGCGAGCTTCGAAGAGACGGCTCAGGCCCTCGAGGTGAGCGGGACAGACTGCGTCACGGTCGCGGTGCGCAGGGTGAACCTCGACGCATCCAAGGGACCGAGCCTGCTCGAGTTCATCGATCGAGACCGCTACGTCATCCTCCCGAACACTGCTGGCTGCTTTGATGTGAAGAGCGCGGTGCGCACCTGCGTGCTCTCCAGGGACCTGCTCGGGACGAAGCTCGTGAAGCTCGAGGTCTTGGGAGACAAGACGACGCTCCTGCCTGACCCCGTGGGCACGCTGGAGGCGACCGAAGAGCTCGTCAACCAAGGCTTCGACGTGATGGTCTACTGCTCGGACGACCCGCGCATGTGCTACCGGCTCGCCGAGCTGGGCGCGACCGCGGTGATGCCCGCGGGCTCCCCGATCGGCTCAGGTCAGGGCGTTTTGAATCCCAACGCGATCCGCATCATCTTGGAGCTCGTGGACGCCTGTCCGATCATCGTCGACGCGGGCGTCGGCAAGGCCTCTGACGTCTGCGCCGCCTTCGAGCTCGGCGTTGAGGGCGTCCTCTTGAACTCGGCTATCGCCCTCGCCAACGACCCCTTGCGCATGGCTGCAGCGATGCGTTTCGCGGCCTCTGCAGGACGCCAGACCTACCTCGCTGGACCGATCCCCAAGCGCCTCTACGCGAACGCCTCTTCACCGACGGAGGGGATGATCGCAGGCACGGGCCTCCCAGCCGAGGCAGGGGTCTCCTGAGGTAGTGGTGGACGGCGTCGAGGGGAACTTCGGGAGCGGCGCGGTCGCGCTAGTAGGCGCGCTCTTGCTCTTTTCGGGGGTGGGCCTCGTGCCTGTCGGGCGGCTCCTCAGTGAGCGCCTCTTCCCCCGAGCGCGCGTACACTTCGTCCGCTGGGGCTTCACGCACGTCCTCGCGGTGACCGTCTTCTTCCTCCTCGCGTCTGCCTTCGCTCTCCACCTCATCGGCGACGAGGGCGTAGCACACGTCCTCATGGCAGGGGCAGCCGCCTTCGCGCTCACGGCGGCCTTCATCCTCTGCGTCGCGAAGCGAACAGAGCCGACGCCATGGAGCTCTCTCGGGCTGACGGACGCCTCCCACGGTCGCTCGATCGCGCTCGGCGTGTGCCTCTACGTCGTCTTCCTGCCCGCGATCTTCGGCGCTGGCCTCGTCTCCCCCTGGCTCGTAGAGCGGGCGGGCGGTGTCGCCGAGGGGCAAGAGGTCTTGCTCGAGATCGGCGGACTCGAGGGGGGCGCCCTCGGGATCGCGCTCCTCATCGCCGTTTGTCTCCAGCCCTTCCTCGAGGAGCTCTTGTTCCGCTGCTTCCTCCAGCCGCTCTTAGTCCAGAACTTCCGCGAGACCGGCGGCGTCGTCCTCACCTCCTTCCTCTTCGCCCTCATCCACGGCGAGGTCGCTCTCTTACCCGTCTTCTGCCTCAGCCTCGTCTTGGGCGCGCTCTACCAGCGCACGCGCTCCTTCGCTGCGGTCGCTGTCGTTCACGGCCTCCACAACGGACTGGTCCTCACGCTCTTTTTGAGCTCTGAGGGGTGGCGTGAGCTCTCAGGAGCTTCGGGCCTCCTCGGAAGCTAAGCTCCACCTTCTGATGACCCAGTTTCCGAAGAGAGGACTCTTCTGCCGCCTGCCCGATGGGGCCTTCGCAGCAGAGAACGCGACCGTCACGGGCGACGTGACCCTCGGTGAGGACGTCGGCATCTGGTTCGGCTGTGTGGTGCGAGGAGACGACGCGCCGCTCTCGATCGGGGCTCGCACCAACGTCCAAGATCTGACGATGATCCACGCCGACACGGGCGTTCCGAACCAGATCGGCGCAGATGTCACGATCGGCCACGGCTGCGTCCTGCACGGCGCAGAGGTCGAGGATCGCTGCCTCGTGGGGATGGGGGCCGTGCTCTTGGGCGGCTCGAAGGTAGGGGCCGAGTCCATCATCGGAGCTGGAGCGGTGGTGAAGGAGGGAGCCCAGATCCCGCCGCGCTCGCTCGTCGTCGGGATCCCTGCGCGGGTTGTGCGTGAAGTGACCGACGAGGAGGTCGCTATGATCACCGCCAGCGCGCGAGACTATGTCGCTAAGGTCGCGCAGTACTTAGAGGACTGACTGGATGGACCAAGGATCACTACAGGCGCTGGTGGGCGCTCCCTACGAGCTGAAGCTCGCCCGCCTCGACGCCTGCTTGAGGGGGCTCGAGAGCGTCCTCGTGGCGTTCTCTGCCGGGGTCGATTCGACGGTCCTCTTGCACGCGGCGCACCGCGTGTTGGGGGAGCGTGCCCGCGGCTTCATCGCGGACTCTCCCTCGCTGCCGCGCGCGGAGCTCAGCGAGGCGCGCGAGCTCGCCGCGGCGATGGGCTGTGAGCTCGAGGTGGTGAAGACGAACGAGCTCGAGACGGAGTCCTATGCGGTCAACAGCTCGATGCGCTGCTACTTCTGCAAGGAGGCGCTCTTTGGCGCCATGAGTCGTCGCCAAGAGGAGCTCGGGTTCCGCGCGATGGCCTTCGGTGAGGTCATGGACGACCTCACGGATGATCGCCCTGGCGCACAGGCTGCGGCAGAGGCCGGGGTCAGCGCGCCCCTCAGCGAGGCAGGCTTCACCAAGGAGGACGTGCGGCGCTACGCGCGCGAGCACTCACTCGGCGTGGAGGACAAGCCCTCATCCGCGTGCCTCTCTTCCAGGATCCCGCGCGGCACGCGCGTCACCAGGGCGCGCCTCTCTCAGGTGGAGGCCGCAGAGGCCCGGCTGAAGGCGCTAGGCATCAAGCAGCTTCGCGTCAGGCACCTCGGGACGCGCGCGCGAGTTGAGGTCGGAGCTGGTGAGGAGGAGTTCGCTCGGGTCCACCGGGCGCGCTTGGAGGAGGCCCTAGAGGCTGAGGGCTTCCCTTGGACCGAATGGGGCGTATACAAGGCCCCTGGCGGCATCCCAAGCTCTGTTTAAGTAAGGAGTTACGACGGGCAGGACTTCGAGCCGGTGCCTGCCTAGGCCGGGTTCTGGGGGTACGCTTCTGTGTGAACCGCCTCAGCTGCCATTCGGGCGCGCCGACACCCGCCGTCGTCGCGCTCCTGGTCGGCCTCCTCACCCCAAGCTGCACCATTGGGGAGTCGGGGTCAGACCCGCTCAACCACGGGCCCATCGTCCCTGAGTACACAGGTACTTGGGTCGTGCAGTATCTGCCCTCGGAGAGCTCTTGCGGAGACCTCGAGCGCAGGCTGGAGACTTGGCGCTTCTTGGAGGATGGGCCGGTCGAGGTGCGGATGTACCCAGACACCAACGAGAACGGTCTCTTCGATGACGACCTCTTGTTCACCGGTCAGCAGGACGGGGTCAACCTGAGCCTCACGGGGAGCTACGACTGTGAGGGCTCTGAGACGGGCTGCTATTTCCAGGCAGACCTCGAGTTCATCACCTGGGGCTGCTTGATGGGGACCGTGACCCAGCTGAGGCCGGGCGGCTGCGAGGAGACAGCGGACGTGCTCGTCGCGCTGATCGCGAATCCTCCCAGCATCGACGTCTCCGGGGTCTGGCAGGTCAACCACTCGATCACTTGGGGGACAGGGTTGCTCGAGCTCTCGATCGGCGCTGAATTTGATGAAGAGTGGGAGATCTATCAGCACACAGAGGGGATGTGGGAGGGGATCCTCGAGATCACGGACTCAGAGGGGCGCCAGTTCCTCGGGACCGTGAACAACAATCAGGTCATCCTCGTGCGCAGCTGGAGCACGGGGGACGTGGAATACCGCTACCAATACACGAACCTCCTCTTTGATGGCGACTGGATGGAGGGTGACGCCTTTGGCACCGGGTTCATTGAGGGCCCGCAAGAGATCGCGTGGGACCTCGTCGGTTCGCGCGAAGAGGCTGGGAGCGCGGGCCTGGTGTTTGGCGGCGGAGGCGGCGAGGCGACCGGGGAGGCTGGCTATGTGGAGCTCATCGACGAGCACGGGCAGCGGATCGTCGTGACCTGTCCGTATGGGGGCGGCGCGCTGACCCACGTGCCCCTCGAGCCTGGGAGATGGAGGGTGAGGCACGCGGGAGATGTGCGCTCCTTAGACGTGGAGCGGGGCCGCTGGGAGCGGCTGCCCCTGCGCCGCCCGAGGGGGCAGGCGCAGCTCTCACGAGCTAGACATCAGTAGAGGGGCGCTCGCTTGTGCTCGTGCTCTAGGTAGAGCGAGCTCCCAACAGCTCTGTCTGGATGTTGTGACCATGTAAAGTGTGTTGTCTATGTACAGTGGACAAACAAGGAGCTGCCCATGATGCGTTACCTACTCCTCTTGACTCTAGTCACCGCCTCCGCTGCGTCGTCCTCGACCACCCCGCTTGAGTCGTCGACAGCGACCCCTCACACGAACCCGCCTCCTCCGCCGCCGCGCCTGCCGAGCGGTGGAACCTACAGTGGGCCTGGAGACACCGTAGGTCCTGGCGGTGGCGGCGGTGGTGGCGGCAATGGAGGAGGACCGAGCACTCCTGGGCCGGCTGGACCTGCAGGACCTGCGGGTCCGGGAGGACCAGGCAAAGCTGGACCTTCGACGCCCGGCGCTGCGGGCCCGGCCGCCCCGAATGGACCGTCAGCTCCTGCGAGCTCATCGAGCCCTGTCGGCAGCGGCGTCGCCCTCGACCCGGCCGCCTGGTACACCTGGTGGGAGCTCCACAAGGACCCTTACCTCAAGCTGAAAGAGGCGATCTACAAGGCCCCCTCTTCGACGGGGAGCGACGACTTCTTCCTCGGGCATGGAGAGCAGCCTACGGAGGAGGACCTGCGCCCGCCCCAGTCCGTCATCGAGGCGGAGGTGGTGCCAGCGCTCTTGGCCGTCATGACAAAGGACGAGATGCCGAACGTCATCTCCTCCGCGACGATGGCCCTCGCGAAGATCGGCGCCGACTCGTGCGGTGAGAGAGCGCGGGACGTCCAGCTCGCGATGCGAGCGCTCCTCGACTCCGGCAACCAGGAGGTGGTTGAGGCGGCCGCGCTGGCCCTAGGCCTCTTCGGTAGCCCGAGCGTCGCGCCTGACCTCGCCTCGCTCCTCGCTGACACCAGGGCAGGTCGAGAGCTCGTCGGTGGGGGCAAGGTCTCCACTCGGACGCGCGCCTTCGCGGGGCACGGCCTGGCTCAGCTCGCGCGCCGGACCAAGAACACTGAGATCTCGCGCTTCGCTGCCCACCAGCTGGTGGCGATCGTCGACGCCAAGCGGTGCACGGACGAGGTCCGTCTCGCCGCGCTGAACGCCCTCGCGGTCATCCCGCTCGCCTCCAGCGAGCTGGTCGAGGCCAGCGGCGTCAGGCTCTCTCCGAGCTCTTCGAGGGCGGCCCTCGTGGAGTGGCTCGGGGTGAAGTGCAAGCAGACTCAGCTCTCCGACCGTGTCCGGGCGCACGCGCCTCGGACCATGGCGCTCCAGGCTATGGATGGGGAGCTGGCGTTGCGCGAGGACGCGACCAAGCTCCTCGTCGAGCTCTTGGCGCGGGGTCGCACGGATCGGCAGCTGCGCTATGGGGCGGTCATGGGGCTGGGTCTCCTCGGTCGAAATGGACCGGAGCACACTTATGTGCGCACCATGCTGATGCGCTCCGCACGTGACGGAGATGCGACAGAGAGGCACCTCGCGCTCATGAGCTTGGGGCAGGTCACAGGTCGACCCGGGCTCGATGTGAAGAGCGCTTGGGTCGGCGCAGATGAGGTGGAGAAGTACCTCCGCGTTCAGCTCGTCCGGGGAAAGTCACGCGCCAAGCCCTGGGCGGCCCTCGCCCTCGGCGTGCAGGGCGCCGAGCAGCTCTCGCGCGGGCGGCGGCTGAAGCCCGAGACCCGCGACGCGCTGCGGATGATGTCCGAAGACTGCAAGTCACCTGCTGACGCGGGCGCCTACGCGGTCGCGATCGGGCTGCGCACCGACGTCGGGGCCTCCGAGCTCTTGCAAGAGAAGCTGGCTTACTTCTCAGACCAACAAGCGCGCGGAGACCTCTGCCTCTCGCTCGGCCTCATGCGAGAGCAGAAGAACGTGCCCGCGCTGCAGGAGGTCTTCGCCAACGCAGTCTACGAGCCGCACCTGCTCTCGCGCGTGATCACGGGGCTGACCCTCTCACAGGACAAGGCGCTCGTCCCGACGATCTTGAAGGAGATCGAGACGACCGAGAGCTCTGCGGTGAGGGTGGTCTACGCCTGGGCGCTCGGCATCGTCGGTGACGCGCGGGCGGTCACGCCGCTCGCGGAGCTCTTGAAGGACACGGATCACGTGACGACGCTGCGCTCGAAGTCTGCAGACTGCCTCGGCTTCGTCTGCGACCCGGAGCGGGTGCCCTGGAACACCAGCCTCAAGCGCGCAGCGAACTACCTCACCCGGGCAGAGACCGTGACGGGCGGCTCTTCCTTCGGGGTCCTGGACCTCCGCTGAGGGCTCTTTTGGGAGAGGGGAGGGAGACATCCCTCCCCGAACGCCCGCTAGGACGCTACCGTACCGCGCCCCCGTGACCGACTCGTCAGGGGGAGACGCGATGCCCAGCCCCCAAAACCTCTTCGTCACCTGCGCCCCTGGCGTCGAGCCCTTCCTCGACGCGGAGCTCGAGGCGCTGCGCATCTCCAAGCGCGAGCGGCAGGTCGGCGGGGTGAGCTTCGAGGGCGGCTGGCGTGACATCTGGCGCGCGAACCTCGAGCTCCGCACAGCGATCCGTGTGCTCTCAAGGGTGGGTCGCTTCCGCGCTCGGGACGCGGACGAGCTCTACCGCGGCGCGATGCAGGTGGACTGGTCGCGGTTCTTGGGGCCGGAGTCCACGATCGCGGTGCGTGGTCAGACGCGCGACTCCGAGCTCGACCACACGCTCTTCGTGGCGCAGCGGGTCAAGGACGCCGTCTGCGATCAGGAGCGTGAGCGCACGGGCATGCGCCCATCGGTCGACAAGACCTCGCCCACCTTGCGCATCCACGCGCACATCTTTCGTGACCGCTGCACGCTCTCCGTCGACACCTCCGGGGACTCCCTGCACCGTCGCGGCTGGCGCGAGATCCAGGGGCGCGCGCCGCTCTCGGAGTCGCTCGCTGCTGCGCTGCTCTTGGCTTCAGGCTGGGACAAGAGACAACCTCTCCTCGACCCCTTCTGTGGCTCCGGCACCTTCCTCGTCGAGGGCGCTTGGATGGCCATGGACCGCGCGCCAGGCCTCGAACGCAGCTTCGCCTTCGAGGGCTGGCCCGAGCATGACCCGGGCTCCTTCAGCGCGCTGCGAGAAGAGCTGCGCGCGCGGGTGAAGCCCTTGGGCAAGCGGGTCATCTGGGGCGCCGACTCAGACAGCAAAGTGGTGGAGGCTGCGCAGCACAACCTCGAGCGGGCGGGCCTCGCGGAGAGCGTCCAGATCGAGCGAGCCGACGCGCGCTCCTTCTCGCCGCGTCATGGTTGGAACGCTCAGGTGCTCACGAACCCGCCCTTTGGCGAGCGCGTCGGCGATGAGCGCAAGCTCGTGAAGGTCTACGAGGGCTTCGGGGACGCGCTGCGCGAGCACGCAGAGGGCTTCCGCGTGTCGATGCTCTCGGGCAACATGAAGCTCGCGCAGTGCACAGACTTGCCTGACCCCGAGAAGTGGATGGACTTCATGAACGGGGCCTTGGAGTGTCGCCTGCTCAGCTGGCAGCTCTGAGCTCGCTCGGCGCCTCGTCCTCTTCGTCCTTCTTCTTGCGGCGCTCCTCGCGCTCACGGCGCCGCTCCTCGCGTCGAGCTTCGCGCTCCAAGACCTCGGCCTCGCGCTTCTCCTTGGCGAAGGCCATGAGGCGCTCCATGGAGGCCTCTCTGTCGAAGACGAAGTCCTCTGCGTTGAGCTCTTCGTATTGCTTGACGAGGAGGTCGCCAACGAGGAGGCAGACGGCCATCGAGCCCTCGGCGGTGAGGTGGAGGAGGTCTGCCTGCATGAGCTCTTTCAGGCTCTCTGGTTGGTAGAGGACCTCACGCAGCTGGATGTCTTCACCGGACTGAATCTTCTTCAAGAGTGAGGCGAGGGGCACCACGTGGGCGTCTTCGCGCGCGGCGGTCCAGGCGTGGAGGTGCTCGTTGATCGTCTTGAGCGTCTCCTTTGTGGGGACCATCTCAGGCGTGATCATCGGGCGTCCGAAGTAGTTCCCTTCGAGGGCGATGGACATGTCGGGTAAGTCACCTAGGAGGACCGGGCACTCGAGCTCTTCCAGCGATTTGAGGGCCGCGTCCACGTAGCTCACGCGCAGCTTCTCGGACTTGATGCCGTAGGCGTACCAGAAGAGGAAGTCGACGCCGACGAAGCAGGTGGCCTCGCCGTCCTTCGCGGTCTGGATGATTCGCTCGCCTGCGTTGCGCGGGTCGAGGAAGAAGCGCGCGTCCCCGAGGGGGATGAACTCGGCTTCTTCTGCCTTGCAAGACGCCTGGAAGACGTGCGAGAGCTTGACTGAGGTCTTGAGGTCCTTCGAGAGCCCGAAGCCGTCCGAGACGCTCGCGCCCGCGACATACACCCGCTCGAGGACGGGGGGGCGCTTATTGTCAGGAGACTCGTTCGCTTCGTTGTCCTGCGCCGCGTTTGCGAGACAGGTGAAGAGGCAGAGTGTCCCGAGGGTCAGAGTGATTCGCATGGAGTTCATGCTACTCGCTTCGTCCATGTCTCGGGAGGGAGCGTCCGTTTACG
>PVBE010669808.1_pt1 | contig 26615 bp, 24 predicted proteins | sample 1631181 | NCBI WGS metagenome assembly PVBE01 (sample SAMN08397723, study PRJNA350692) | Marine metagenome, whole genome shotgun sequencing project. | isolation source: water | place: Pacific Ocean | collected 2012-04
AGAACGATCCCGGCGCCAGCCCGCCCTGCCGCCTAATGCACATCGTGCCGGGTGGCGACTACGGCTACCAATACCAATACGGCCGCTCCGGCATTCATCCGTTCATCGCGTGGGACGGCGAGCTCGCCAACACGCTGCCAATGGTCTGCGGCGTCGGCGAGGCACCGTGTGAGGTCATCCACTTCAACTCACGCTCCTTCCCGGAGGAATATCGCGGCGATTACCTCATCACCTCGTGGGGTGACCATCGTATCGAACGGTATCGACTTGAACGGCGCGGCGCATCCGTAAGCGGCTCGATGCAACCACTCGTGCAGGGAGGTGGGGACTTTCGTCCGGTATGCATGGCCACAGCACCGGACGGCACGCTGTACGTCAGCGACTGGGGCAGTCGAATGTACGAGTTGCACGGCAAAGGCAAAATCTGGCGCATTCGCCCGAGGGAATTGCGCCCGCGCAAAGCCAAGCCCTTGCCCAAGTCGGCCACCGTCGACGCTGACCACCGTCGACTTGGGCGACTCCGCAGTGCCAAAAATCTTGACGAGTTGCTCGCCAATGCTGTCGACCACGATCCGTTCGTGCGCAGCACTGCTATCACCGGCTTGGCCAAGGAGGGCGACAAGCTCGCATCGCTCGATTTGGCTAAACGCAACCCCGCTGAACGCCGAGCCGTGTTGCTCGCTCTCAAGGAAAACCGCGCCCACGACCGTCTTGCCGATTATTTAAACGACAAAGATCCGGATATCCGCTTCGAGGTTTTACGCTGGATCGCCGATTACAAGCTGGGCGCGCACCGTGAGTTCGTACATGCCGGCCTGCGCCGGGGCGACGGCAACTACGGGTTGTTCCGGGCATACGTCGCCTGCATCGATTCACTCGACGGCAGGAAAAACCCGGATCGCACAAATATTCAGTTGGCCCGCGAGTTGATGAAAGCGCCAGATACGCCCGAGCGACTGCATGCGCACCTCATTCGCTACCTTGCCGGGCAAAAACACGCGTACTCCACAGCTCAACTCATAGAATGGAGCCGAAGCACAAACGCCACCCTGCAACGCGAGGCAATTTGGAGCCTGCGCTTTCAAGACGACGAAGCCTCACAGGCGCACTTGGGCAAGCTCGCCGCTGATGCCTCGCAACCCGTTGACGTGCGCCTTGCAGCCACTGCCGCGCTTGGCGAAACGGAAACGCTGCTGACACTGGCTGGCGGCGAAAACAAGGCACTACGCGACGAGGCATTGCGTAGCCTCATTGGTGTGCCGCTAGGGACCGAAGCTACGAGCACACTTACCGAAGCCGCCAACCGCCATCCCAACTCCGCGCCGCTGGTGAAGCGTGCGCTTGGCCAACCATTTACCAAGATAAACCGCCCGGTTGATGCCAACACACAGACCTGGCTAAAGCGGATCGATCGTCTCCCTGACAAGGCAGACGCCGAAGCCGGCGAGCGGATATTTCATAACAAAAAGATCGCCCTCTGCTCGACCTGCCACCAGGTCAACGAACGTGGCACACGCGTCGGCCCCGACCTCACTCACATCGGCAGGAGCATCGATCGCAGCCGGTTACTGGAAAATATCCTGCAACCCAGCCAAGAACTCGCGCCGCACTACCGCACATGGGTGATCACCATGAACAACGGCCAAGTCCACGCCGGCATCGCCCTGCGTAGAGGCGGCAACGCAGAAGTTTATCTCGGATCGGACGGAAGAGAGATCGCGCTGAACAAACTGGAGATTAAGTCGAAGAAGGAAACGCACCAGTCATTAATGCCTCCCGCTCTTGCCCACACCCTCACCTTGCACGAACTGCGTGACCTTCTTGCCTTCCTCCTCATGCGAAAGTAACGTGCGCAACCGTCTTCGCGTAAAACAAACAAGTGCTACTTGCGCTGGAAATAGCCGTGCTGTTTGTCGCTGATGTGCATGCCGAGGCGTTCCATGACCTGCATCATGTCCTCCCAAACATGACGTTTGATCACCCATGACTGGTTTCGCAGCAAGTAGGAAGGATGGAAGGTGGGCATCACAGGCACTTCCCGGTACGCTTGCCAGTTGCCGCGTAGGCGCGTGATGCCGGATGGCATTTTCCCTAACAATCCCTCGACAGCAGTCCCGCCCAGCGCGACTATCACCTTGGGCTGGATGATCTCAATCTGCCGCTTGCCCCATGGGAAGCAGGTTTCCATTTCCTGGGGGCGCGGCTTGCGGTTGCCAAATGACTTGCCGGGCGTATCGGGACGACACTTGAGGATGTTGGCGATGTAAACTTGGTCTCGATCCAGCCCGGTGGCCTGAATGATCCTGGTCAGCAATTGGCCGGCGGCACCGACGAACGGTTCACCTTCCCCGTCCTCGTCCAGCCCCGGGGCCTCGCCGACAAACATCAAATCCGCATGAACGCTGCCAACGCCGAACACGACCTGCGTTCGTGTCGCCACGAGGTGTTCGCACTTGGCGCAGGCCAGCGCCTCGTCGCGCAGCTTGGCCATGGCGGATTCTTTTTCGTCGGCTGGCACCTTGGATAAATTGTAAACGCTTTGTTCATCGGTGCGCTGCTGAACCACTTTCGGCACGGCTTGCCCTCGAGGCGTAACAGCTGTTTTTTTCGTGATCGGCTTGGCCAGGCGCGACAGCGACTCCGGCGACACATCGACATAGCGCACACCCCGCTGTTTGAGCGACTCAAGGTGGCCAATGGTGGCGTTAAGCAATTGATGATACGCGCCGGACATCACGTACAAGCTAGGCCAAGCCACCTTCCGGGCACAGACCAAGTTATTCACCGATGCCCGGCACCACGCTTGATCACTTGGCTAAGCGCCCACTCGGCATGCTCAGCAATCAGTGGCTCGGGATCGTTGGTAGCGCACTCGAGCGACGGGATCGCTGACATATCACCAATGTTGCCCAGCGCCACGCAAACGTTTCGCAGCACGCCACGGCGCTTGGTCCGCTGCATTGGCGTGCCACGAAACTTGGCCAGGAAACCGTCATCGTCCAGCGCGAGCAACTCAATCAAGTTCTCTTGTCCAAGGTCGTCCCGCCGGTGCAATGCCATCAACCGGCCCTCGCTGGCGAAGCGGTTCCACGGGCAGACGGCGAGACAGTCGTCACAGCCATAAATGCGATTGCCGACCGACGATCGGAACTCCTCCGGGATCGATCCCTTCAGTTCGATGGTCAGGTAGGAGATGCATCGCTGGGCGTCAAGTTGGAACGGCGCGGTGATCGCCGCGGTCGGGCAGGCGTCGATGCAGCTTGTGCACTTGCCGCAATGGTTGCACTCCGGATCGTCCGGCTCGAGCTCTGCGGTGGTGAGGATCTCGGAAATAAAAAACCAGTTGCCGAGTCGGCGGCTGATGAGGTTGGTGTGTTTGCCGATGAAGCCCAGCCCGGCGCGCTGGCCAAGGTCACGCTCCAGTATCGGCCCAGTGTCCACGTACCAAATCGATTGAGTACCCTCGCTGGCGAGCGACTGAACGCGCCGAGTCAGTTGGACAAGCGTTTGACTGAGTACGTCATGATAATCTGCATACCGCGCGTAACGGGCAATGACACCTTGATTTGGCCCGGTCTGTTCGCCATCAGCGAGGCCGTAGCTCGCGGCTAACGTAATGACCGACCGCGCGCCCTCGAGAACGCGTTGCGGATCGATTCGCTTGATCGCGTTTTGCTCCATCCAGGCCATCGTGCCGTGGCATCGGCCCTCAAGCCATTTCAGGAATCGATCCGCGCTCTCCGGCGGTTCGACGGTGGTGAAGCAGCAGTCGTTGAAACCCAACTCGAGCGCGTACCGGTAGATGGCCGCCTTCATGGCCCCTTGGGTACCGTCTGACGAAACTGGCTGAGGATCAGGTTGGCGACGTCCCTCGCGGAGCGGTACTCGGTGTTGATGAGCATGTCAGAGCGCCCGTACGCCGGTTTACGCTCCTCTAGCAGGTCGATGATGCGCCCCCTCGGATTCTCAGCCTGAAGCAACGGCCGGTGCGACTGGTCTTTCACCCGCCGCCAGATCGAGTCCGGCGAGGCCCACAGGCAGAATACCATTGCATACTGCTTCATGGTATTCATGTTTTTCTCATTCACCAATAGTCCGCCCCCTGTCGCGATGACAGTGCTTTCCCGCTCTGCCAGTCGCACGACTACCTCGCGCTCGTACCGGCGGAAGGTTTCCTCGCCCTGCTCCTCGAAAATCCGAGGGATGGTCTTGCCAACATGCTCCTCTATGAACTGGTCGGTATCGAGAAACTCAAAGCCGGAGACCTTGGCGACCACCCGACCCACGGCGGTTTTGCCGCACCCCATGAAGCCAGTCAGGGCGATATTGCGAATCTGTCGCTCGTCACTCACGACAAGAAGCATACGGCAAACAGAACCTCAACTCGCGTCTTTTTGAAAAAATACCATCACCAAAACTCGACCGCTTGGGTAAGCGCCCGTACGCTCACTGCGTGTTCAGGCCGTGCATTGACCTGCATGAAGGCAGGGTGAAACAGATCGTCGGAGGCTCCATCGACGACGCACAGCCGAATGCCCTTCGAACTAACTTCGTCTCCGAAAAACCACCCGCTTGGTTTTCGGATCTTTACAGGCGCGACAACCTGCGAGGCGGCCACGTGATCAAGCTGGGCCAAGGCAACGACGATGCCGCCCTCGAAGCGCTAACCGGCTGGCCGGGAGGTCTTCAGGTCGGTGGTGGCATCACAGCAGAGAATGCGCCTGAGTGGATTGAAGCCGGGGCGTCGCATGTAATCGTCACCTCTTGGCTGTTCCACAACGGCCAACTTGAGGAGGGCCGACTTGAGCAACTTGGCCAGGCGGTTGGCCAAACACGGCTTGTACTCGACCTGAGCTGCCGCCGGCGCGCGGACGATTACTACATCGTGACTGATCGCTGGCAAACATTCACCGAACTGCGACTGAATGCCGACACGCTGGGCAGCTTGTCCAAGCGGTGTGACGAGTTCCTCATTCACGGCGTGGACGTGGAAGGACTCAGCCAGGGAATCGACGAAGCGCTGGTGCAACTGATCGCCGAACACTCGCCGATCCCGGCAACATACGCCGGCGGCGTGCAGTCTATGGCCGATTTGCGGCGAGTAACCGAGATTGGCCAAGGGCGGGTGCACCTCACTGTCGGCTCTGCACTCGATATCTTCGGAGGCAACGGTGTGAGCTACGAAGAAGCCGTCGCATTCAACCAAGAGTTGAAACCCAATTCGTCATAGAAAGGAGGCGATGAGATTAGCTGCATTCGTACATTGGCTATTGCCGGACACGCCTCCGGCATAGACTCATTTGGTGCTGAATTTGTGGATGGTGGTTTGAGTGTATTTTTGCTTGGGTCGAAGTATGGCGCTGGGGAAATGCGGCTGGTTGATGGAATCCGGAAAATGTTGCGTCTCAAGGCAAAATCCGTTGCGGAACTCGTATTGTTGGCCACCTTTGCCAATGTCTGTGCCATCTAGGAAATTGCCAGAGTAAAACTGAACTCCCGGCTCGGTGGTGAAAATCTCCATCACGCGGCCGGTAGTGTTCTCTTGCACGCGAGCAACAGGACTTAACTTACCGGCCTCGGTCTTGTTCAAAACGTAGTTGTGGTCATACCCGCCCGGCTCGCCGGGCAGCTTGTCGATCCGGGCCCCGATGGAGGTCGGTTCAAGGAAGCTCATAACATCGTCGACTTTGACGATTTCGCCGGTGGGAATGGATGTGTTATCCACCGGCGTGTAGTGGTCGGCGTTGATGTGGAGAATGTGATCGAGGATTGTCCCCTTGCCGGCAAGGTTCCAATAGGCGTGGTTGGTGAGGTTGATGGGCGTTGCCTTGTCAGTCGTTGCGAAGTAGTCAATACGCAACTCGTCGGCATTGGTTAGCGTGTAGGTGACCTTCATCCTGAGTGTACCTGGATATCCCTCCTCGCCATTGGGGCTGGTGAGGCTGAACGCTACAGCGGGGCCGAGTTCGCTCTTGTTCGACTTGGCTTTCCACACCTGTTTGCTGATGGCTTTTTCGTTGCCACCATGAAGGTGGTTGGGGCCGTTGTTGGTCGCAAGACTGTATTCCTTACCGTCGAGGGTGAACCTACCGCTGGCGATACGGTTGGCAACGCGGCCGGTGGTAGCGCCAAAATACGGATGGCCGTCAAGGTAGTCCTCGAGTTTATCGTGACCAAGAACAACATCGCCTAGCTTCCCATCGCGATCGGGCACGTGCAGTTCCGTGAGAATCGCACCGTAGGTGATGATTTTGGCCTTGAGCCCGTTGCTGTTAACCAGCGTGTAGGCGTGTACTTTCTGCCCGTCCTCGGTTTGTCCGAATGCCTCTTTTTTCACGACTCTTTTGTTGGTTTTTTTGGCGGCCCAAGCTGCTGGCTCAGTTGCTGTCCCGACGATAAGCAGTCCAACTGCTGTGTATGCGATTATTTTCATCCTGTGTATTGTGATATATTCAGCCAAGCAACTGGCTTATTGTGATGCACCACAATTTCTATGATGTGGCCCAGTCGGTGTCAATTCCATTCACTGTCAGGCACAATTCGCGTAAACAAGCGCGTAGACAATCATGACAAAAAAAGGGGAGTCGCAGAACGACTCCCTCTTGACAAATTTCGTTTACGTTCGGACTAGGTCAGCGTGATTTGGTCGCCGGCCTTGAGGGTGACTATGGCCTTTTTCCAGCGTGGTGTGCGTCCCTCGTGACGAGTGCGTTTGCGGCGCAGGCGGCCATTCACGTTCATGGTATTCACACGATCCACCTTCACCTTGAACAGGATTTCCACCGCACGGCGTATGTCATTTTTATCGGCGCGGGTGTCGGTGACGAGGTGAACCTGTTGGCGGGTACCCCTACCCAAGCGCTCGGCGGCTGAATCGTTGTACTCCTGAACGGCCATGACCTTCTCGGTCAGGCGAACGGTCTTGATGATGTCAAAGGGGCTCATACTGTTTTACTTGTTCAGGCGTTGTTCAAATTTCTCGTAGCCATCTGTGGTGAAAACGAGAACATCAGGCCAAAGAATGTCGTAAGTGGTCAGCGTGTCGCTCGTGGTAGAGCGAACGCGCTCGATGTTGCGGACGGACAATGCGACGTTATTGTCAGCCTCGCCGGTGACCAACACAGCGCTCTTGTACTTTGCGTTGTCCGGCTTCTTGGAATCAACCCCCAAAACTTTGAGAGTCTTGGCTAGTTGCGCGGTGGCCGGCTTGTCGATAGTCAATCCGTCGATGATGACCACTTGTCCATCTTTGATGCGTTCGGTAAACGCCTTGCGAACCGCGAGATCTCGTACTTTTTTGTTTAGTTTCTTAATGTATACACGGGGCTTGGGTCCATGAGCCACACCGCCACCGCGCCAGATTGGATTACGCTTGTACCCGACCCGGGCGCGGCCGGTACCTTTTTGACGCCACGGTTTTGCCCCGGTACCAGACACCTCGCCAACTGTCTTGGTGCAGGCGTTGCCAGAGCGCTGGGCAGCGTTGTAGGCAATGACAGCCTCGTGAACAGCTTGCTGGCCCTTTTCATCGTCCACCGGTGTGAAATTGGCTTCCTTTTCGCCCTGATCCGCGCCGTTGGCGTCCTTGATTGCTACTTTCATTATCTAAATCCTCCGTTGCCTTTTACTTGGTTTTCTTCGGCTTTTTTTTAGCCTCACGAATTACAACATAGTCGCCATTGGCGCCGGGGATAGCTCCCTTGACAAGCAACAGGTTATCGTCGGCCTGCACTTGAATCACCTCTAGGTTTTGCACGGTCCGACTGGCTTGCCCCATGTGCCCAGGCATTTGCTTACCCTTGATGACATGGCCGGGCGTTGAGCCTGCCCCGATAGAACCGGGGCGGCGTCTCCATCCGCCTGAACCGTGCGATCCGCGACCGCCGCCGAAATTCCAGCGCTTCACTGCACCTTGAAATCCGCGTCCCTTGGTTTTGGCGATTACGTCCACATAATCACCGGCTTCAAACACGTCAACCCCAATCGAATCGCCTGGATTCACATCGAGTGAAAAATCACGAAATTCTTTGATACGGCGCAAGGGTTTGACGGCACGAGCATCCCAAGCTTTGCGGTTGGCCAATCGATCCTTGCCTTTGACTGTACGCCCGGGAGAGCGCGGGGCATAATTTTCTTCGCCGTTATGCGCCTTGAGATGGCCGCGCTTGGGCAAGCTTAGGCGATGTTCTTTTTGAGTGTCGAAACCGAGTTGAACAGCCTCGTAACCGTCCTTGTCGACAGTCCTGCGTTGCAGCACTTGGTTGGGGCCCGCCTGCACGACGGTGACGCTCACGGATTTGCCGTCCTCAGTGTAAACCCGAGTCTGGCCCATTTTTTTTCCCAATAATCCAACCATGTTGCTTAAATCTTAATGGTGATGTCGACGCCTGCGGGTAGGTTCAACTTTTTCAATTCGTCTACGGTCTTGGCCGTGGGCTCCATAATATCAATCAGACGCTTATGTGTGCGCTGCTCGAAGGTCTCATGTGCCTTTTTGTCAACGTGAGGGGAGCGACCGACAGTAAATCGCTCAATTCGAGTTGGCAAGGGGATCGGCCCAGCGACAAGGGCACCGGTGCGCTTGACCGTCTCAACTATATCGCCGGCCGACTGGTCAATCACCCTGTGATCGTAGGCCTTGAGACGAATTCTTATGCGGTTTTTTGGCATGTCTTTATTCTCTCTCTTTAGGTGCGTGCTGGCTTTTTTGTACTACCGCTGACGATCTCTTCAGCGATGCCGCTTGGCACTTGTTCGAAACTGTATGGCTCCATGGAGTAGGAGGCGCGACCACGGGACAATGATCGAACGGCCGTCGCATAGCCAAACATCTCGGCCAAAGGCACTTCGCTCGTCACAGTACATAGTTGCCTCTCGTCTGTCTCCATACCCAGTATTTTACCCCGTCGCCGATTCAAGTCACCCATTACATCGCCCTGTGATTCGTCCGGGGTGACCGCCTCCACTTTCATCACAGGCTCAAGCAGTATGAGGTTTGCTTTTTTGCATGCTTCCTTGAATGCAAAAATGCCGGCCATCTTGAACGCCAACTCGTTGGAGTCGACTTCATGGTAGGAACCATCAACAACTTCAACCCGCACATCGACCATCGGGTAACCAGCCAACACCCCACTAGCAATAGCTTCGCGAATACCGGATTCGACTGCTGAATGGTACTCCTTGGGTATAACCCCGCCGACGATCTTGTTCTCGATCTCGATACCTTTCCCCCGCTTGTTGGGCTCGATGTTGATAATGGCATGACCGTACTGGCCTCGGCCACCAGACTGACGAACGAACTTGCCTTCACCTTCTGCAGCGGTAGTGATGGCTTCGCGATAGGAAATCTGGGGAGCACCAACGGTGGCCTCCACCTTGAATTCACGCAACAGGCGATCGCGGATAATATCCAAATGCAATTCCCCCATCCCGGCAATGATAAGCTGTCCTGTTTCGTCGTTGGTGAAAACGCGAAAAGTTGGATCTTCCTCAGCCAATCGTTGCAGCGCATCGGACATTTTATCACGATCGGCGTTGGAGTTGGGCTCGACCGCCATCGATATAACCGGCTCTGGAAAGGTCGGAGGCTCGAGCATGACGTCGAGTTCTTTATCACAAAGCGTGTCGCCGGTAGTAACATTTCTCAGCCCCACAATCGCTGCAATATCACCTGAGTAGACTGCATCAACATCAGTTCGTTTATCCGCTTGCAGCATGATCAACCGGCTAACGCGATCTCGTCTACGCGTACGCGGATTGTAGATGGTGTCGCCCTTCTTGAGTTGACCGGAGTAAACACGGATGAATACCAACTTACCCACAAACGGGTCAGTCCAAAGTTTGAAAGCGAGAGAACAGAAACTACCGTTGTCGTCAGGATCAACTGTGACCTCAGTGGTTTCGTCATGCGCCTCGACAGCGGTTGCTGGGGGCACCTCCACAGGTGAAGGCAGGTAGTCCACAACGGCGTCCATGAGCGGCTGTACTCCCTTGTTCTTGAACGCAGAGCCACCCAGAACCGGTACGAACTTCAACTCACATGTCAGGCGGCGGACAGCCTTCTTAATAATTTCAGCCGAAATTTCCTTTTCCTCGAGAACCATCTCGGCCACCTCATCATCAAGATTAGATACAGCATCGATCAGCTGTTCGAGGGCCATCTCGGCCTCGGCCTTAAGATCGTCAGGGATGTCGATACAATCGTATTTGACGCCGGTTTCATCGGTTGGATCGTAGACCAACGCTTTCTGGTTTACGATGTCCAGGACACCGGAAAGTTTGTCTTCGGCGCCGATCGGAATACCAACGGGATGCGCCTCGGCACCGAGTTTATCTCGTAGATCACCAAGCGCTTTGTTGAAGTCAGCACCGGTACGATCCATCTTGTTGATGAACGCAATTCGGGGAACGTCGTATTTGGTGGCCTGCCTCCAGACTGTCTCGGACTGGGGCTGGACGCCGGCTACACCACAAAAAACTGCCACCGCCCCGTCGAGCACACGCATAGATCGCTCCACCTCAGCGGTGAAATCGACGTGACCCGGGGTATCGATGATGTTAACGCGGTTGTCAATTCCTGTAAATAGCTTGGCTAGGCCTTCTTCCTGCTGTTTCCAGAAACAAGTCGTCGCAGCAGAAGTGATGGTGATACCGCGTTCACGTTCTTGTTCCATCCAGTCTGTGACGGTGTTTCCATCGTGCACCTCACCGATTTTGTGCATGAACCCCGTGTAGAAAAGGATGCGCTCAGTGGTGGTTGTCTTGCCCGCATCGATGTGGGCTGCGATACCGATATTGCGTGTCCGCTCCAGCGAATACTCCCGGTCTGGTGAGTTAATGTCCTTATCCTGTTCCAAAGTGACTGTCATTAATGATTATTGCTGTTAAAAACCAACACTAAACTGTCTCTATATAACCAAACTATTTCAAAGAGCATCACGCATCCACGCGCTTGCCGTAGACGTGCGCAGGCTTGGCCAAACGCACTGTTTAACCCTACCAACGGAAATGTGCGAAAGCTTTATTGGCCTGAGCCATTTTATGCATCTCGTCTCTCTTCCGGATGCAACTACCCTGCCCTTCACTCGCGTCTCTAATCTCGGCGGCCAGAGCATCCTTCATGGGCACTCCCTTGCGACCCTGTGAAAAACTAACCATCCACCGCAACGCCAAAGCTGTCTGGCGACTGGAGCTGATCTCGAGCGGAATCTGATAGGTCGCACCACCAACACGTCGAGATTTAACCTCAAGCCTCGGACGGGCATTGTTCACAGCTCGTTCCAGGATTTCCAACGGATCGCTCCCTTGTTTTTCTGCGGCCAACTTATCAAACGCACCGTAAATGATTTTTTCCGCAACGCTTTTCTTTCCCTGCCGCATGGTGAAATTCACCAGCAGAGTGACCGTCTTACTCCCGTAACGGGAATCCGGTGTTACTTCGCGTTTTTCTGCTCTTCGACGGCGTGCCATGTATTTGTAAACTTACTAATCTTGAAATTATTTCTTCGCAGCCTTCGGGCGCTTGACACCGTACTTGGAGCGACTGCGGCGGCGTTTCTCGACGCCAGTGGTGTCCAATGCGCCGCGAACTATATGGTAACGCACTCCCGGGAGATCCTTCACACGCCCCCCCCTGATTAACACAATGGAGTGCTCTTGCAAGGTGTGCCCTTCATCCGGGATGTAGGCGATCACTTCAAATCCGTTAGTCAACCGCACCTTGGCGACTTTCCGCATTGCGGAATTCGGTTTCTTGGGAGTCCGTGTGTACACCTGTAAGCAAACCCCCCTCTTGAAGGGACAGTTCTCAAGCGCCGGTGAGGTGGTTTTTGCTTTCACCTTCACCCGTCCTTTACGGACTAATTGATTGATCGTCGGCATTAGATAACCTATAAAACTCTTGTCTTTAAGCAGTTACCCAGCTCAAAGGGCCGGGGAGACTACCAAATGCCAATTAAGATGCAATAGGTTTTTTGTTTTTTTTACCCTTACTGTATTGAGTCATACTAAAAAGGTCTCAGGAAACCGAAATCCCACCTGCCATTGCGCAAAAGGCCTCCTGGTTGGCGAAACGATGTTAGTTCAAAACTATGCCCCGGCGAATGTAGGTTGGTTGATCAAGATCCTCCCCCTTGTGAATGGTTGGTTCGCTATTCTCGAATCGACCTTTGGACACGATCTCCAGCGGAAGCATCTCCTGGACAATCTTGCGGCGTTTGGCCCGATTTGGCTCCTCACTGGCAGCCTCGCGTATCAAGTACTCCCGGCATTCGGGTGTTAAGGTGTCAGCAGCTGGAGCCGGCGGGGTGTATGCGAAACCAACTCGATTTTTGCCGGTGGATTCCTCCCCTACCAAGTCCAAATAACTGTCGGCACCCGCCACGGTAAACGTATCCGAACCGCCCAAACTAGATGCCTGCCCGTTCGGGAGAGTTTCCTGATCTGCCTCTGCCAATTTGTCGTTTTGCACGATAATAATTGTCGCCTGCAAAGTCGCCCCGTCGCTTTGACCGCAAACCCCGACAACCGCGCTAACCCCGGAGGCATAACTATTGACTACCTTGGAAACAGCATCCATCTCCGCCATGGTCACCTCTCCGCCGGAGAGGTGGATTAACACCGAACTAGCCTCACTCAACCCCTCACCGCCTCGGGCTGCCGGATGGGTCAGCAATCTTCGCACGACGGCATCGGCCCTGTTCTCGCCCTCAGCCTCTACATGCACCACGGAGCCAAGACTGTGTCGACCGCGAAATGCCACCTGTAGATCACCGAACGAAATGTTCAACATCCCCGGTTCAACCAACATCCGGCTAACCCCTAGAACGGCCTCGCAAAGGTGCCGGTTCGCGATGTCCAGTGCTTGGTTCAACGCGATGTCCGCACCTTCCATGACAATGACATCCTGATTGGGAAAATGGAAAACGGCGTCGGCTACCTGTTTGAGATCCCGTAAGCCGCCGATGGCTTGGTTGCAGCGCTGTATGCCTTCGCAATCGAACGGAGTAGCCGCCACACCCACCACCAACGCCCCTGACTGCTTAGCTAAGCTCGCCAAAACTGGCGCCGCTCCCGTGCCAGTTCCGCCTCCCATGCCAGCTACGACAAAAATCAAGTCAACGCCCTGAAAGATCCCTTCTAACTTGTCAATGTCGGACTCGACAGCTGCACGAGCCAACGCCGGATCGCCTCCCGTACCGAGGCCACACGGGATTGTTTGTCCAAGGAGGTGCGTCCGCGACTGATGACAGCGGATGAGGCTGCGGTTATCGGTGTCCAGCGAGTGGACCTCGATCCTCTCAGGAACGATCAAGGCGAGAGTTTCGACCAATTTCACCCCAGTCTCGCCCAAGCCAATGATGCGGATGGTTGGTTTGGTGCTTATTGTTTCCATTTCTGGATTGCTCATGACTTGTTCTCCTGTTTCAACGACCAAACAATGCGGCGACTTGGCGGCGGATCACCCGGCTGATCCCGGAACGGCGCGGCGTGGCCTGCGACTGGAATGCTCCAAACTTGATCAATCCCACGGGGGTAGCGAACTCCGGTTCGTCCAGCGCGTTCTTGACACCACTCACGGTGCTGGACCGACCGATGGCCACAGGCAGATTAAACACATCCCGCGCCAGTTTCGTGATATGCGGGATGCGCGCGCCACCGCCGCAAAGTACCAGCCCGGCTCGGAGATATTCAATCAATCCCTCTTGACCAATGTCTTTCGAGATCAACTCGAACGTTTCCTTCAAACGCATGGACATAATTTTTTGCATGTGCCCGAGGTTGACCTGCCGGCCCGGGATCAGGCTGTCGTTGGAAAGGTCGATCTCGCGATCCCCGGCGTCGGGATCGATCATGGCCGAGCCGTGATCTATCTTTATTTTTTCGGCGCGAGACAGCGGTATCTTCAACCCGTAAGCGAGGTCATTCGAGACGTGGTCGCCGCCGACCGCCAGCACGCCAGTATGCTTGATGACGCCACCCGAGTACACCGCGTACTCGGTGACGCCGGCGCCAAGATCGATCACCAACGTGCCTAGTTCCTTCTGTTCCGTGCCGAGAATGGCCAGTGAGGAGGCCAAGGAGGAAGAGGCGATATCATCCACTTCCAAGTGTAGTCCGTTGACGAGGCGAATCGGGTTTTGCAGCCGGTTGTAACGGCCACTGACAACGTGCACATCCACCTCGATCTTGGCCCCAAGCATCCCTTCCGGATTGAGCACGCCGTCCTGCCCATCCACTCGGAAATGCTGCCGGATGACGTGCACCACCGAGTGGTCAGTTGGCAAGTTAATCGCCTTGGCATTTTTGATGACATCCTGAATATCGTCACCTGTGATCTCCCGATCCGCCGACACAACGGGATGAACGCCGGTGTTGTTGAAGCCGCGGATGTGACTGCCGGTGACACCGAGGAACACCGAGCGAATCTCAACATCTGCCGCCTGCTCCGCCTCAACGATTGCGTTGCGTACATCCTCCTCGGCCAAGGCGACGTCGACAATCTCCCCCTTGCGTACGCCACGGGATTTCGATTGGCCAAGGCCGATAATGTTGACCGACTGGCCTCCACTCACTTCCCCCACAGCAACGCACACCTTGGAGGTGCCGATCTCGAGGCCGACGATGATTTGTGTATCACTCACTATAAAATCATTTCCGGGCCACCTTTTGGCCGCTCCTGATCCCCTCAGCAACCGTCGGCGAGAGCATCCAGCGCACCGGTACGTTGTTGGTCACTGAGAGATCCACCGTCTCGATGGCGAGTCCAAACTTCTGCCCATGTGCCCGAATGCGAGCCCAACGGTTGAGTTGCCGGGCCAAGTGCTTAGTCGAGAGATCCACCTGTCCGCCGGCTCCGGTGGTAACCCGCAGGATGCGCGGTTGTGACAAGTCGATCACCCGTAAATCCACCAAACCAGCCAAGGTTGAGCGGCGAAAATCTGCTATCAAGCTAAGCGCAGCCTGCAACTTTGGCAGTCCGGCCGACCGACCGGGAGCGAGCGACTTAAGCTTGTTCAGGTTAATCCCGGAGACAACCGGCAAAGACCATTCAGCCTTGTCCTCGGGCGTCACCACGAATCGGCCGTCGATCGGACTCATCACGTGGCCCGTCTCGTCCAGCTGCAATCTCACGCAGTCGTACTTCGTCTCACCTAGGCGACCCCGTTGCCAAGCCCATACCTGGGCCATCGGCACCCGCTCGGCTACCCGCACCTGCAGCGTGTCCGGCAGATACCGCTCCACGGACGCCGCCTTCACTCGAGGCGCCAACTCGATGTCGCGCTTGATTCTTAGCAGGTCGAGTTTGAGCAGGTTGTCGCCCGAACGCACGCCGGCCCATTCCTGCAACTGGCTCAAGCTAATGATGCCGTCGGTCCGGTAGTCGAGTTGCTTGACGGAAAACGACTCATTTTCGTAAACGAGTCGATTCAGTGCAAAACCGCCTCCCTGCCAGCAGACGACAATGATCGTCGCGATCGCAACGACGAGGGCCAACAACGAACGAAGCCAACGCAGCCGCTCACGCTTGCTCTGCTGCGTCTGCACCTTGACAGAGAGCAGTTTTTTTCGTCCCGACTTGCTGTTCCCTCGTTTCGTTTTCAGTGCCATTTCAAAAATGATTCAACCTGCGGCTGCCACCGGCGGATTTCCCAATGCCAACTCTACCAGCCACTGGCAAAGATCGGCGAATTCAGTGCCGTTCGCAGCCGCTGCCTTGGGTAGAAGACTAGTCTTGGTCATACCCGGCAGCGTGTTAATTTCAAGAAACACCGGCTCGCCATCCGCCCTCACAATAAAATCCACCCGGGCGCAGTTGCCACCCCCGACCGCAGCCAACGCCATCTCCCCCGCATGATGAATTCTACGCGTGATCTCTGGATCGAACGGCGCCGGGCAGACGTACTCGCTGGCGCCGGCGGTGTATTTGCTGGCATAGTCGTAAGTACCGTGCTTGGGCGTGATCTCAACCACTGGAAGCAACTTGCCACCAACGACTCCCACAGTGACTTCACGTCCCTCAATCCGCTCCTCGACCAGCACCGAGCCTCCGCCTTCGAATGCCTTGGCCAAGCCGCTTGGCCAAACGTCCACCGAATCAACAAATTCCAGCCCGATGCTAGAGCCTTGGCAGACCGGTTTAAGCACCAACGGCAACTTGAGTTCGTCGGGCAGCCCGCTGCTGGGTTCCTCCACCACACAATCGTTCGCCGTAGTCAAGCCGTCCCGGGCACAGGCACGCTTGGCCGCCACCTTGTCAAATGCCAACCGGCTCACTGCCTCGCTACATCCGGTGTAGGGCACGCCCAGCGCATCAAGTTTGGCCTGCACCGTGCCGTCCTCACCGTACGTCCCGTGCAGTGCAAGAAACACAACATCAATTCTTGGTGGCAACCGAAACTCGCCGTCCACAGGGTCGATCTCGCAAACGCGGTGGCCAAGGCTTTGCAACTCTGCCGCCACTGCCGCGCCGGACCGAAGCGACACCGCCCTCTCGCCGGAAGGGCCACCAAACATCACGCAAATGTCAAGCGACTCAATCATGCGATTCCTTCCGGCCGATTATTTGCACCTCAGACTCCAACTCAATTCCGCGCTCGATCAGGGCCCGCTCTCGGATGCGCTCGATCAACCGCAGGATATCACCCGCCGTCGCCCCGCCTTTGTTGACAATGAAATTGCCGTGTTCCTCTGACACCATCGCACCACCCTCGATCGCTCCTTTGAGGCCAATCTCATCTACCAGTTTCCCAGCAGGGATGGTCTCCGGATTTTTGAAAATACAGCCAGCGCTTGGTGCCTTGGGCTGGTTGTCCCAGCGCCGCTGAGCAAACTCCGCCATCCGGGCGGCTATGGCCTCTGCAGTGTCCGGCTCGCCTTTGAGCACCGCTCCCAGCGCGATCTGATTTTTCAACAACGGACAGCTTCGGTACTGGTGCTCGATCAACTCGGCCGACATCTCGAAGACCGCTCCCTCTGGATCCATGAACCGTACCGTCTCCACAACGTCAAACAACTCGCTGCCCATCGCGCCGGCGTTCATACGCAGCCCGCCGCCGATGCTACCCGGAATACCCTCAAGAAACTCCGCCCGCGCCAACCGGCAACGCTTTGCCTCAACGGCCACGTTTTTCATCTTCGCACCCGCGCCGCACCTGAGCAACGACCCGTCCGGCTCGATGCAGGCAAAAGACTCACGGCTCAGCCGCACGGTCAGTCCATGCACGCCGGAATCGAGCGGAAGAAAATTTGATCCGCGCCCTAGCACGGTCACGGGCAAATCTCTCTCACGGCAGACAGCCAACAACGCAGAGAGACCTGCCTCGGTGTTAGGCTCGGCAAAATAGTCGGCCCGCCCTCCGGCACGCAAGGTTGTCATCTCAGCCAACTGGCAGTCCCGCTCGACGGTTGTTCCATCGCCGGCAGCCCCCTCGAGCGACTCTTTCAAGCCTTCTACTGCAAGCACTGCGGCGCTGGTCTTCACACCGCCGTCTCCTTTCCGTTTGGCAAGGCGAACATCAACTCATCCCCGGGAGCGTCCTTCCAGCCACACACCTTAAAAATCCGATGCACGACCTCCTCAGTAGCCTGTGCCGCCTTCCACTTTTTCATCGCGCCAGCCATCGACTCAAGCTTGGCAGGGCTGCCGAACAACTCGCTCAACTGCCTGACAAGCAGATTGGAAGTCAGTTGTTTCTGGTGGAAACAGCGCGCCGCACCGATGTTGACGAACGATCGAGCGTTGAGCCGTTGATGGTCGTCGACAGCAGTAGGATACGGGATCAAAATGGCCGGCAACTCCATCGCCGAAAACTCCGCGAGCGACGATGCCCCCGAGCGACTCAAGGCCAAGTCAGCCGCACCTAACGCGTACTCCATCTCGGTCAGAAACGGGAGTATAACCGCGCGGAGACCAAGTGCGTCGTATGCCTGACGCACTAACTCGACACTCCCGCCGGTGAGGTGGATGTACTGCAACCCGGGCAACGCCTTTGCCAGGCTTGGCAGTGAGTCGATCAGCGCTTGGTTGATCGATTCCGCCCCTTGACTACCGCCCATCACAAGCAGCACCGGCTGGTCTTCTGCCAGTCCAAGCGCGATTCGCGCGTCGGCCTTAGGTAAAGGCTCCATTGCCGACCTCACCGGCAGGCCGGTGGCACGAATGTCGGTGCTCAGTACACGCGGCATCGCGGCAGAAAACTGGACGAATATCTCGTCAGCCAACGGTGCCAGAAGTTTCACCGCCCGGCCCGGAATAGCGTTGGCCTCATGCAGAAAAATGCGAGCGCCAGCCAGCTTCCCTGCGACCACCGGGGGCGCGCTGGTGAATCCGCCCATTGCCAGCACCGCGGCCGGGTGGTTTTTGCGGAACAGCCTACGGCATCGGCGAAGCGATGAGCAAAAGCGGGCGGCAAAACGGAGTAAATTACCACTAAGGCCAATGACCGGCAACGACTCAACCTCCATCCCGTAAGCCGACTTGACCGCAGTCTGATCCACCTCCTTCTTACTAACGAGCAACGTGACCTCGCAGCCGCGTGCCACGAGCGCGTCCCCCACAGCCAAGCCAGGGAACAGGTGTCCACCGGTTACGCCGCAGGCGATGACAATGCGCTTGGTCAGAGGTGTCATGCTATGTGCCTGCCCGGAACGGAGAGTATCCACCTGTTTCCTTTAATTTGTTCGTCTTGGCTCGGCCTTCCTGATTCGCAAACCTCGCAATGCTCAACAGCACACCGACGCAAAAAAGCATTGCCACGAGATTCGTGCCTCCCCTACTGATAAACGGCAGTGGCAGCCCCTTGTTGGGCAGCGTACTGGTGACAACACCGATGTTGATGAACGCCTGCAGGCCGATCAGCAGTGTCAATCCAGAAGCCAGTAGGAAACCAAAAAAATCGCGCGCTCGCATGGCAATAAACGCCCCACAAAGCACAAACAGCACGAACGCAACAACAACAGTCAAAGTGGCGACCAAGCCGAGTTCCTCGCCTATCACTGAAAAGATAAAGTCAGTCTGGTGCTCCGGTACGAAGCCGAGTTTTTGCCGACCGTTGCCAAGGCCAAGCCCGGTCGTCCCACCCGAACCTAGCGCGATAAGCGATTGCCAAGCCTGATATCCCACGCCCTGTTTCGTACCTTCGGGATCAAGCCAACTCATAATGCGGTTAAGCCGCACAGTGTTTTGCGACAGCAGAAAACCGCCAGCCGTACCCAGCACGAGTACCGGCGGAACGATGAAACGCAGCTTCGAGCCAGCTAAAAAGAGCATCAAACCGCATACCGTAGCCAACAAGACCGTCGCGCCCCAGTCCGGCTCGATGAAAACCAGTCCGAGAAACAGTGCCAGCACAACCCCAGGGATGAGTAATCCGTACTTGAACGTGCCCATCTTGCGACCCTTGCGCTCGCAGTAGTGGGCCAACGCAATGATGACGGCCAACTTGGCGAACTCAGACGGTTGGAACGTCGTACCCGGCAACTGCAACCAGCGGCGGGCGCCATTGCGTTCCAGCCCTACGCCAGGAATCATCACTGCCACCAACAAAAGTAACGCCAACACCAGCACAGGCACGGAGAATTTTTTCAACAGTTGATAGTCGGTCATTGCCGTAGTGAGACAGACCACCACCCCAATGCAGCACCACAGCAGCTGCGACCCCAAAAACGGGCCGCTGCGGTGAAACATGGTGGCGCTATAGAGCATCACCAACCCCAGCGCAAGTAGGGCGGAAACGACAAACACCAACAGAGTTGAGGCGAGCTTCATCGGGACGGATCGCTCGCTTGGTTAATTGTCGGTTTGCTGCAGGGAAATGGTGAGTTTTTGCCCTGGCTGAATCTTGGAGGTTGTCAGATTGTTGGCATCACGAATGGCCTTGACAGAAGTCTTGTGCTCCTGGGCAATGGCGTAAAGGCTGTCGCCCGCCTTAACCTCGTACACCACTGTCCCCTCGGGTAGCACAGGTGCAGGCGGCTTGGGCCCTGACGGGGGGATGATCAGCACCTGACCGATAGCGATGCGATTCGGTTCCACGGCCGGGTTGGCCTGGACGACGGCCTGGACGCTGACGCCATGTTTGCGAGCGATGATGGTGAAGTTGTCGCCCTTTCCCACCACATACTCAATCTCGCCGGCAGCCATAGGCACCTCGGGCTTGCCAGTTGGCTCGGGCACGAGCGGCACAATATTCTCCACCGGCTCCGTGTCGCGAGTAACAGGCGGCGGTTTCGGCACGCCGGTTGTCGGCAGCGGCGGCGCGGCAGGCGTAACATTGATAACGTTGGTGGGAGGCTCCACGACGGTCACCATGTTGGTGTCCGGCGGGGAAGCCACTTCTCCTCCGATCGGTGGCAACACCGGGATGGTGTTGGTGTTGGCCACCGTCTCGGATGCCGATTGCTCCGGGCGGCAGCCGGAGAATAACAGCCCACCGAGGAAAACCACATGCACGACCACGATGATCATCACCATCTGTAGGCCGGATCGGCTCTTGGCTTTCTGCTCGAGCAGGGAACTTTTGGGTCTTAGGGGATTATGACTGGACATGATAATATACTCCTTGGCTAAAAAAATTGAGTTGCGCTTGGCCGTGCGCAAAGGCGAGGAACACAAGATATGGTGGTTGGTGGGCAGAATTCATCGCGACAAGACGGAAGTTGTTTTTGAGGCTGAAGATGCCTTGCCGGTGCTTTCATCTTCCGTGGAAGAACCGGCCAAGAGTTCGACTGAGCGTCGGAACATCTCGCCACGATGCTGATAGCCATTGACACTACTGGAATCCTCACACGCTGGCGAGAGTAAAATCACATCACCTTCTCCGGCCTGTTCCGCAGCCTGCTGGACGGCTTCCTCCAGTGATTCAATCAGGCGGCAGGGTGTAAAGAGACTCCACGCAGAACGCAGTTTTTCGCCGGTTTCACCTATCAAAAATGCCGCCTTAACCTTCTGCGAAAGCAGTGGGCCGATGTCGTGAAACGCCCCTCCCTTATCCCGTCCACCGGCCAGTAACCAGACGTTGGGGCGCCCTTCTGGACCTGGCTTCATTGATGAAAGTGACTTCTCTAACGCGGCAAGGTTGGTGGAGCGGGAGTCGTTGATGTAGCTCACTCCGTTCCTCATGACCACAAGTTCACACCGGTGAGGCAACGCCGGATGACTCCGAAGCACCTCCGTCGACTGTTCCAGCGGCACTCGGAACACCCGGCCCACAGCCAACGCAGCCATCAGAATCTCGGCGTTGTGCGCCCCCTGCAGCTGGCATTTGGTGAAATCCATGAGAGGACCTTCCCACCCCGGCACGCGACTCACAATCAGACCGCGGTCGAGAGATATGTCCGCCCGGCGGTTATTCACGCTGAACGTAATGATCTTGGACGGAATCTCGATGCCAAGTGAGCGGATTTGTGCCAGTGCCTCACTCTGTACGATCGCCCAATCGAACGGCTGCTGGTTGGCGAAAATTCGCGCCTTGGCTTTCACATAACCGGCTATGCTGCCGTAGTGATCCATATGATCCGGTGCAATGTTCGTCAGCACAGCGACGGTTGTGCTGAAAAACTGGGTCAGTTCAAGCTGGAACGAGTTCAGAGCAAGAATCAAGTAATCCAGTTCTTTCGACTCACCCACGACGTCGCCGATAGGGCAGTCCACTTTGCCGGCGAAACGAGTCTCTCTCTGGGCGCCGAGCATCACCTGCTCGATCAACTTGGCCGCCGGGGTCTTGCCGTTGGTGCCAGTCACTGCGATGTTAAGACAGCGCAATTGTTGAAAACCAAGCTCGAGCTCGCCGATCACGGGTACATCGGCTTTGTGCAACGCACACACCCAAGCGGTCGAGCGGATACCGCCTACGCTGATGACGCCCAACTCAACCCCTTCTAGCAATTTGGCCAATGGCTTAGCCAAGCCTAGGTACACATCCGCCCCCAGCTTGCCCAGAAGCTCGGTCTCGCGGCGTAGCAAGTCATCGTCTTGACGATCCACCGCCACCACCGAGGCACCGCATGAGCAGAGCAGGCGGCAGGCGGAGCGACCTCTTGAACCGAGACCGACCAACAACACTCTCTTGCCTTTCAACTTATACACGACTACCTGACCTACCTCAATTTCAGCGTACTCAAAGCGATTACCGCAAAAAGAATTCCCAGAATATAAAAGCGTGCAACCACCTGCGACTCGTACCAGCCTTTTTTTTCGAAGTGATGATGCAGTGGTGCCATCAAAAACACTCGCCGCCCCTCGCCATATTTTCGCCGGGTATGCTTGAACCAACCTGTTTGAATCATCACCGAAGATGCCTCAAGCACGAACACTCCGCCAGCGATCACCAGCACAAACGGCTGGTGGATCAACACAGCGATCACTCCCAGCACACCGCCTAGCGCGAGCGAGCCAGTGTCACCCATGAACACCTGTGCTGGGTGACAATTATACCAGAGAAAACCAAGGCCAGCCCCGATCATCGCCGCGCAAAATACCGTCAACTCCCCCGCCCCCTCGACGTACGGCACTCGCAGATAGTCGGCCATGATCTTGTTGCCGGCGATGTAGGTGAAAATGATGAACACAAACGTCACGATCAGCGTGCAACCGATAGCCAAGCCGTCGAGACCGTCAGTCAGGTTCACTGCGTTGGAACTGCCCACAATAGCCACAGTGGTGACCAACAAGCCTACAAACCCTACTCCAGCGAAAACAATCCCCTCGCTATAAAACGGTACCACCAGTTGCCCAATCAAGTCACTCTTGCTGGGATGATACCACAGGTAAATGCCTATAAACAGGCCCAACGCCAGCTGCACAGTCAGCTTCACCTTCGAGTGAATGCCGGCCTTATCCTGCTTGGTCAGTTTCACCCAGTCATCGTAAAACCCCAGCGCCGCCAACACCACCACCGACATTAGGCACAACGCTAGAAACTCGTTCCACTTCGCCCATAGCAATGCAGTCACGTCCAGTGCCAGGACGACCATAACCCCCCCCATCGATGGGGTGCCCCTCTTGCTGAGCACCCTCGCATCCAGACCACCGGCTTCCTCGGCCTTGTCTTTGTAATTCTGACTGAATTTCAACCGCTTAAGCAGCCCGATGATCTTCGGACCAAACCACCAGCAAAACAGCAGAGCCGTAATCGCCGCGCCGGCTGTCCGAAAGGTGATGTACTGGAACACTCGAAGGAAGGAGAGCCAATCAGCCAAGATAGCGTGACCGTTTTCGGCCAACCACTCCGGCACCTGGCTGAAATAAAAAAACATCCTGCCTCTCTACATGTTGATAGCGCGCGAAAGCACCTCGATAATGCGTTCCATTTTCGCCGCACGACTGCCCTTGATGAGCAACACGTCGTCCGAATTCAGTTTTTTGGCCAACGCTTGACCAGCTGAATTAATGTCTTCGAATGCCGCCACGTTGGCCAAGCCGGCAGCCTGTGCCCCGCGCGCCGTTGTATCCGCCCACCGACCCACGGTGACAAGGCCGTTCAGGCCGAGCCTGGCCGCATGCTGGCCCGCCTCTGTATGTGCGGACTCGCTGGCTTGGCCAAGCTCGGCCATATCGCCCAGAACGGCGATTCGTTTCCCTTTTACTGGAAACAACTCCATTGTCTTCAAAGCCGCCAGAAGGGAGTCTGGGTTGGAATTGTAGGCGTCGTTAATTATGCGGACACCGCCGAGTGTCTGCATCTCCATTCGCATCGACGCCGGACGGCAACACAGCAGGCCCTGATCCAGTTCCTCTCGGCTCAGGCCCAGTTCCGCCGCAAGCGCTATCGCGAGCGCGGCGTTCCGGGCATTTTGATGGCCCAATAGGTTGACGCGGTAGGTTCCGCTCCAATCTCCCTTCGGCGAAATGACTTCAAAAATGCTTCCTCCCTCTTCGGCTCGAATGTCGCCGATGCGCCAATCGCAGGCCTTCTCTTCCCCAACGGTGACGACCGCCGCGTGACAACGGGCACGAATGACATTCAACCCCTTGATGTCTCCGTTGACGAACAGGCACCCCTCCGGCGGCAGTGATTCCGCCAGCGCGCCCTCCTCCTCAATAACTCCATCGAGATCCCCAAAAAACTCCAAGTGTTCCCGACCAATGCTAGTGAGCAATCCGTACCTTGGCCGGACGAATTCCAGCAACGGCTGAAGCTCGCCAGGATGATTTGAGCCGACCTCGAGCACCGCCGCCTCGTGATCCTCACTCAACCGCAGCAGCGTCAGCGGTACACCGATGTCGTTGTTGAAACTAGCCTCACTGGAGAGAGTCTTAAATCGCTGTCTCAATACTGTGGCGAGGATCTCCTTGGTACTCGTCTTACCGTTCGAACCGCCAACCGCAATCATCTGCAGTTCAAAATCCTGCCGGTAGCGGGCAGCCAACCGACCAAGGGCGTTGCGGGTCTCCTCTACTTCAATCCTTGGCCCACCGACCTCAGCCTGACCAAGCCGGCCACGGCTGACTACAGCCGCCTCCGCCCCTTGACCAAGGGCGTCGTTGATATAGTTATGCCCGTCAAACTGCTCACCGCGAATCGCCACGAAGAGGTCGCCTGCATTGGCCAAGCGCGAGTCGGTACAGATGCGGCGCACTCTCGCCGATCGTTCGCCCGCAACAAGTTGCCCGTTGCAACCCTCTTCCACGTAAGCCAGCGTGCGCGGTTCCATCATCTCAATACCACCCGGGGTTTCTGTTCCGACATCGATTTTACCGGTACCGAAGGTTCGAGTCCGAAATAATTCGCAGACTGCTGCGCAATCGCCTTGAACGCCGGCCCTGCCACCGTACCCCCGTAGTAGCCATTATTCGGTTCGTCCACAAAAACCCCGATGCACAGTTGGGGATTCTCCGCCGGCAGGAACCCAATAAATGACGAAAAATATTTCCCCGCCTCGTAGCCACGCTGTGTCTTGGATGGTTTTTGTGCCGTACCGGTCTTACCAGCGACAGCATAGTTCTGCAGCCGAGCCTGACTTGCAGTGCCTTCATCCGAGACCACCGTCTTGAGCGTCTGCACCATCTGCTGCGCCGTCACATCACGGATTACCTTGCGAACCACAGTTGGTTTGTACTGCATTACAACGTTCCCGTCCCGATCAACCAAGCGATCAACCAACAACGGCCGCATCAAGTTGCCGCCGTTGGCCATCGCGGACATCGCCATCACGAGTTGCAGAGGTGTCGCCGCAATCCCGTGCCCCATTGGAATCCGTGAGATTGAGAGTTTGCTCCATTTATTGACGGGATGAAGGATACCACGCACCTCCCCCGGCAACGTCACGCCACTGCGCTGGCCGAAGCCCATTTGGGAGATGTAATTGTGCAACCGCTGCGAGCCGAGCTTCATCGCCACCTTGGCTGTGCCGATGTTGGACGACTTAGTGATAATCTCCCGGACCGACAGTGGACCGTATGCATGGTGGTCGCGCAATACCTTGCCCGCGAAATATAAACGCCCGTTCTCGCAGTGGAACCGGTCAGTAAGCCGCACCACTCCCTCGTTGAGAGCACCGGACACCGCCACGATTTTGAAGGTCGAGCCCGGCTCGAATGAATCGGTAATCACGCGGTTGCGACGGTTGGCCGCGTTCGATTCGCCCGGCTTGTTGGGATCAAACGTCGGCCGATTCGCCAGAGCGAGTATGGCACCGGTCTGGGGATTCACCACCACGGCACACGCGCTCGCTGGGGTGTGCTTTGCACAGAGCGCCTCGAGTGCCTTCTCAGCAACATACTGAACGTTGGCATCGAGCGTCAGTACCACATTCATCCCGTCACGCGGCTTCACATTGTGTTCGCGAAATGCCACCACCTCGTGACGACTGCGATCGGTCTCGGTTTCGCGCCAGCCACGCACGCCCTCGAGTTGCGAATCGAGCATTTTCTCGATGCCGTGTTTCCCCTCAAGACCGACCACCGTCACGCTCGTGCCTTCTGGGTCGCGCGCACCAACAAAGCCGGTCACGTGCGCAGCAAGATTCCCGCTCGGATAAATACGCAACTGCGAGTCCACTTGCTCGCAGAAAACAGAGCGCTTGACGTTGTAATATTCCAGCCTCTCATCGCGCGGCAGCGACTTCACATCAACTCCAAATTGAAGATGAGCCAACGCATTAGTGATACTCTTCCAATCCTCGAGCGGAACCTTGCGTTTAAGCACAACATGCTTGTCCTCTCGTTGACGCCCCTGCTTGTCGGTGTACACGCGACGCTTCATACGCTTGGCCAAGTCGGCGGCGTCCCTTCCGAGGAACGGCGCAATCGCACGTGCCACGATCAGTTGCTGGCTGCCTACCAGCGAAGGATCAGCACACACCGTCTTGGCAATACGACTCGTAGCCAGCACCGTGCCTCGAGTGTCAAGGATGTCGCCTCGCCTCGAGGCCTGCACTACCCTGCGCCGCGTGTTATCCATCGCATGCGCAGCGTGCTTGTCATGCTGCAGCACTTGAATGTCCACCAACCTCACCCCGAGCCCCACATAACCGGCCGTTATGAGTGAGACCAGTAACATCACCCTTCCCCGGTGAGCGTTGGCTGCTAGTGCCGCCATGTCAGTCTGTGAACAGATTTCTTTGCATCTCTGTTACGGCCGTCCTCGACGCGGCGTGTTTTTTACCGTTCGGTA
>PVBE010087068.1_pt1 | contig 26613 bp, 30 predicted proteins | sample 1631181 | NCBI WGS metagenome assembly PVBE01 (sample SAMN08397723, study PRJNA350692) | Marine metagenome, whole genome shotgun sequencing project. | isolation source: water | place: Pacific Ocean | collected 2012-04
ATGTCGCTTCTGACCCATCGGTATTGCCCCTTTCAGTTGGCCCAGGTACACCCAGATACTAACACTGAACCTGGACTCGCTTTAGGGGGTAAGGCCAGGCCAGATCCCGCCGCAGCTCGCGGCGCTGAACATGTCGAACGTGGGCCTGCAGGAGTCGGCCGTCGAGGCCGTGCTCGAACGTGATTTGCGGAAGGCTTACTACGCGGTAGCGCTGGATCCGCATACATCGAGCCGGCTGACGCTGCCGGAGATCAAGTCGATGTTCGACGAGATGGTGGACGCGCAGAAGGACAGCTTGGCGGCGTACTTGGGCTAGGTAGCGTGGACCGGAGAATCACACGGGGCGCAGCTCCTGATGAGCTGCGCCCTGATTCTACGTATTGGTGCTCGTGCGTGGCCTGCGGGCCAAGTTACTTGCCGCCACCGGCCTGCATGTCTCTTGGTGGCATCTGCCCGGGAGAAAATCAGTTTCCCGGGGAAGGTGGATGAGGGTGCACGGCGAATCTCACAGAATGTGGATTGATGGCCCCATATTCATGCCCGACGAGAAGCACCCTTGACAAGACGTGTAGCAGAGGGCCCACGCGCGGGTCCTCAATCCCGAGACGGAGGTACGCGAAATGCGTAGAGGCTTCACTCTCATAGAATTGCTCGTCGTCATTGCTATCATTGCGATTTTGGCCGCGATCCTGTTCCCGGTATTTGCCAGGGCCCGTGAGAAGGCTCGCCAGACAAGTTGTCTCTCGAACGAGAAGCAGATAGGTCTGGGGGCCCTGATGTACGTTCAGGACTATGACGAACGGTCCCAGGTACACCGCTGTCGTGGCATGGCGGGTAATCCTCCGGCAAACTCGCCATGCTACTTCGAGGCGATCGAGCCGTATACCAAGAACGCCCAAATCTTCGTCTGCCCCAGCTATACGGCAAACCGCAGTTGTGGGGCCCATTCCCCGAAGGGTTATGCGTTCAGCATCCGCACGCCTAACCGCACGCTTGCTGCCATTCGGCAGCCCGCCAGCACCGTCATGTTAGGCGAGTCGGTCTGCGGCATTGGTTATTGCACCTCTCAGCGTGTCTGCGCCTGCCCCACGAACGGCCGGCTGCGCCCCGATGCCCACAACGAGGGCCTGAACATCACGTATTGGGATGGCCACTCCAAATGGCACCGGTTCGAGGACATCCACGAGAATACGGCCAACCCAGGGCCGTGGTACCCATAGTGATGACGCCGATCACTCGTCCGGAACGGCACTAGCCCATCGAAGGGAGCGCGCCGGCGCGTGGATGACGTGTCGAGGCGCTTCGCGGTAATCTGAGAGGGGCGGTCACCGTGTCGCCATGGGCATATTCGATGTGCCCGATGTAGGAATCGGTGACTGTCCCTGTTTCTCTACAAAGAGGGGATTTCTGATGACCGTCAACAAGCCGGCAGCCGTTGCTATGATTGTGGTCGTGCTGCTCGTCGTGGCCTTCATCGGCTTCAAGGTGCTCGGAGGCGGGTCGGGGAGCGATGTCAAGGAGCAGAAGGAGAAGATGTCGGATAAAGAGCTGAAGGTACTGAAGGGCGAGGGCACGACCGGCGGGGGACCCGCTGACGGTGGTACGATGTCGGATGATCAGAAGCAGAAGATGCTGGGCGGCGAGGGCGGCGGCTAGAACCCGACGCCCTGCCATCGCTACACCAGCGCGGCGCCTACTTCACGCTATTCTCGTGTAGCGAACGACGCACAGCTCGAATCCTATATGCGGGCGTCGATGTGGCGTACATGGTCGACAAGGGCCGGACATCGGCGTGTCACGTGGGCCAGATTCCGCCGCAGCTCGCGGCGCTGGATCCGCATACATCGAGCTGGCTGACGCTGCCGGAGATCAAGTCGATGTTCGACGAGATGGTGGACGCGCAGAAGGACAGCTTGGCGGCGTACTTGGGCTAGGCAGCGCGGACCGGAGAATCACACAGGGCGCAGCTCATAATGAGCTGCGCCCTGATTCTACGTATTGGTACCTATGCGACAGGCCTTACCCGCCCGGAGGTGGGCTTGGCGGCTGTCCCTGCGGCATCGCGTTGGTGCCCTCTCCACTAGCGTCCGGGTTCATCTCGGCGCCCGGTGTCTCGGGCCCCATGCCGGGGCGCTCTCCCTCGGGTAGCTCCGGCTCACCGCCACCGGAGTTCTTGCCGACGGTCATCTTGTAGACGGCGAAGATGACAACCAGCACGACGATGATCGCTATGACGATTACGGCTGGGCTGACTTGCTTCTTCACAGTAATCGGCCTCCTACCATGCTACGCGTAACGCTGAATCTCCTGGTGCAACTGCAACGCGACCACTGGCGGCCTCGCTTAGCCGGCCGCTTGCCAGTTGCGCCTTGGCGACGACTGGCCGTGGTTGGCCTCCGTGACCTTCATCCACTTGGCGTGGCCGTCTACGAAGCAGTGGTTCGCGCCCTCGTTGTGGATCGGTGATACGCGGCCGTAGACGGCTCTTATGACGCAGCAGGAGTTGCGCGGCGCGGGCGCCAGGTATCCCGTCGCGCAGCAGTTGGTGCGCATGGCAACGTTGGTGCTGTCGGCTATCATGATGCACTCGGCCGGATACGCAACCTGGGCCAAGTTTTTCCAGTCCAACCCCATGTTGAAGCCGTAGCTGCGGGGGACTGACGGGAGGGTCGGCGAGCCACCCTCGAACGGTCTCCCACCCATCCTGTTGTCGCGACCGAAGCTGGGGCACTTATAGATCTGGTCGTTCTTCACGTACGGCATGACGGCGATTAGCTGGCAGTTTGATCCGTCACGGCCCGCGTCTTGCGGACAGTGAACGTAGAACCTCTCGTCGTAGTCGCCGTTATACATCTTGATGCCAAGTCCGAGCTGCTTGACGTTCGACAGACAACTGGTCTGGCGAGCCTTTTCACGAGCGCGGGCGAAGACGGGGAACAGAATTGCAGCCAATATCGCGATGATAGCTATGACGACGAGCAGCTCAATCAGGGTGAAACCTCTGCGTGTCACCATCGGGACTCTCATTGCTCTGTGGATTGACGGATAACGAAGGGAACACTATTCCCCTTTCCCTGTCTCCTGGGGTTCTCCTTCCCAACTCCCGATTTCCTTCACAGACACTGTCCGCTGCTCCGTTCGTGGAGGGCAGGAGGGGGTGCGGAGCGAACGACGGAGATGCCCGCTGAATGAAGCCGCGGCATCCGAGGAGCATGCACATGACGACCGCACGCGCCGTGCTTACGTCCGCCCTGCTGTTGTTCACGACCGCCCTGATTGCCATCGGATGCCGATCCGTGCCCGGCGCCACCACGGAGATTGTGGCGCCCGAGCCGCGGCGTGTCGCGCAGCCGGCGCCCGAGATCGTGGAAGAGCCCGCCCCCGCGGAGGACGTCGCGCCGGACGCCGACGAGCCTGAGTCTACCGAGGAACCAGCAGAAGCCGAGGAGGCCACCAACTTGCTGATCAAGACGACAAAAGGCGACATCAAGATCGAACTCTACCCCGACGCAGCGCCCAAGACGGTCGCGAGCTTCCTGAAGCTGATCGAAGAGGGCTACTATGACGATATGGTCTGGCACCGCGTCGCGCCGGGCTTCGTGATCCAGACCGGACAGGGAGCGAAGCAACCTGGTGTCGACGACGAGGTCAACGAGCACAAGCACGGCCCGGGCGCAGTGGCCATGGCGAAGCAGGGATCGAGGACGCCGGGCCGGATGAGCCAGCCGGGCAGCGCCACCAGCCAGTGGTATATCTGCATGAAGAGCGCCGAGGAGTCGGCGTACCTGAACGCGGAGTACACCGTGTTCGGCTGGGCGACCGAGGGCATGGATGTCGTCCGTCAGATCACGCAGACTGACAAGGTCGTCACCATCGAGGTCGACGATGACTGACGCCGCTGATCGGACGCTCGCGTGTCGCTGCCGCGAGGTGACCGAGGCCGACGTCATGGTCGCGATTCGCGATGGGGCCCGGTCGCTCCGCGGAGTGAAGATACGAACACGCGCGGGGACCGGGCTCTGCCAGGGCCAGACGTGCGGCGCGATCATCGAACGCGTGCTACGGCGCGAACTGGGGGCAGAGATGCGCCGCGACGAGCGGACCGAACGCGCCCCCGCGCGGGTTCTCACGGTTGAGACGCTCGCGGATCCGCCCCTCGAGACATAAAGGGACCCATGTCCCCCTCGCGGATACCGGACGTGCTCATCGTCGGCGGAGGCCTGATCGGCTGCGCGTCTGCCTACTACCTCGCGAAGCAGGGCCACGCCGTGACGCTGCTCGAGCGCGGCGACATCGCGTCGGGCGCTTCCGGCGCTTGTGACGGCCATGTCTGCTGCCAATCGAAGACGTCCCCCACGCACCTCGCGCTCGCCCGCCGGTCCGCTGATCTCTATGACTCGCTGTCAGACGAACTCGATCGGGAGATTGGCTTCAGGCGCTGCGGGAGCTGGCTGATCGCCGAGACGGATGAGGAACTCGAGGCCCTCACGGCATCCGCGTCCGCCATGTCAGAACTCGGCGTACAAGTGTCCATCCACTCGGGCGAAGAGATCCACGAGACCGAGCCGGCGCTCTCGGCGGAGTTGGCCGGCGGGAGCTACTGCCCGACCGATGGCCAGGTAGATCCATGGCGCGTGGTCCTCGCCTTCGCTGCCTCGGCGAAGCGACTGGGGGCTGACATCCGACTGGGGACGGAGGTCGCGTCGGTCGCGGTCAGCGCCGATGAAGTGACCGGCGTTTGCACGCCTGGGGGCCATCTGCCGGCAGGCAGCGTTCTCCTCGCCGCCGGCGCGTGGACGGCGAGTCTCTGCGAAGACGTGGGCATTGACCTGCCGGTGAGGCCGCGACGCGGCGAGATATTGGTCTCCGAGGCGATGCCGCCACTGCTGACATCGGTCATCCTCCACGCGCCGTATGTCGGCTCCAAGAGCGCGGCGGGCTCCAACCGGGCCGCAACCCTTGTGCTTGAGCAGATCACCGAGGGCAACGTCCTGTTCGGCAGCACGAGGAGCTACTCAAGCTTTGATGCGCGCACCACGCCCGACGGGCTATCGGCGATTGCTGGCGAAGCCCGCCGCCTAGCGCCCGGTCTGGCTGGCTTGAATGTCGTGCGCACATTTGCGGGACTCCGGCCCTCGTCCCCGGACGGGCTCCCCCTGATCGGCCCGCTGCCAGGCGCGCGCGCACTGCTCATCGCAACTGGGCACGAGGGTGACGGCGTGGCGCTCGCGCCTGTCACCGGCGAGACTGTCGCCCTCGGCATTAGCAGTGGCAAGTGGCCCGCTGACCTTCTCCCGAGCCGCGATACGGATGTCGTCTGAGGCTCTCGAGAAGTTTCTCGAAAAAATGTTCGATTCGCTATTGACATCGAACGCGCGTTCGCTTACACTCCGACTCCGAACAAGCGTTCGATGGGGGTCGAACAATGCAAACGCGCAAAGAGAACCGCCGCAAACGACACCACAACTATCGCCGCATCGGTCTGCTCAGTCTCGTCGCCATAGCCGCTCTAGGGCTGCTGATTTCGCCGCTAGGGTTGACGTCAGACAGCGAAAACACCAGCGTCACCAGCGTTTCTGTCGCTCACGGAGACACGCTCTGGAAGCTGGCCCGGACGCATGGGCCAGACAACGCCGATCCACGCCGAACGATCAGTCGCATCACCAGGCTTAACCACCTGGATGACTCGATCATCCGCCCGGGCGACGTGCTGTTGATCCCGACAAGCTAAAGGAGCCTGGCGATGTCTGGAACTCGCGCACAAGACGACTTCGCTTACGCCCTGTGTGACGGGACGCCCTTCGGCGAGACAGGAACCGCCGGTGTGGGAGTCGTGCTCCGCAATGGGCTACACCAGCGGATCATGCGCTCTTCCACGCAGGTGCGGGAGGGCTCGGCTGCGCGAGCGAGGTTGGCAGCGATCGCCGAGGCGCTCCGCATCTGTCGAGAGCGTGGCATCCGGCGGGTAACGGTTTACTGCCACGATCCATCGGTGGTCGAGAAGATCACGCATCGAGAGCACCGCGATCCGGGAACTCTGTCAGGGTGCCTCGAAGTGCGCGCGCTGATGAATACCTTCAAGATGGCGGAAGTGCGCTCGCTGCCGTGGTTAGCCAACCTTGAGGCGGCATGGCTCGCGAAGGATGCAGCTCGCCAGCCGTCGGCTGAGGCGACGCGGCACCTGCAGCCGACTTTGCCGCTGGACGCCGCTTAGTAATGCGTTCCATGACCCGGCGGGGTCATCATGGACAGGCTGTGCTCAGAAGCTGAGATAGGCCCGCTCTCCTCACGGAGACGTAGTGCCTATCGCGCGCCCCCCGTGCCGGCTCCTGAGCACATCCCAATGCGCCCCTAGTTCCGCGCCAGGACTGGGGGCGCCGTCATGTCCGTTGCCGGTGGGCGTCGGGGCATTTGTAGGTCTATGGCGTGCGGCTGCGGAAACACGGATCCAAGGATGCTGTCTGGCTCGGGAAGCCGCAGTCATGGGGAGGAGTACGAACGATGCGAAACAGACAGGCGCTTCGGATCGTGAGGTCATGTATCGCTCTGGGCCTGTCCCTGGTAGCTTGGGGGCCGGCGAGCGCAGATGGTATCGTGCCGAATAGGCTCTTTGCCGAGCATAGCGACCGCGACAAGAACGGGTTCGCGCTTGGGATCGCTCAGATCACCAACTACCTTGGGACCCCTGTCGATTACGACACGATAATGGGCGACTCGGGCATGGCGTTCATCGTGCAGGCCAACCGAACGGGGCCGTACATTGATGGCGCGCTCGATGTGGGATGGTGGCCACTCGACCACTTCGGCACGGGGCTGTACGTGGACTTCGTGGGAGATGCCCTGGGCTGGGAGCTGGCCTACACGACTGGCAAGTGGCAATCCGCCGAGACCGTGTATCGCGAGATATTGGCGCCCATCTTGGCCGAGAGCCTGGCGGCGGGCAGACCCGCACTGTGCCACTCGCAGTATCAGTTCGTGACGGCGGCGCTAGACGACGGGGACCCGCCCCTACTGGGCGGGTGGGCGGTTGAGCACGGTGACACCCTCATCCGGATCGACGCGTACCCGTGGGGGATGTATGCGTTTGGCGAGGCGAGCGAACGACTCCCTCGGGAAGAGGCGGACATTGCCGCCCTGCAACACGCGGTTGATCTGCGCAGTGAGGAGTCCCCGTGTCTCGAGGGCGCGCTTACGGGCATCGAGGCCTTCGCGCTTTGGGCCGAGACGCTCCGAGACGTGGAACACATCGGCCAGGCGCGCTGGCACGGGAATATGGTGCGGCACCTCAAGCTACAGCGCGAGAGCGCGATCGCCTATCTAGAGGGCATGGCAGGGAGGCACGAGGAAGGCGTGGCGGCCCACCTCACGGCCGCCGCCGACTACTACCAGCAGGTCCTCGACGACGTCGAAGCGCTGGATCTGAAGGGATTGGAGTCGACGCCCCCGCCGTGGGAGGATGTCGCTGTGGCCGTGGAGCGAATGGCTCTCCTGGAGGGAGAGGCGATAGGGGAGATCGAGGCGGCGCTCGCCGAACTCGGTCACGAGCCCGGTCAGGAATAAGCGACTGCGATGGGGGACTACGTGTCCTTCGGCCGCATGCGCCGAGCGTCCCAATCGATTCGCCGACCTGTGGCGTGCGAACGCACGGCAATGTGAGCGGTCGCAGCGGCATAGGCGCCGTCGCGCTCGGTGCAATTGGGGGCCCTCCGCGATTTGCAGCAGTCAAAGAAGTTGCGCAGGTGATCGGCCGTGTGATTCGACCGGCTCGTGACGCGGACTTCGTCCACTGTTGCCACCGACCTCACGCGAGCCGGCTCCGCATAGACCCTCAGTTCTCGATCATTCATCTCAAGCGTACCATCAGTGCCGAGATACTGCTCCTTGTACCCGTAGTGCTCGTTGCTGAACGTAGAACTGTAGTTGACGACGAAGCCCTCGGGCGCTGCCGGCGCCGCGCCGCGCGGATACTCGATGATCGCGTTCCACGTGTCCGGCGTCTCGCGATCATGGTTTGCCCAGCGCAGCACGCGCCCCGATCCGTAGACCGACGCGGGCCAACTGCTCCCCATGACCATGTTGATCGCGTCGACCTGATGCACCATCAAGTCGCTCGCAATCCCTCCGGAGTAGTCCCAGTAGCAGCGCCACTGGAAGTACCGGTCTGCGTCGAAGGGGCGCTTAGGCGCGTAAACTAGCCACTCTGGCCAGTTGCACGTGTCCGGGCCGGCATCGCCGGGGACGCGGCAGCGCCATTGAGGGCGCTGCGCATCGGAATTGCGGTTCCACCAAGCGCGGACCTCGGTCACCTGGCCGATCTTTCCCGACTGCACGATTTCCCTCGCCACGGGGTAGATGTCGCTGCTGCGTCGCTGCGTCCCGACCTGGATGACCCGACCGGCGTCCTCGTTGGCCCGCCACACGGCCGTGGCTTCCTTCCATGAGCGAACCATGGGCTTCTCGCAGTAAACGTCTCGCCCGGAACAGACCGCGTCGATGATGATCCGCGCGTGGGAGTGCTCGGGTGTTGCGATGATGACGGCTTGAACGTCGCGGTCGTCCAGCAACTCGCGGTGTGACCGGTAGCTCTTGCAGCGAGGGTTGCGTTCATCCCGGATCTTGCGAATGGCGCGGTCCAGCCAGCCCGAGTAGGTGTCGGCGACGGCGACGACCTGCACGTCGGCGAGATGGATGGAGTTTCGCAGCAAGTGCATGCCACGCGTCCCGGCGCCGACGACGCCAACCTGGACGCGGCCATTTGCGCCCAGGGCCGTGGTCCCGGAGGCCATCACTGCGGCGCCGGCCGCGGCGACGGCCGAGGTCTTCACAAACTCGCGGCGGTCGAGCCTGGCGTCATCTGCCATAGGAGTCCTCCGGCCCGCGCTAAGCGTCGCGGTAGTCCGGCTGAAGGTAGGCGAATCGCCTGTCGCTCGAGTGCAAGCCCGCGACAAGCTCTTCCTTCTCCGCATCCCTCATCGGCACGAAGCCCTGGGCCATCGTGAGGTTCGACTTGAGATTCGCCAACGAGCCAGGGCCGACAATGGTCGTCGTCACGCCCGGCACGCTCATCGCGTACTTGATGAGCGTCTGCGCGTCCGACTTGCCTGGGCCCTCACCGATGAGGTAGCCCTGCGCGGTGGATTTCATGGAGATAACGGTGATGCCCTTCTCGATGCACTTCGGCAGCAGCAACGTCTCGAAGTGTCCGTCCGACTTCCCCGGCTCATCCTCGAAGCTGCGCCGGTCGCGCTCATCAACGGCGGCGTTGACGGGGTAGAGCGCCGTATCGAGGCCTTCGAACATATCGACGGCTACCGTCATGTGAGGCGCAGTCGCGTGGCCGGTGATGCCGATGAACTTCGCCAGCCCCTGGTCCTTCATCTCGCGGAACGCCTGGAATGCGCCCGTCGGGGAGTTGATGGCCTCAAGACCGTCCTTCGGCGCCATGGCGTGGAGCTGCAGGACGTCCACGTACTGCATGTTCAGGCGCTTGAGACTCAGCTCGAACTGGGCCAGCGCGCCGTCGCGGTCGCGGGCTTGGATCTTGGTCGCGACGAGGACGCGCTCGCGGTGATCGTTCAGCGCCATGCCGTAGAGCGTCTCGCTCTGAATGGGTTGGTCGCCGCCGCGGCGGTAGCTGTGCGAGGTGTCGAAGTAGGTAACGCCGCCCTCAACAGCCGCGCGCAACAGTTCGACCCCCTTCTCAACGGCTTGATCGTGGTCGGCGGGGAGGGCTTTGAAGAACTGACTGCTGCCCCCCTCGCCCATGACCGACGCAGGCTTGTCGCTCGTGGCGAACTTGCGCGTCGGGATGAGTGGCTGGTCGTCCTGGCTCCGGGCGGCGGAAAGCCCTGCCGCAGCGCCGACGGCGGCCCCAGCGGTCGTCTTGATGAACTTGCGTCTATCTATGGCTGACATGGTGACTCCTATTCGCGTGCTGCATGCATCTGACAGGAACGCTCGGCGCCAGGTTCGGGTTCTCAACGCCGCCGCCCTCCTGCATTGGAGGTGGGGCGGCGCGGGAACCGAACTGGTAAGACGACCGTCTGGCAATGTGGCTGCATTCGCCGCACGACCGGAGGCATGACATGCACGTGCTGTTGCTTATACTCGCCACGACAGGCGCGGGGCTTGCCCAACCAGGCTTGCTCGACGATCTGGGCCCGCTGCTGAGGGTCCCATCGGCGGAGACCGGGCTGTTCTTTCACGACCAGCCCATCATCTCCGAGGGCAAGATCTTGGCCCCGCAGGCGGCCATCGATCGCTGGCTGAACGTGAGCGCTCAGAAGCTGGGCGGGAATGAGTTGACCTACTCGTACACCGGCGGGACGGCAACGCCGATCGAGATCCACATGTGGGTCGACGAGAAACGGGCGCGGATTGCGCGGGCTGAGGTGCCTCTGGAGATCGCCCCCAGGATTATCGAGGGGAAACTCTACCTGCCGCTGAAGTTCATGGCCGACGCGGTGGGCGTGTGGGTCGAGCACCACGGTCGGCAGATCCACCTGCGCAAGCCTGACCTCGACTGGGCCTGCTGGCTCGCGATTCCGCCTCACCCCAAGAGTCTTGAGGGCAAGATGACCGCCCTCGCCGTCGCCCGGCGTCCTGAGAAACCCAAGCGCGTCGAGAGCGTGGCGCTTTCGACGGACACGATGTCGGGGCAGGTTCTCATTGCGGAGCCGTCGGCTGACGGCAAGTCGGCCGTCCGCTATGTCGCCACCTACCAACGAGATCGGACGGGCTGGCACTTCGTCGCTCAGACGGCTCCGCCCGAGCCAGAGCCCCAGGGGGACTAATCTCCGCCATGGGATGTTGTGCAGAACAGGACGCGGAATCGTCGCTCTGAAGGTCTCCGTTGACAGGGCGGCCCGCGCGTCCGTATAATTCGATACGAAAGCCCCGGATGCGTTTGGCCTCCGGAGCCAATTCAGGAGGTACCATCATGTCTGAAGAGACCACTGCCGCTCCCGACAAGACCCTCGAAGAGCGCGTTGTTGAGGTCATCGACCGAGTACGTCCGTACCTGCAGCGCGATGGCGGCGACATCGACTTTCTCAGCATTACCGAAGAGAACGTCGTCCGCGTCAAGCTGCAGGGCGCGTGCGCCGGGTGTCCGATGTCGCAGATCACGCTGTCTCGCGGTGTCGAGGCCGCGCTGAAAGAGGAGATCCCTGAGATCGACTCGGTTGAAAACTGCCCGGATGCCTGAACGAACTGAACCGCGACTACACGCGCGTCAACGCGCTACCCGAAGGAGCAACCGCCCATGAAGATCTGGATTGATACGGGCAACCTGGATGAGATTCGCGAGGCTCAAGCGACGGGCGTGGTCGACGGCGTCACCACGAATCCGAGCTTGATCGCGAAAGAGGGACACGCCGATTTCAAGGGTACCATTCAGGAGATCTGCAAAATCGTCGCGCCTGGCCCGGTCAGCGCCGAGACCATCACGACAACCGCCGAGGAGCTGATCCCGGAGGCTCGCGACATCGCTACATGGGCGCCGAACGTTGTCGTGAAGATCCCTCTGATCCCCGAGGGCCTGAAGGCCGTCAAGGTCGTCAGCGAAGAGGGCATCAAGACCAACGTCACGCTCTGCTTCACCGCGTCTCAAGCCCTACTCGCCGCGAAGGCGGGCGCGACGTACGTGTCTCCCTTCGTAGGCCGGCTTGACGACCGCGGCCAAGACGGGATCCAGCTCATCGAAGACATCATGGCCATCTACGAGAACTACGGCTACGCGACCGAGATCATCACGGCCAGCGTCCGCAGCCCGCTGCACGTGGAGCGCGCGGCGCTCGCCGGCGCGCACATCGCGACGATACCGATGAAGGCCATCAAGCAGATGATGGCTCACCCGCTCACGGATATGGGTCTCGAGGCCTTCCTCGCAGACTGGGCGAAGCTGCAAGAGGAACTGGCGAAGTAGCAGGGCTCAGCGGCTGAGGGTCGAATTCCCCGACATGCCGCACTCGATACACCGCCAACTTGCCGAGCGTTATGCGGGCGACCCGGGCCTCGTTGAGGTTAAGGTCGCCCGTTATGTTGTCGATGCGGTTAGCGACGGCGGCGAGTTCATCGAGATCCAGACCCACGGCTTCCACAAGCTGAAGTCGAAGCTCGAGCGCCTCCTCGAGATGGGCCGCGTCGTGCTCGTATTCCCCACCGCCTACGAACGCCAGATCGTGAAGCTCGAAGACGACTCCGACGAGATCCGCAGTCAGCGCCGCAGCCCCAAACGCGGCTCGCGCGCGGACATCATCCGCGAACTGCGGGGCATCGCGCACATCATGGAGCGCGAGGATTTCTCGGTCCACATTGTCGTGACCCGCGAGCGAGAACTGCGCCGCGACTGCGTGGGCGGGAGGCACTGGCGGCGGAAGTATGAGGTCATCGATCGTTGCCTGGAATCGGTGGTCCGCACGGAACGGTATGAAACCCCCCAGGACTATCGCCGGTTCATCCCCAATGACCTGAAGCGCCCCTTCACCAACAAGTCGCTCGCTCGTCGGCTCAAGACCCGCCCCGGCAACGCGCAGATTCTCACCAGCCTGCTGCGGAAGATGGGGGTCATCGAATCGATCGGGCGCACGAAAGAGGGACTGCAGTACGTCACTTGCGATACCACAACACCGGACGAGGAGACCTAGCAGATGCCAGGCACGAACCGTCGGATTATCGGATGCAACGTCATCGACCCGCTGCTCGCGGTGAAGGGTGGCCTGGAGTACAACATCGAGATCACGGAGCGCTCGCTCGAGTTCCTGAAAGAGATTGGCCACGACGCCACCGAGTTCTCGCACGGATGCCACTGGACGCCCGACGAGTGCGAGCAAGTCCGCGCGACTGCCGAGCGCGTCGGCATCGAGCCGTGGTCGCTGCATACTTGGGCGGCCGGAGACGTGATGACCGATGAGGGCGCGGCGGAAGTAACCGAAGGCCTGACGATCGCCTTCCGCAACGCGCTGGCATTGGCCACGGGTAGGATCATCTACCATCCCAGCGGCAACAAACTGGACGCGCCCGATGATCAGGCAAGGCTGGAGCGCGAGGCGGAGCTGATCGCCGGCGTCTGGCAGCCGGGCGTGCGGATTGCCCTGGAGAACATGCAGAAGCTCGGTTCGATGGAATACTTGATCGGCGTGGTGGACGCGCTCGGCGAGGAGCGGGCGGGGGTCTGTGTCGACACGGGCCACGCGGCGCTCGGGGATTTGGGAGCGGGCCGGGCCATCCGGATGGCGGGCGACCGGCTGATCACGACTCACATCCAGGATAACTTGGGCGAGCGCGACGACCACATGCCGCCGTGGGACGGAACGATCGACTGGGACGACGTGATCGCCGCGCTGGCGGAGGTTCGTTACCCAGGTTGCGTCCAGCTTGAACTCACGGATCAACCGTCCGATCCGGCGCGGCGACCTGTCATCAAGGAAGAGCTGAAACGCGGGCAGGCCGCCGCGAAGCGAATCGCCGACGCCCTGCCGTGGCCCGTCTAGCTCCAGAAGCTCCACGTAGATCGTTGCAGGACGATCCCGATGAGGCTCCAGATGGCTGAGATGGAGAACTCACCGAGAACCAGGCCGATGAAGAACGGACGGGAGCGGTGATAGGCATTGCCGCTCCCGTAGCGCGTCAGCGTTGTCTTGATGAGCCACGCCACGAACAGCCCGACCCAAACGTGGCGCATCATCCATCCGCCCTGCAGCGCAAAGCCGGCCGGGTAGAGCGGCCACCAAGCGTAGGTTGTCTTCCCCCAGTTCATCAGTACCGTGAACCCCGCTCCCGCCAGCACGAACCAGAGCGATCGGATATCGCCCGCGTCCGGCGCGGCGCGCCAGCTCTGCAAGTGGCGAAACGCCAAGTCGCCGAAAGCCCGAAACTCACCACGAACCTTCGCCGTGCCGATACCGATGGAGTAGCCCTGATGCAGGATGAACCAGTAGGTCGCCACCACTCCAATCCCTGCCGCCACGAGCGTCCCCAGCATCGCCTGTCGCCGCGATGAACCTGTCTCCTCCGCCGTCCGCAGGGCCTCGAGCTGCGCAGGCATCGGGTGCGTCCGGTAACCGCGCGTGAACGGGAGCATCAGAGCGCTCATGGCCAGGTCTCGCCGGTTCATCACGCGCGCGCCCGCCAACCCCGCGAGGATCTCGCCGGGACTGGCATATGGAAGGTCGTGTGCGGGCGGCCCCAGTTCCGCGCGTATCCGCGTGAGCGTGAGCGACGTTGCCGCGTAGACCACGAGGAAGTAGAATGCATAGAGCGGGGACATCCCCGCCGACAGGCAGAAGAGCATCACCAGCGCAAAGCCGATCGCCAGGCCCACGGCGGCGGCTCGGTATGATATCGGCTCGCTGGAATCGTCAAGCTCGCTCTCGCGCCGGAGAATCACCCGCCAAACCTGCGAGAAGTAGCGTCGGGCGTTCACGATACTCAGCACGGCGATGACGGCATACGCGCCGAATGTCTGCTGGGGGAGGTACGGCATCCTGCGATCCTGAGCCAGGCCGACTACCGCGCAGAGCAGCACTTGCAGCCGGGTGAGGATGAAGAAGAACCAGCATGAGAACAGCACCGGCAGCGGGAGCATATAACCCAACCCCACAACGAACGGCGGCGCGCCCAGCTCTAGCGACCCAATGGCCCGCCACGGCATTCCGGTGAAGTACTGTTTCGGGTGATACGATCGGATGTCGAGGAACGGGACGGACGGCCAGTAGTGGTTCAGTCCGCCGAGCAGATCGATCAGGAATGCGGCCCCGAATCCGGCCCACATCAGCCGGTTGGAGAAGAGGGCTTTCGGGGCAACGCTCATCTCAACGGGCATGGTGGTGAGTGGGAAACTCAGCTTCTCGTCCACCACCCAGCGCCGGCGAATCAGCACGTTCGCGCATGTCATCATCAACACCAGCGCCGCGACGAGCGCCGACCACCAGGCGAGCGGTCCGAGCCATGGACGAACATGCGCGGCATCGTAGAGACTGGCGCCGCCCTCGTAGAAGTCTGAGAGCACGGTGGGGTCGCTCACGGTGAGGTGTTCGGGCAGATCGCTCAGAAAGAGGTCTTGCCAGTGGTTCTCCGGTGATGCGTACCAGTACGAGTGGGTCAGCGTGCTAGGCAGGACCTGCAGGAAGTCCAGCCCCGCCACCGAACAGGCCATGAACATCATGCCGTAGACGAGGAGCAGCTCGGCGGCTGACATCGCCAGTCGCGGCGCCATCCGGCGGAGCAAGAGGTTCGCGCCGATCAGCACCAGGAAGGCGAAGACTCCCGTGTAGACCAGCGACATCTTGGTGATGACGCCGATGTGGATAATCGCGTCGATCTGCAGCAACCACACCACGTTGATCGCCGCAAAGAGCGCGCCGAACACGATGGCGCCCGGACGTATCCGCCGCTCGTGGTCAGGCCCGCCTGCCGCCGATGCCAATGTCGGTGAGGCCTCCAATAACGTGTCGCTTGCAGACTCCTTCGACCCGCGCGCCTAAGCGCCCTCGTCGACCTCGGAGAGAGACCCATGCTTGCCATGATTGCAGTGACGCTCGCCGCCCCGGTCAACGCTGGCCCGAATCTGCTGCCGAATTCGTCTTTCGAGGAGGGCGAGGCGGGGTGGGTGCTGTGGCACGAGAAGCCGGGCGTCACGTCGGGCGGAGTGGAAAGCGAGGCCGCGTTTCTCGGTGATCGCGCGTTCCGCGTCTCAAGCCCGGGCGACGCGTGGGCGAACCTGCACTCTGATCCGTTTCCCTGCCAGCCGGGGGCACAGTACACGCTCTCGGTCTACGCGCACATCACCGACGGTCAGGAAGTCGCCATCGCGCTCTGGGGGCTCGATGAGGCGGGCGAACTCGTCGCGCATGGCATTGCGGGCAATTCCGTCCTGCCCGACCACTGCCCGACGTGGGGGCATTACCGAAAGACGGCATTCGCGCCCGAGAACTGCACGCAACTGAAGGCGCACCTGCTCTCGCGCGGCGGCGAGGTCATCTGGGATGCGGTGAAGATCGAGGCCAGCCGCGAGGCCACCGCGTATAGCGATGGGCCCGCGCTCGTGGGCGATGGGCCGCGCAACTTGCTATGGAATCCCGGCTTTGGCTTGGGCACGGAAGGTTGGGTGCTGTGGCATCAGGACGCCGGGCAGTCGGACGGCGGAGTTGAGGACGGCGTTTACGCCGTCCGCAATCATGGCACGGGCGGCGCGAACCTGTACTCGGACGACGTCCCGTGCGAGCCGGGCGAAACATACACGCTGAGCGTCTGGGCGAAGACCCAGGGCGCGCGCAACGTTCAGATCGCCGGCTGGGCGCGCGACGCGGCGGGCGAGACGCTGGATTACTCGATCGACGAGGGCACGTCGGTGGCGGACGATGTTGTGGAATACACCCGTTTCACCTCGACCTTCCGCGCGCCCGCAGGGGCCGCGGCGTTGCGGGCGCACTTCGTCTGTAACGGGGGCGAGGTCTGGTGGATGGACCCGCAGCTAGAGAAGGGCGACGCGGCCACCGAATTCGATCCGGGCCTGCCCGTCTATGACTTTGACACGCCCGCCCGGCGGCAACTCGCCCGGACGTACGCCGAGGCTATCGTCCGCGAGGCGCGGCTCGCCGACCTGGTCCAGCAGTGCGAGCGATTGGCGACGTACTCGACTGGCGTCGCGATGGCTTCGGCCGAAGCGGAGGTGTTGCTGACGGAGTTGCGCGCGGCGCTACAGGCAGCGTACCTCGTGCCTGACTTCGCGGTGCTCGATTACGCGAGGATCGCGGAACTCGGCGCGGGGCTGGAGACGAAGCTATCGGAGGCGTGGCAGGCCGCCGGGCTTGAGGCGCCGTCGTTCGAGCCGTGGCAACCGGCGCTCCCCGCTCCACTCAACAAGTCCACCCTCGCGCGCGAGATCCTGATCTTCCCCTGCTTCACCCGCCAGTACCATCATCGCGGCGACGCCGACTGGGGCGTCCTCGAGCCCTTCGGGTTCCGGCTCGTGAGCGGGTGGACGGGCGTGGGCGTCCTGGCGGATGGACAGCGCGCCTATGAGGCCAATGACCAGTTCCTACAGGCCAATGCGGAGCACGGGTACGGCACGGACGTGGCGGTCGATCCGGCGGCCATTGCGAGGTGGCTTCACGGGCCGGATGAGGACGAGCAGGTGTTCCTCCAGAGCGCTGACGGCGAATGGTCGCCCAGCGGCAACTGCCACAACACCATTAACATATGGCACCCGCGCGTGCGCGAGGAGGGCAAGCGGCTTCTCACCGAATACGCGCGGCGCTACGGTGATGACCCCAACGTGGTTGCGATTGAGCTGACCAACGAACCGTCGCTGACTATCGAGAAGCGCGTCGAGGGCTACCAATACGAGCGTGTTGGCGTCGGCGGGTACAGCGAGGCCGCGCGCGAGGCCTGGCGGGGCTGGTTGGCGAAGACGCATGGCACTATCGACACGCTGAACGCGCGGTGGAACGCGGACTACCCGGCGTTCGCCGAGGTCGATCCCCCCGCGGATCTCGTGCCGCCGGATCCCACGTCATCGTCCGAACCTGTGGCGTGTGGCGCGATCAGCGACTTCCAGCGTTTCCGGGCCGAGAGCCATGCCGAGTACTTCCGCGAGATGGTCGGCGCGCTGCGTCAGGGAAATCCCAACGCCCCGGTCATGTCGCAGCTCCACCACGCGCGTTTCGGTCGGAAGGACGCCGCCATCGATCTGCACCTGATGGCAACCGTGCCGGGGTGGGACTACCTGGGGACGCACGATTGGCCGGGCGATCGGCCCGCGGTGCTGAGCCTCTACGCGGCGTCGATGAATCGCTACGCCAAGCTTCCGCACTGGGAGGACGAGTTCATCTGGAGCCAGTGGGAGCGCAAGGGCACGCCCGAACCGGTCATGCGGGCGGCTGTGACGAGGAACCTGTGGCGCCAGATCGCGTGGGGCAAGCGCGGCATCTCGCTGTTCAACCTTGAGAGCGAATGGCTCCATGATAGCCCGGCGAGCTGGAACAACTCGATGCTCAACATCGAGGCCGACATGCTCGTGCCGCGGTACTGCACGGGCGCGATTCCCACAGTGGAGCGCAAGGCCAACTTGCTTCGAGAGGCGCTGATAGACACGGAGCTTGCGAACCAAGGCGTCGCGGTTCTCGTGCCAATGCGGTCTGTGTACGGTGCGGCGCCGGACGGTCGCGTCGAGCGCGACGGCGCTGAGATCGCGGCCGCGCTGCTCGCCCGACACTGGACGCCGTTCATGGTGCCGGAGGAGCGCATTGTCGATGGGACCGAGGACCTGTCGCAACTCGAGGCCATCATCGCGCCGTGGGCGGTGAACGTCACCGACTAGTTGCAGGAGAAACTCGCCGCGTGGGTCCGGGCGGGCGGGACCCTCATCTGCTCCGGCCCGTTCGGGTTGTTCGATCAGTGGGGGAGGCCGACGGGCACGCTGCTGCGGGCGGGTTTCGGCGACGTGGCGTTCGCGTATGGTGCGGAGCAAGATGCGTGGGTGACGGACACTGCACTGCCGGGCCGTGTGGAACTCGGGCGCGGCGATGTGGTGCTGAGTCTCGAGAGGTTGGGCACGCCGGAGCAACACGACGCGCTGCTTGGGCATTTCTCGGAGGCGATTCCCGTCCAGCCGGTGGCAACTGACGTCGAGGATGTGGAGCTGCTGCTCCGGCGGGCGGACGACGGCACGCTCTACCTCTTCTGCATCAACTTGTCGGCTCGCGAGGTGAGGGCAGGCACGGTCCGCGTCCGAGGCGAGTATTTGCAGGTGCGGGAGGCGTCGGTGGAGGGCGCGCCCGTGGTGCCTGCTACCGTCGATGAGGGCGTGACGCGGGTACCGGTCCGGCTGCGGCCGGGCGAGTGCGTTTGCTTCGCCCTGGGACAATGAGACGGGGCCGACTCGCGTGAGCCGGCCCCGTCGTTACGCGCGTCAAATGGTGAGAGCGGTTACTCCGTGGGCTCGGCGTCCTCGGTGGCGTCGGTGCCCTCGCTGTCGGCGTTCATCGTCGCGATCGCGGCCTCCACGATCTCCATCTCCTCGGCGGTCAGCTCGCCAAGGGCTTCCTTGGCACCCTTGAGTTGCGCCTCGGCCTCGGCAAGCTCCTCGCCGCCGGCTTCGTCGCCACCCATGCTCTTCGCCATCTCAAGCATCGGCTCGATCATCGAGGTCATCATGCCCGACATGACCTTCTTGGTAACTTCGACGAACTCATCGGCTCCGGAGAAGCCATGGGCCTTGACGGCCTCTTCGAGTTCGGCGTTGCCCTTCATGGCGTCGAAAGCAGCCGCCATGGCTGCCGGATCGTTGGAGTCGCCTTCGGGCTCCATTTCGTCCATGATCGCGCCAACGGCATCGTCCTTCGTCGCGGCGACCCAGCCATCCACCAGCTCGGTGGTCAGCGTAACGCCGCCGCCGGTGTCGGCGGACGCGTCATCATCGGTGGGCTCATCAGCGGGAGCATCATCTTCGAGGTTTGTCGGGGCAGTAATGTCGCCGTCACCCGGCGCGTCAGGGGTCTTCGGGCAACCGACCAGCGTCAACGACAGGGCAAACACGACGATCATCGCGGCACAGACGTAGAGCTTCTTCATGGGTCCTCCGCCTTTCTTGTATGCGACTCGCACATCCGCAGCCCTTGCGTGCCGAAGTGGGACATGCCCGAGATTTCGGCGAAGGCCGGTTACTCGTCCGTCTCGTCTGCGACTTCTGCTACGGCCGACTTCAGAGCATCGAGGATCTGGACGAGGTGCTCGTCGACCAAGGTCTGCTCCTCGGGCGTGACCGCTCCGAACGCCTTGTGAGCTTCGTCGATCTTCTTGTCGACCTCGTCCCGGTGCTCCAGGTACTCAGCGGAGTCTTCGTCGACGCCGAGGCTGACCACCATCTCAAGCCCGACTTCCATCAGAGCCGGCACGGCTCCGGCGATGATTCGCGCGGTCGTGCCGATCCACTCGTTGGAACCCTTGAATCCATGGGCCTTGACCGCTTCGTCGAGTTCGGCGCTGCCAGACGCGCGCGCGATGGCCGCCTTGATTTGGCCCGGGTCGTCCATCGTCTTGCGCGAGTCGACAATCGCCAGGACCTTGCGGACCTCGGGTTCGCCCGTGCTGGCGATCCAGCGCTCCACCAACTCCGGGGTCAGCGTGATCCCCGCCGCAAGCTCGGCGACCACTCCCGTCCCGGCTTCGCCGGTCACATCCGGGACGAGGGACTGGTCGGCGCCTGACGACGGCCCGTCCTCGGGCTTGGGGCACCCGGCAAGCAACGCTGCCAGCATCCCCGCCGCGATCGACATCGTCGCCTTCTGTAGCCGCATGGGTCTCTGCCTTCGCGCGCGCACCCGAATTGCACGGCAATTTGGTGGCGAGTTCCGGGCTCATTCATAACACGTGAACGCGGTTCTAGCAAGGTGTCCTCGGTCTCGCCGCCCCGGGCGATCCGACCTGAGCGCAGGCCAATGCGGGGCGGATGCCGAAGAGTTTGGCCTGTCCACAGCCCTGGCCCGGAGGCCGAAAGATGCCGAGAGTCCGGATTCTGATGACCGCAGCGGCCCTCGTCGCCCTAGCGTCGGGTGTCGGCAATGCCCAAGTTCGTAGCGAGGCCCTGGAGCGCTCGTTGGACGGGAGCGTCGGGTCCGTGCTGGCCGCGTATTTCATGTACGACGTTGTCGAGCGGGATGGGATTGGGCGGTCCGATGCCACCACGTCAGGTGGCCTGGGTTGGGGTGAATCGAGTTTCCTGCGCAACTACATGCTGTGCTACCAGGCGACGGAGGACACCCACTGGCTCGACAAGGTCATCGATCACTTCGACCGCATGATTGGGAATATGACCGACCCGGATGGAGATGGCTACCTCGCGTGGTCGGATGTGGATTACTCGGTTGGGCTGGCGACGATCAAGCCCGTCGCGGACGTTGGCGCCATGGAAGCGCAACACGCCAGCGGCCGCGTCTACGTCAAGCGCGGGGGCGAGCTGATCACCGGTCACAACTACAGGATCGAGGTGGTGGGCGGGAAGCTCCGCGTCAGCGACGTCACCGACGATGAGACGCTCGCCGACATCGATCACGCAGACCCGACGGTCGTCGAGGCCATCCCCGGGCTCAAAGTCACCGTGACCGGTGAGGCTGTGGAGGGCGCCGCCTTTCAGATCAGTACGGTTGCGCCCGAGCCCTGCGAGTATCAGGTCCACGACGGGATGGTGACGTATCCAGTGGCGCAGTTCATCGAAGCGGCGTGCATCGATGAGGACTTGCCGGCCAAGTACCGCGGGAAGGCGACCGAGTATGCGGCGCTGATCCAGAAGCATTTCTTCGAGAAGTGGGAGCCTACGTGGCTCGACCTGGGTGATGGGACGGGGGTCTACAAGTTCAGCACGAACCCCACGCAACGCTTCCCCGATATCAGCGCGCCGCACAACCAGTTCCTCGCGCTGGCGCGGACGTGGTTGGTGTTGCAGAGCGACACCGTAGCGCCGTTGGTCAGTGTTGAGCAGCGGGCGCTGTATCGAGATCGAGCGGAGAAGATGGGGCGGTACTTCAAGCAGTACTTGCGCGACAATGGCGAGGCGTACGTCTGGAACTACTGGGATCCGCTGCCACACGAGGAGGGCATCGGGCGCAACGTTGAGGACATCGGCCACGCGACCATCGACATTGGGTTCGCTGTCGAGGCGACGGAGCGAGGGCTGGTCTTTGACGAGACGGATCTTGAGCGATTCGCCAAGACGTACTCGGAGGTCATGTGGAACGGCGACGCCGACACGCCTCGCTTCGGAGCCCGGGTTGACACCAACGAGGGCGAGAAGGGCGGGTGGTCGGAGTGGATCCAGCTCGGGACGGCCTCGGAAAGCGTCTGCGCTCTCGCCGCCGCGATCTTCGAAGCGAGCGGCAGAACGCCCTCGATGGGCCCTCAGATGGTCCACCTGCACGACGCCGTTGCGGGCGTTACGCATGAGGATATCGAAGCGTACCGCGCTGGCGTGGAGGCGGCCAAGAGCACGCTCGAGGACGGGGCCCTGATGAATGGCGCTTTCGAGGTGGGGCTACCGGGAGCGAAGTCGCCGATGGGATGGACGCTCACTGAGTGGTCGCCGGCGAAGGGCGGGCAGGCGCTGTGGACTGACGACGGGCGAGAGGGCGGGAAGGCAATCTCCTTGGTTGGCGGGGACGACGTGGTGAATCTGGTGGCCCAGCCCGTGCGGAAGCTCCATGGCACGGGGGGGCAGACAGTGACCGTCGCCGCCTACTACCGCGCGGAGCCCGCCGCGAAGCCGGACTTCAGCATCATCGCGACCGACGCGGCAGGCGAACGAGTGCAGTACGACAACTCGCCGCGCTTCGATGCGTCGGATGATTGGCGACTTGCGGAGTGGACGGTGGAACTGGCAGAGGGGACGGATACATTCACCATTATCCTCAGGAACCATGGCGCGGGGACCGTAAGCTACGACGACGTCTCGGTCACGATCGAATAGACACGACGAGAGGGGCGCGATCCGCGCCCCTCTCGGAAGGCTCCATTGCGTCCAACGTACTAAGTCTTCGGTCGGGTGACCAGTCAGATGACCAGGCCGACCCAGCCAAGGAAGAACCCCAGGGCGCCCCACAGCGCGGGCGACTGGCCCTTCGCGCCTGCATCCTTTGCCATCCACCATGCGAGGGCGATGTTGATGACGCAGCCGATGCATCCGCCGATGCCGCCGGCGATCGCGACGACCATGGCGGCTTCGTCGTCACTCATACCCGCCACTGCCGTCCCCGCGCCAACCACCACGATCAACAGAGCCATCATAGCCAGCACTCTGACCAGCCGTGCGTAACGTGTCATGTTGCCTCAATCCTCTCGTGCATTATCCGGTACTGGGTCCCAGTTCGGCGCGCGTGGGGCTAGAAGGTTGAATGTAGCGAACGCGCGGCGATCGGCCCGCTGGTAGAGGTCGATCGGGACGCCGGAGGCGCTTAGGATGGACGAGAGAGCGAGGGGGCGATTGGTGATGCAGTGGCGACCTACCGTGGTCCTGATGGCAGCCGTGGCCGTGTGCGTTGGGTGCTCGAAGAACGAGGGCGCCCCCCTACGTTCGGCCATTGGGGCGGGGCATGTCGCTGAAGTCCAGGCCCTGGTGGAAGCCGGAGCTGACGTGAACCTGACCAATGACTACGGCAGCACTCCGCTGAGCTTCGCTGCTTTTTGTGGCCACCTCGACGTGGTGGAGTACTTGGTAGACGCCGGAGCTGACGTCAACGTAGTCGATAACCACGGCGAGACTCCGCTACACGACGCTGCTGCGAATGGGCACCTGGATGTGGTGCGGTATCTGGTAGAGCAAGGCGTCGATATCGACGCGGGCGCGGCCTTCGGCGATCTCCGTACTCCGCTGAGGGAGGCTATCTTCTATGACCACCTCGACGTCGTGGAGTACCTGGTGGAGCAGGGCGCCGACATCAACGCGGTCGATGTCTTCTTAGGCTCAACTCTCTTACGCAGGATAGTACCGAGCGCCCTGGGCCAGCCAGGCGGCGTCTGCCTGGCCGGCTGGCCGCCTGGTCTACGCTCCCTTGCGTGCGCGCCCCAGGCTCGTCGTCGCCGTAGTGCCGGACGAAAGAGGGCTTGGGTGCCGGGAGCGCGGGGCGCGGATGGTGAACCTCAGGGAGGTACCCTCTGCAGATATCGTGCGAACGGGCGTGAGTTCCGAGTCGATGTATTCCCACAGCACCGGGCTCGTAGCTCGGGAGGCCTCCGTTGACAGGAGCCCACCCTCATCGGCAGTCACTGTCCAGTATTGCTTGCCCATAGCCAGATTGGAGAGCATGCGTTGCGTTGTGCGACCACCCAAGCGCAGCCGTACGAACTGCGTTTGCCCCACGGGGCTAGAGCGGTGAGAGAGGTAGTTCATGCCACTCCCATAGGGCCCTGACAGCAGCGGGCTTTCGTCTGGAGGCATGCTGTGCACAGAAACAAGGGTGTCGCTGAGCACGTCCGCGACGTCGGTGGGTACAGCCACTCTCCCACGCGGCGTCTGGACCCACTGCCCGGCAACGCGCGCGTCGATGAAGGACGCCTTGATCACAACGCACGCCAGCCCGGACACGATGACGACCGTCCCCAAGCAGCGCGCCCGGTCGCTAACTCCAAGGCTCTGCAGTCTGAGCCCGCCGTAGCGTACAGCAATCAGCCACAGAAACATGCCCATCGGAAGATGCGCTGAGAAATGACATGGCCAGACCATCGCCCGTCCGTTAGCCACGAGCGCATATGCAACGGCCACGGCCGCACACACCCAATACCTCGACAGAGAGTCGCTGGAGCTGTCTCTGCGAGCCAAGAGTAGCGCACCCGTCAACACCGGCGCGAGCCACACTCCCGCCCAGACACAGGCCTCAGCGAACGAATCGTGGGGGCGCAGTTGGTGGACGACATATCGCGCGAGGGCAACAATGAAGGCGATCGCAATCCCAGCCGACAGCAAAATGATGCTATTTCGGAAGTGAGGTGGGTCGCGCCGGGCCACGAGATACAGAGCCATCCATACCATGCAGGCCGCTGCCAAGCCGCCGGCGGCAAGCCCCCCGTAGCAGACGGTTGCGTTCAGTGCGTCTGCGATGGGGGGCAACTGGGTAAGCTCACTCGCGAGTACGCCGTATCCCCGTATGCCCTCCAGTACATTGCTAGGCCCTGCCTTGACGACAAGGGGGAGGTACGCGATCGCAGCCGTCCCGAAGGCGCTCACGCACAGCACCAGAGCCCACCGCAGTGGGCCCGGTCCTCGGTGCGGCGACGGAGCAACGCCCGTGGGGGGCCGACGAAGCGCGGCAATGGCCACAGTGCCTGCGAGGGCGGCAGCCAGCGCCGCCTCTGGCTTGCTCGCCAGGCAGATACCCAGCCCAACGCCTCCAACGCCCAGACTCCACAGCCTGCGGCCCTGGACGAAGGTATGCAGTCCCAACAGAGACAAGGCCCCCCGAACGTGGCAATGAGCGCGGAGGGCGTGTATATGTTCAGGGACAGCAACCGGGAATGCACAGACAGGAACGAACTGCAGACACACAGCAAGGATGACAGGACGGCCGTCCAGGGCCCGAAGCCCAGCACGCGCAGGTTCCCCCAGAGCAAGAACCCTATCGCGATTCCCATCACCGTCACGAAGAGGTGGAACGACTCCAGACTCAGTCCCGACACCTCAGCCCATGCCGCGGACACGATGATCCCGAGGGGAGGATACATCCAGGTGAAGTCCCGGTACGGCACCTGTCCATCCGTGGCGCGCCGGGTCTCATCCATCCAGCGAGCGGGATCTGTGTGGAGGCGGACCACTGGCTGGCGCCACTGGTAGACGGCGAGCATGCTCAACACGGCTAGCAATAGGAGTAAGGCCCCGATATCGGCGGAGTGGCGACGAGCCCACTGCCGTAAGTCCAGAAGACCCAGCTTCATGCCGCGTCCTTCCGTCTCGGCGGCTGGGCCACTTGGCCAGCCCAACGAGTGCGCTCTGCCGGCCCGACGAGTTCACGTGCCCCCCCCTTGTCGGCGAGTTGTCAGGGAAGCCTCTTGAGAAGCCAGAGAATGCCCTCCTTCATTCGCGACCGATGCGGGGATGCTTGCGCCCCAGACGCCTCATCCCCGCGTGCACTGATGAACCAATCATATGACTCGCGGAGCATTCTGCCATTGCTGTACTGCGCATCCCAGCCCAGCTCAGTGCGCGCGTACGCTGTGTCGAAGTAGAAAGGCTTGTGGTACGTCAGGTAGTGCCATGGTGCGAGAGGGCTGAGCCCCATGGCGTCGAGCGCGCGGCAGGCTGCGACGGTCAAGCCCACGGGCAGACTGCGCACGGAACTACCAGTGCCCGCGTGGGCAACAAGACGCTCCAGGTCATCTCGAAGGGTCCCAAAACGGTCAGTGCCCAGGTTGTACGCCCCAGTCCGTTCGCGCTCCGCGCATAGGATGCACGCGCGAGCCAGATCGTCCACGTGGATGAACTGGAAGAGCTGGTCGCCTTTCCCCACCACGTAAATGGGACGGCCTTCGCTGATGCACTCAAACAGGAACTGGAAGAGACCCAGCCGCCCGGTGCCCAGCACGGTTCGGGGCCGGATCACGGCACATGGCAGCCCGGCCTCTGACGCCTCCAGGACCGCTTGCTCGCCGGCGAGTTTGGCCCGACCGTACGCCTCGATCGGGGCAGGAACGGTGTCTTCGGTGATGGGACAACTATCCGGCGCGCCATAGACTGCGCTGGAGGAAACATGCACGAACGCCCTGACGCCACACCGTACCGCGGCAGCCAGCGCAATGCGTGTCCCCTCAAGGTTGACATCACGGAAGCGCGTCCCGGCTTTGGTCAGAGGCACTAACGCCACCGCATGGTACACGTAGCGTGAACCCCGCATAGCTTCTTCCACTGCTTGCGGGTCCGTGATATCGCACTGCACGAAGTCTACGTCCGCAGGGCGATCAGGCGCATCCCAGATGTCGAGCACGCGTACGCGCTCTCCACGCTCATGCAGCATCGCGACCAACCGACTGCCGACAAATCCTGATCCCCCTGTGACAAGATGCATATAACTGGCTCCCAGTGTGCGGTACGGGGGTGTAGCCGGGATTGCCCATATGGAACTGGGCGCCCCG
>PVBE010086849.1_pt1 | contig 26612 bp, 21 predicted proteins | sample 1631181 | NCBI WGS metagenome assembly PVBE01 (sample SAMN08397723, study PRJNA350692) | Marine metagenome, whole genome shotgun sequencing project. | isolation source: water | place: Pacific Ocean | collected 2012-04
AATCAAACGGAACCCACACCGGGGATGCGCTACTGCGGCCACCCCGAGGCCTACGAAGGGCCTCGAGGGCCGCTGTTCCCACCCCTCGGCCCCAACATAAATAAGCAGTCGGACTGTCCTAAAAACCCCGCGCACCTCCGTTGCCGACCCGAGCAACAATAGGAAAGAGGTTATGTCGCGACATCAACTTTCGTGCTCTGCGACGACGCTATTGACTGTTGTGCTTATGCACGTTTCGTCCGCCCAGGCTGCCGAACCGGTTTATCCCGGCAAGCAGTGGGCCACAAGAACGCCGGATGAGGTGGGGATGAATGCAGCCAAGCTGAAGGCATTCAGCCGATTCGTCGGCGGGCGCGGTTGTGTCGTGCGGCAGGGGTACATGGTTTACTCGTGGGGCGATGCTGGCCGCCGGGCGGACGTAGCCTCGGCGTGCAAGCCCTTCTATTCGCACTTCCTCTTCAAAGCTCTCGAAGATGGTGAGATTAAGAGCCTTGATGAGCGCGCGGTGCGCTGGGAACCACGACTGAAACAGATCAATAGGGAACTCGTTTACAAGGACGCGGCCATTACGTGGCGGCATTTTTCCAACCAAACCTCTTGTTATCAGTTGGCTGAAAAACCGGGAACTGCCTACGCTTACAACGACTGGCAGATGGCGTTATTCTGGGATACGTTGTTCTTGAAGGTCTACGGTGCAACCTACGATAACGTCGACGCGAAGGTGTTTCAGCCATTGCTGACCGAACCGCTGCAGTGCCAGGACAAGCCGACGATGATGGCATTTGGAACGAAGAATCGGCCCGGTCGTGTTGGCATTTCAGTGCGTGACTTTGCCCGTTTCGGGCTGCTGTATCTTCGACACGGCAATTGGAACGGAGAGCAGTTGATCACCCGGAAACATGCCGACCTGGCCGTGACCAGCCAGTTGCCGAATTCGATCCCGCGCGCCGGACGGAAAATTGCCGAGATGATTCCCGGCCAGCGTTCGCTCGGCTCGACGAGTAAGCCAGACAACCAGACCGATCACTTCGGCAGCTACAGTTGGCTGTGGTGGACCAACGGGGTGGACCGCCATGGCGTGCGGATGTTTCCCAACGCACCAAAGGAATTGTTCGGTGCCTTCGGCCACGGCGGACCGCGAGCCATGTGGGTCATCCCTAGCCTCGAAACCGTCGTCTCGTACAACGACGCCAAGATGAAGAAATGGACCAGTGGCGAAAAGAACCCAACCGATACCGCAATGAAGCTGCTGATTGAGGCGGTGATGCCAGCAGACCGGCGACAATGACCGGAGCCAATTGGAACAGCTTTGGCGGTTAGTCAATGACAGGGGGACTCGATGCAGCGCCATTTGATGTCTGTCGCCATACTTGCCTTCGTGACGAGTACGCTCGCCGCAGGAGACTCTGAGCCAAAGGACCGCGATGACTTTGCCAAATGGTCCCGCATCGAGTTGACGTTTCACGGGCCAGATTCGCGTGCCCGCAGTGATCCCAATCCGTTTTCCGTACGGCTTGACGTGCAGTTCACGAGTCCCGCTGGACGACAATACGTCGTTCCCGGATTCTACGACGGTGACGGGAAGGGCGGATCGGACGGCAACGTTTGGAAAGTCCGTTTTTCCGCCGACAAAATGGGCCGATGGACCTACACGACCAAGAGCCCCGACCCACAACTCGATCGCCGGCGAGGCGAGCTGCGGGTCGTCGATGTTCGAGCCGATACCGAGGGTTTTTGGAAATGGGGCCGGCTGGAGTCGGTCGGCACCACGAAGAACAAGATCCGCTACCTGAAATTTCGAGACGGGCCGTATTGGTTGAAAGCGGGTTGCGACGATCCCGAAAACTTCCTTGGCAACTACCGCAGCTACAACACGCTGGCCAAACGCAAAGCGGCGATCGACTATCTGGCCGACCGAGGCGTCAACTCGTTCTACATCATGACTCACAACATCGGCGGCGACGATAAGGATGTCTGGCCGTGGCTCGGCAAGACGCAGCGAGAGGCGATGTCAAACGCTGGAAACGACACCCGGTTCGACGTAGCAAAGCTCGACCAATGGCGTGAGTTGTTTGAATACATGCAGACCAAAGGCGTCGTGCCGTATCTCGTACTGGAAGACGACAGTGCGTGGAAGGACTACGACCACGCTCGCTACTACCGCGAGATGATTGCCCGGTTCGGCTATTTGCCTGCGTTGATATTCAACTGCGGCGAAGAGCACAACGAGAACTATCGCTTGTCGCAAGCGCTTCAGTTCATGCGCCAGTTGCAACAGATCGATCCGTACGATCACCCCCGCGGCATCCACAACGTGAATCAGCCGAACAACGACTACATTGACGCGGAACAGATTGATTTCACGTCGATCCAGACGGGCAGCCCCGGCAGTCGCACGGGTCTCGAAAACGCCTTGGAGCACAACCGCATCACCAGCAATTGGATTAATCGTTGTCTTCTGCGGAAGCAGCGAGTCCTGGTGGTGAACTTCGACGAAGCGCGACCAGAAGAAGACCGCCGCTGCTGGTGGAGCGTCTACCTGGCTGGCGGCGTCTGGGAGACTCACGTGCGGCAGCCCTATGATCGCCCGCTCTCGGCATGGGAGCCCGCTTGGGAACAACTTGGCGGCGCGCGGGCGTTCATGGAATCGCAGCCATTCTGGGAGATGCAACCGCACAACGAGTTGATAAGTGACGGCCGCGCCTTTTGCCTGGCCAGACCCGGCCACGTTTACGCACTGTACCTGCCGACTGGCAGTACCATCACCGTGCGCCTCACACCGAATGTGACGTACGAGGCAGCGTGGTGGGACCCTGCAAACAACAAAGACGGAAGTTTCCAAAACAAGACAACCATCCCCGGTGGCCTGCAGCGCTTCACCGCGCCGAGTGACGAGGATTGGGCGCTGAGAATCATCAGGAAACCAACACCATGAGCATGAACCGCGTGAGTGTTCGCAGCATCATCGCCGTTCTGATGGTCGTCGGATGCATGGCTGACAGCGCCCGAGCCGAGGGCAGGTCACTCGATCGTACTGCGGCGCTCTGGGCTCCATACATCGAATGGAGCTTGTCAAATCCGACATTTGACGGTAATGCGTTTGACGTGGTCGCCACCGCGACGTTCGTTCATGAACAGACAGGACAGAAGCGAACGACGGGAATGTTCTACGAAGGCAAAGACAGTTGGAGATTTCGCTTCACGGGGACACGCATCGGCAAATGGACGTTTACCACCAGCAGCGCAGATCGGGATCTCGACCAACGACGAGGTTCCGTGCTGATCAAACCGAATTCGAATTCGGCCGTCACGGGCTTCATCACAAATCATGGCAACAAGTGGGCGCGCCCGGCGGGCCCAAGTCGCGAATTGAGAGCCTTCGTGCCGCAACTGGTGATGTATGCGGCTCCCAAGTACTTTCATAACAAGCCCCACAAGATTGACGTCGACATCAAGAAGTTTTTTGTCGAGCACGGATTCAACGGCTTTCACGTTGTGGGCAGTTGCCAGTGGTTTGACATCGACAAATTGAAGTCCACCGATATCCGCACGCCGAACCCGGATCGGCGAACGTTCGAGGCGCTGGAGTTGTTGATTACCAAAGCGCATTCGGCAGGCGGCATGGTCCACCTATGGATGTGGGGCGACGAAGCCCGGAGGTGGACGCCGAAACGTTGGGAGTTGGGCGGCGCGGTTGATCGACGGCTACAGCGGTACCTCGCCGCACGTCTTGGCCCGTTGCCGGGATGGACCATCGGTTACGGGTTCGATCTGGATGAATGGGTGGTCGAAGAAGACCTTGGCATGTGGCACAAGCACTTGCATCAGCATCTCGGTTGGCCTCACCTGCTGGGTGCACGCGATGCCGGGCCGAATCATGGCCTGGACCATCGGAAGGCCCAAATCTATGAAGGACTCGATTATTCAGCCTACGAGCACCACCGGCCCACGCATCAAGTTTATCGCGCGGCCCTCAATGCCCGTCGAGGCAAACCGGCATTCTCTGAAGATCGCTTTCGCATCCGGCAATCCAAAGCGTATGCCGGTAAGGACTACAACATGGAAAGGACTCGCCGTGGGCTGTGGCATTCGACGATGGCGGGCGGCGTGGCCAACATCTGGGGCTATCTACCACGCGGCCGCGACAGTTGGCTCGGTTCAGCCCCGTACGAAGATCCAGCCCCGATCAAGACGTATGCAAGGTTCTTTAATCATCGCTTTCTCAACGACATGACAGCAAGCTCGGATATCACCGACGGTGCTTGCTTGAGGGTACCCGCAGGCACGCACTACGTTTTCTACAGAGAAGATGCCGGCTCAATCGAAATGGATCTTTCCAAGATGGCTGGAGGGCAGGGGGCCGTCGCTGTGGACACTAAGAAACCATACCTCGAACTACAACTCGGTCGTCTGGCGGCTGAGAAACAGACCTGGGCCGCGCCGTACGACTCCGACTGGGCAATCGCCGTTGGGGAGTTCAAATGAGCGGGCGAATGATTCTCTGTGCCATCTGCCTGCTGACGTCGGCTCTGGCAGCTGACGACGAACTGCGGTTTACCGACATCACGCTTCAAGCTGGCACCGGCGGACCGACCGAGCGCGATCGACTGGGCGGACATGGTGCGATGTTCGCCGACGTGGACGACGATGGCCTTACGGATCTTTATATCACGATGATCTTCAATAACCCGATGCCCGATCTGTTCTTTGACAACTTGGACGGCCGGCGATTTGCCAACGCGGGAAAACAGCGCGGGATCGCCGACTTCGATGGCGGTTCGCATGGAGCTTGTTTCGCGGACTTGGACAACGACGGCGACTACGGCTTGTTCAACGGAACGACGTGGGACCATTCTGACTTTCCGGCGGTTAACAACATCTTTCGAAACGACGGACGAGGCCGCTTTCTCGATGTGACGGCCCACAGCAACATTCCGCCCGAGCGCCGTTGGCCGACGCGTGGCGTGCTGACATTCGACATGGATGGTGACGGCGATCTGGACCTGTTCTGCGTCACGAACTACCAAGGATCAGCCGACCCGCCGGACGATCGCAACGAAGTCTATCGCAATGACGGGAGTCTGAAGTTCCAACCGATCCGCGGTGGCGATCTGTTCTGGGCTCCATGCGGGCAAGGAGCAACCGACACCGACTTCGACAGCGACGGCGACATCGACGTGATCGCCGCCAATCGAACCGGGTCGGTAAACGTTCTGCGAAACGACGGCAACGGCAACTTCAACCGTGTCGATCCCAAATCAATCGGCATCCAACACCGCGCTGGCGATGGTGTCAGTATGGCCGACGTGGACAACGATGGCGATCTGGACATGTTGCTGGCGACCGCCGACATCGGGCATCTTTATTTGAACCAAGGCGACGGTACGTTGAAGTCGTGGCAGAGTTTTGCCGACACCGACGGCTATATGGGCGGCTTTGCCGATTTGGACAACGACGGCGACGTGGACTTGGTGTTTGCCGGCGACGACGCGTCCTACCTGAATGACGGAACGGGTCGGTTTGCGAAAGGGCCCCGAATTCCTGTCCGCGGCATTAACGATCCGCGCGGTATCGCCTTTGCCGACATCGACAATGATGGCGATCTTGATTTTTCTGTGGGCTGCAAGCGTTCGCGAAACTGGTTATTACGCAACGAATTGGACAGCGGTAATTGGCTCAAGGTACGGCTCGTTTCACCGCAAGGCCAAGCGGGTGCGTTTGGTGCCAAGACGCGGATCTACAAGGTCAATCAGACTGGCAAGGCGTTGCTCGGCACGCGCGAAGCGCGCTCGAGTAACGGCTATCTCGGCCAAAACGATCCCGTACTACACTTTGGTCTCGGTGCACACAAACGCGTCGATTTGGTCGTGAGGTTTCTCGATGGCACAATTGTGAAGCGCCCTGGCGTGGTTGCAAACCAAACGATCGGCATTGATGGAAGACAGCCATGATCGCAACACCAACTCGAAAATGCTGAGGAGTTGCAAGTGACAAAGAAATATCTTGTGGCAGTTCTGCTGGCGATATTTTGCAACAGCTTATTCGCCGCGAAGAATGACTGGGCGGAAGGGACGGCAGAGCGGGCGGATGGTGCTTCACGTGACTACTACAATCGAGCCGGATTGCTCAAGTGGAAGAACCACAACGGCGATTGGCGAGACGCGGCGAACGTCGAGCAAGGAAGTCGCGCCTTCAGCACCAGTTCGATCGTCGATGACGACATGCCAAGATTCGTCGAGTGGAACGCAACAACGCTGGTACAAGCATGGATCGACGCTAAGTATCAGAACCAGGGGATGCTCTTGCACGCCGTCGAAGGCGGCGCAAGCCACTTCTACAGTCGGGAATATGCCGACGATTCCCTGCGGCCTCAACTAATCGTCAGCGCTGACAAGCGCAAGATCACACTCGCACCAGTTGCCGACACGCATCTCGATCGGTCGACGTATCGTAGCCTTGGTGATCAGCCGGTCTTGAAAGTCACCGGCAAGTCAAACAACACACTGTTGCGCTTTGATCTAAGCGGCATTCAGAAAGCGACTCGGATTGACCAGGCGACGCTGCGGTTGTTCACCTTCGCTCAATATGGGAGCACACAAATTGGTGTGTTCCGATGCGCTCAGGGAGATGATCTTCCCGCCGGTGAACCACTGCTCGGCCTGGCGTCGAAATATCCGGACGACAGGGGCATTGAGGCTGATCCGGATGTCATTTTCTTCACCGATTTCCAGTCTGCTCGATGGGCCGAGGAGTGGACGTTTGCGGCGGGCAAATTAGATACCGTTGCCAACGATAGCCAGCGGCGATTCGAACCGTTTCAAGCGAAGGCTGTACGTGTGAAGATCGCTCAGGGATCAACCAGCGCTATGAATGTGGGGTACAAGTTCAGAGAGGAAACCGACAGCGAACCTGAAGAGATCTATTTTCGCTACTACCTGCGGCTGGCTGACGATTGGCAACAGACGTTACAGGGTGGCAAGTTGCCGGGGATCAGCGGCACGTACGGCGTCGCCGGTTGGGGCGGGCGCAAAAGCAACGGCCGCGACGGTTGGTCGGCTCGTGGCTCGTTTCATCTGTCGATCCCCAAAGACAACCCGCTCGGTGGTCTGCACCCGATCGGCACTTACTGCTACCACGCCGACATGAAAGGCAATTACGGAAACATCTGGCTCTGGCAAAACGGATACCGCGGGTACCTGCAAAATAACCGCTGGTACTCGATCGAGCAATTCTTGAAGCTGAACACGCCCGGCAAGAATGATGGTGTCATTCGAGCGTGGGTGGATGGACGGCAGGCCTTCGAGAAAACCGATATCCGCTTTCGTCATCTGAACAAGCTGAAGATCGAACAAATCTGGATGAACGTCTATCACGGCGGTACCAAACCATCGCCCTATGATCAGCATCTGTTCATCGACAACGTCGTGATTGCAAAGACGTACATCGGACCCATCGACCGTGGTCGCTAACTTGTGCCAGGCGGCCGCGGGGAGAACGTACTGAGAGACGAACGTGCAAGGTGCTCTGAAGATCTGTTATGCTGTCTCTGAAATCGTTCCGCCCTACAACGACCCGAGAACAGAGGAATTTGCATGTTCGACATGAGCCAGATTACCCTGAACCTGTTTGTCTTGATCGCTTCAGTCGTGGTAATGGTCTCACTGCTCCTCCGGATCTTGACCGCCGATAGCAGGCGTGCCGCTCAACTCTTGTGGCTTGAAGCCAAGATTGACGCGATACTGACAGATGCTGAAATCGAATTCAAGCCCTACGAGTCACTTCCAGAAATGGCCATACTTGCTCTTCAAGAGGGTAACAGACCAAAGGCCATTACGGCATTTAAGGCACTTCAGAAGTCATTTAGTGTTGGCAACAAAGAAACGGAACACCTGATCCGCGAGATCCAACGGCACGCGACACTTCGCGAGCAAGGTCTATCTGTTGGTCAAGATCACTCTGGACACGCTCGCGACGATGATGGAGAGTAGTTCCATGGTGGGTTGCTTCTGATGTTGAAACGGAACCAAACCGCTCGACGATCGAGCTGCCCGTTTCAGATCAGTCATCGATGGTTACAGCAAAATCTTGCGCACTACGTGTGCCTTCTCTTGCACCCCCGTCAAGCGTTCGTCGAGCCCGCGATGCTTGACCGTAAAGCGCGCGTGATCGATCCCTAAGAGATGCAGGATCGTCGCGTTGAGGTCACGGATGTGAACTGGGTCGCGAACGATGTTGTAGCTGAGTTCGTCCGTCTCGCCATGCGTTACACCGCCGTTGATACCACCGCCAGCCATCCACATGCTGTAACATCGCGGATGATGGTCGCGGCCGTAGTTATCTTTTCGCAATGTGCCTTGGCTGTAGATCGTGCGTCCAAACTCGCCTCCCCAGATGACGAGCGTGTCATCAAGCAGAGCGCGACGCTTCAAATCCTGGACGAGGGTCCAAGCTGGCTGGTCGACCTCCTTGGTCTGCCGGCGAATGTTCGTCGGCAGTCCACTATGGTGATCCCGGCCGCGGTGAAAGATCTGAACAAAACGCACGCCGCGCTCGGCCATCCGTCGAGCCAGCAGACAATTGTGGCCAAAAGTCCCGGGCTTCGTTACATCTTCGCCGTAGAGATCAAGCACGTGCTGCGGTTCGGAGGAGATGTCGACCAACTCAGGTACGGCCGATTGCATTCGAAAGGCCATCTCGTACTGCGCGATCCGCGTCTGTGTCTCTGGGTCGCCAAGGGCATCATAAATCCGGCGATTCATCCCTTGCAGCCGATCGAGCATCAAGCGGCGAGCTTTCTGGTTGACGCCGTTCGGGTTCGAGAGATACAACACGGGGTCCAAACCAGGTAGCTGCGAAAAGCCCAAACAAATCGGCCGGGAAATTACCTAGTCTCACACACGAGCCCCGCTGCCAGAATTGGCGGCGCGGACGACCCGAAGACCGAATGAATCTGGCGGACTCAATCTTTCCTCGTTTTCTTTACCAACCTTCGGAGCGACGGTTCTGATGGATTTCGTCCAGCACTACAATGTGGACTGGTCTGTCTGAACGGTTAACCTCGGAGGACCGAGCATGGATGCCTCAACGCTGACCGGAGTCTCGCGTAGCCTGCCGAACATCGCGACCCAGCATGAAGACCCAGTCGACTTCTTGCAACCGAACCCGAAGTTCGAGTATGTGCTTCGGCATGCCCAAGAGACAAAAAGTCGAATTTGGCTCTTTTACCATGCGGCGTATCTCGAGGCGTTTGCACGCACCGCGCCCTTCCGGCGTATCTCCGCCGATGTACGAGAACGAATCTGCTTGATTTTGGACGAGGACGTGCCTCGTCCGTTTAAGAATCCAGAAGAGCGGAGTACGTTCTTCCATCACGCAGACAAAGCAAGGCGCGTGTTGGATTGGCGGAAGCTCGATTGAAAGCTCCGAGCCGAAGTGCAGGAGTGGCTCTGCACCCAGGGACAACGTACTGATGACACCAACATGTCAGGAGTGTCAAAATCGTTTTCATTGATTGATACCAGGAGAGTTCTTAGTCGTCCACACAGTCTAACATGGACGTGGCCTAACGGTGAATATATGAGTGCCTGCCGGCGATGGACACGCGAGAAGTCGATATGCTAGACCAATCCTCACACCGTCGTTTACCCTCTCTGCACGGAGACCTCGAACAATGTCAAGCCGCGCGACCAGCGAATACCGCTACGAGAAACTCACCTGGCCAGAAATCAACGAAGCGATCGAAGGAAACCAGGTGTGCATTGTGCCCTGTGGGGCCGTCGAACAGCACGGCGATCACTTGCCGCTGGATGTCGACTTGGTTTGTCCAGGTGGGATTGCCCGTGGCACTGGCGAGCGAATGCCGGACAAGGTCCTCGTCCTGCCGACTGTCTCGTATGGATACACCGGCCACGTGATGGACTTTCCCGGTACGGTCAATACGCATTACGAGACCTTCATTCGGCAAGTGCTCGACATCACAAAGTCGCTCGCCTATCACGGCTTCAAGAAGATTATTCTGCTCAACGGCCACGGTTCAAATATGCCTAACCTAGACCTTGCCGCGCGACGTACGAATCTGGAAACCGATGCCGAGTGCACATTGATTGCCTGGTGGCATCTGTTGACAATCGACAAGGACTTTCTGCCCGGCTGGCGCGAGAGCGAGTTTCCGGGCGGGTTTTCGCACGCGTGTGAATTGGAAACATCGTTGTACATGCACTTGGCCGGAGACCACGTTCGCAAAAACAAGATCAAGAACCACATCAGCACGCTGAACGATGGCAACCCGTACATCTGGACAGACTTGCTGGCGAAAGGACCCGCGGCATTGGTTTCGTGGACTAGTACGTACTCGCCGCGCGGAGTCATGGGCCAGCCCGAACTGGCTACGCCCGAGAAAGGTGAACAGGTTTATCAAGAAGCAGTGCGACAGCTGTCCGACATCGTCGACTTTTTTCGCGAGCGCCCGCGCGACACGCGTGCCCGTCATCAGGCCCAGCAACCCAGTATGCCGATCCCGTGGGGACAATACGACCTGCGAGATTGAGACGTGCAGTTGGTCGCGGAAGCTGGTTATGTCACCTCATTGAGCGGTATTGGGGCTAGAGTGCCCTCAATCACTCGGGCTTCTTGCGACGATCGCCACTCGGTTTGTCGGACTCTTGGGGGCGACGATTGGTGCCGGGTCTTTGTTGCCTCCCGGCCTGATTGCGAATTTTCGCAAAATCTTCCGGTGTCAGCATCTCTTTGCCGAGGCGCTGAAAAGCCGGCCGGAACCGGGCGCGAAGCGCTTCGGGAACCTCTCCGAGTGTGAGCTTACCGTCTTTGTTGCTATCGAACCGCTTGAAGAACTCCCAATTGTCGCCGGGACGATTGCCGGCGCCGGCAAACCGTTGACGCAATTTGACGAATTCCTCCAGCGTAAACTCCTTCTTGCCCAGCCGATCGAAGACCCACTTCGTGCGCGCGCGAGCTTCCTGAGGCAGTTCGTCCATGGTCACCTTGCCATCGCCGTCGCGGTCCCACCCCTGGAAGATCCGCCTGGCATCAAACTGCGGCCGGCGTGACGGAGTATTGCCCTGACCGAACCGTCCGGCGGTCTGGCCCTGGTCTTCGGCAATCAACTCCTGGTATTCGATCGCCAGCATGAATTCCTGCTTGCTCAGTTCGCCGTTCTTGTCGCGATCGACGAATTTCAACGCACTCTTAAAGAATCCCCGAGTGCCGCCGGTCATCTCCTCGGCAGTGAGTTTTCCATCTTTGTTGCGGTCCATCCGCGTGAAGATCCCGTCGGGGCTCTGGGTTGGCCGCTGGGCGACGGCCCCGCTGCTGCTGGTAACAAGGATCCCCAGCGTCACAATGTGCAAAAAAAGAAGCTGTTTCATCGTTCGATTCCTCAGAAAATTGGCAGAACGATTCTCCCGGGCTCCGGACACGGTTTTGCGCCATGGCAAACTGGCCCGACCCTGCAGTCGTTGGTATATATTATTAGCGATGCGGCAACAAATAAGAACCTCTGGTCAAATGAACCCCGACTGCGCTGGCAAGTTTCGCGCGGTCACACTTTTGCACTGGCCACCACAGTGTAGCCTAGCAGCCTGTTGGTTTTCGCGTAGGCCGGTAGTAGGAAGCGTTAGCGACGCAGTTCCGGCGATGGAAACCGCTTGTTTTGACACCTTGCTGGAACTTCGCTTCGCTTGTTCGCGGCCTACATCAGGCACTGGCGGCGTTTTGTCGGGGCGTTCGTTCACAGTTGTTGCCGCGCGAGGGGACGCCTCGTGCGGAACTTTCGCGGTCTGTCGGAGTTTAATTACCGGAGCCGCATTCAGGAGGCAGCAAGCGGGCAGATTACGCCCTAACCCTATACCGACCATGATGTTAGCCCAGCACACACAACTTCTGACCCGACCGCGGAACCAGCTGAATATCCAGCCAACAGAATATCGAGCTATCAAGGAGAGGTCTTCATGAACATTCGTATGGCAAATCGGCGAGCCCAGCGGTCTTCGCGTCGGCAGACGTCGAGAATTCCCAGCGCGATCTGCTGCTTGGTCGTTGGATTAATGATGGTGGCTGTGCCCCTGGACAGGGCTTTCGGAAAGGAAGAAACCGCGGCACCGTTGCAGCAACTCGATCCGGCCGATTTCGACTCTGCGGCCGCCAACCATCTGCTCAACCGAGCTGGCTTCGGCGGCACACCCGAGCAGATCGAGGCACTCCATGCGATGGGCTTGGAGCGGGCCGTCGCGCGCCTTTTCAATGGTAGTGCCGGCGACCCGGTGGGCGACTTTGAATCGAGCGCCATCTTGCGTCCTGAACGCGGGGCATTTCGCAATCTCTCCGAAAAGGAGCGGCGCCAGTTGCAGCAGAAATTTCGCCGCGCAGACCAGTCCCAGTTCAAGCAGTTACAGGCTTGGTGGTTCCGCCGCATGGTGCTGAGCCCGCATCCGCTGCAGGAGAAGATGACACTCTTCTGGCATGGGCATTTTGCAACGTCGCAACGCGACGTGCGTAACAGTCACCACATGTATCTGCAGAATGAGACTCTCCGCGAGAATGCCCTGGGCAATTTCAAAGAGTTGGTGACGGCCGTTGCCAAGGATCCGGCCATGCTCAGGTACCTGGACAACAATCGCAACACGCGGAACAAGCCAAACGAGAACTTCGCTCGCGAGTTGATGGAACTCTTCACGCTCGGTGTGGGAAACTATACCGAGGAAGATATCAAAGAATCGGCGCGGGCACTGACAGGTTGGACGTTTCGTGGTAACGAGTTTGCTTTTGCCCGGTTCTTGCACGATCCCGACGAGAAGACCTTTCTTGGCGAGAAGGGCCGTTTCGACGGAGATGACGTTATCGACATTATCTTTCAGCAGCCGGCGGCGTCCCGTTTTATTGTCCGCAAGCTGTACGCCTTCTACGTTCACGAAGAAGCAGCTGACGAAGTGATCGAATCGCTGGCCGCCACACTGCGTGAAAACGATTTTGACGTCCGCCCCGTGATGGCTGAAATCTTCCACAGTGCCGACTTTTATTCCCCTCGCGTCCAGGGCAGCCAGATCAGCAGCCCAGTTCAGTTGTTGGCGCGGACCCTGCGGTTGCTCGAACTGGATCCAGGCGAGAGCCCGATGTTGCCTTATCTGGCCGCTCAAATGGGACAGGACATTTTTCTGCCGCCCAGCGTCAAGGGTTGGGATGGTGGCCAAGCCTGGATTTCGACGTCCACGTTGTTCGACCGATACAACTTTGCCATGCCTATCCTCGGCCTGGTCGGCAACCAGCAGATGCGCCGTCGGATTCCGGGCGGCATTTCGCGAGGTATGATCTCGTCGGATGCCTTGCCGCGTTTCAAAGCACAGACCGGTGCGGCGCTGTTGCTAGGTGCTGACCACGAGCAGCTCAGTACCGAAGAGATCGTCGATCGACTCCTCGAGCGGTTTCTTCTTGTGCCGCTTCCGGATGAGGACCGCCAGCAATTGGTCGAGTTCTATGACCAGGGTCTGCCAACATTCCGCTTACAAGAACTGATTCACCTGATCGTAAGTTCGCCTCAGTACCAATTGAGTTAATCGATGAAAGAAGTCGTTGCAACGCGAGGCCTTGGCCGTGCACTGCTGACCGTTGCAAGAGAATTACACAAATTCAAAACCACCTCGTTTCGGAGTTTGAGAAGATGAGCAATCCAACATTCGCTCGAAGAGAGTTCCTGCATCGGAGTCTGGCCGGCGTGAGCGTCGCCGGCAGTTGCCCTCTCTTTCTGGGCAAGACGGCGGCCGCGTTGGCGGCAACTGGGCAGCCCGATGACAACCGCGCCTTGGTGGTCGTACAGCTCACAGGTGGCAACGATGGCCTCAACACGGTGGTGCCTTACGCCGACGGCGCGTATGCCAGGGCACGCCAGAATCTGCGAGTCCCCGAAAAAGACGTGCTGAAAATCGACGATTACGTCGGCCTGCATCCTAACCTCAAGGAGTTGAAGAACTTCTACGACGAGGGAAAGATGGCCATCGTGCAGGGAACCAGCTACCCCAACCCCACACGCTCCCACTTCGAGGCGATGGATATTTGGCACGCGGCGGATCCGTTGGGTGCCCGTCGCGGTTCGGGCTGGTTGGGCCGGGCCATCGAGTCCATCCACGGCAACGACGCCGATCCGGTCACGGCGGTCGGCGTCGGCAACCGTGTACCGCCCGCCCTGATCGGCAAACACGTCAAGCCTGTCGCGCTGCAGAATCCGCAGAATTTCCGCTGGCGCGGTCGCTCACTGCAGCGGAAAGCTTTCCAGGCGATCAATTCTGACGGCGGCAAGACGAGCCAACCTGACAAGGTCTCCGGGCTCGATTTTTTGCTGCGAGTTGCCAACGACGCCCAACAGTCGTCTCAGACAATCCGCGAGGCTGTGGCCGGCTATCAACCGGCCGCCGAGTACCCGACCAACAATCCGTTGGCCAACCAGCTTCGCCTAGTCAGCGGCATGATCGCTGCCGGGATGCCGACACGGATCTATTATGTTTCGCTGGGCAGCTTTGACACCCATGCCAACCAGCAGTTCAGACACGAGCAGTTGCTGGCCAACCTTTCGACGGCGATGGATGCCTTCTTCAAAGACCTGCGAGCTCAAAACTCGTTGGATCGTGTGCTGGTCCTTTCCTTCAGCGAGTTTGGACGCCGGGTAAAAGAGAACGGCAGTCGCGGCACCGATCACGGCGTTGCGGCACCGATGTTCCTCTTCGGCAACCAGGTCAATGGAGGACTGCACTGCGAGCACCCCAGCCTTACGGAGTTGGTCAAAGGCGATCTGGACATGTCCGTCGACTTCCGGCAGGTCTACGCGACCGTACTGGACGGCTGGCTTGGTGCCTCATCCGAACAGGTGCTCGGCAAGGGCTTCGAACCGCTCGATCTGCTGAAAACGCCAGTTTGATTGGGTGATGAACATTGACTATACGACAGGTGTCGATACCACCACACCGGGCCTACCGCTGGAGGATCGTTGCCACCCATCCAGCTTTACCGGGGGCGTCGATCGTCACTTTACTGCCGCCCGTCAGCGCCGCTGTCTGGCCCAATTTGCCGCTAGAAACGTCGATCCAGCGAAGGTCGAATGTTCGAGAGTGACGCGTCAAGTCAAGCGCCACGGAACCCCCATCGGTGAAATAGAGCAGGTACTTCTCTCCGGGGCGGGCAGCCAGATACGCCTCGTCCGCCTCGCGGTTACTCAGGAGGTTCATTGCCGTGCGCACTTCCCACAGCGGGATACGTGACTCGGCTTTGCGGGCCGCGCGAATGCAGCTCTTCGCGGTGTCGTTCAGCCCGATACCCGCAGGGGGTCTATGAAACCGGACCGAGGCCGACCCCGCGATCAAGTTCCGCCAGAACCTCTCAACGCCGTCGATGGGTGTGCCCGTACCAAAACTAAACTGACCGTCGGAGTAGATCTTGGTGTGATTGAGCGGTCGGGGATGTTTCTCACGTTGCTGTCCAATCCAGAAAATGTTGTTCCACTGATCCTCGTTGAACGTGCGGCTGTTGACCTGCGAGACGTCGAGGTAGGGATACATTTTCGGATCGTCGAACGCCAGCCGCAACTTCTTGGACTGCTTCGGCTTCCAAACGTCATCAAACATATCCGTGCAGTAGACGGTCACACCTTTCTGAGCGGCCCGTTTGCGAATGAACTTCATCCAGTACTGGCCCCACCTGGGGTCGGTGGATGTCTCGTTGTTCATGCAGTACAGCACGTTTGGATACTCGAGACTCTCGGCCAGCATTCTCTCGATGAACTGTTCCTGGTGTTGGCGGATGAGGTCCGATTTCGCACCGTTATAGCGTTCCATGCCGGGAATGGTGTGGAAGAAAGGTTGCCGGTCACGCCACGGGTGGATAGGGTAGGCCGAGGCAAAACCGGTCTCCTGCCGCTGTAGTTGACGTTATTCTGAGGCCGCCAGGGGCTGATCTCCCAGTGCTCGCGTGAGAAATCAGACCGGTCCCAGACCTCGATCTGAATGATGATATCCCGCTCGTGACACCACTGCAGGCAGTTTGCGAACCGCTTCCAGTAGTCATCGTTCCACTGATCGAGGTCGAACTTTCCACCCGGCAACCGCTTGTGCGGTTTGAGGTCGACGCCCTCTCGCTGACTCATCGTATTGCGGACGAAGTTCGCACCCACCGTGGCGATCTCATCGAGGTGCTCCTTGAGCCCCTCCGCGAGGAAGATGTGGTCAGTCTTGCTCCCCCCAAGCAACAGAACTGGCTGGCCTTTGTATTGCCAATACCGGGGATTCTGTGTGTGGATCTGAATGCGATCCGTCTCATCGGCGACAAGAACGGTTGTCGCAGCCAAGAACGTGATCCACGTAGCCATCGAGCGGAGAAGCGGTTGATAGGAAGCCATGTCGAGCTGTCCGTGTTTGGATTACAGATTGCTGGAAACACTGTTTGAGCCACGTTACTTCAATTTGAATCGTGATTTGAAAACGGGGTCCGCCTGCAATTTCAGCAATTCTCCGATGGGAATGCTCGCCTGCGGCTTCTTAAGCGTAGCAATGATCATCTTTTCTTTGCGGTCTTTCTGCGTGGTACGACTTACGACTTGTCCGAGTGCGTCAACGATCAACGCTCGCTGGCGTACTGCAAGGTGGCGTGCGGTTGTTGTGTGTCTTCAGCAGAGTTATTCACCAGGATGTGAGCCCGCGCCTGCACCGCTCGTGGGACAAAATACACCATCTTACTGCGGGTCCACTCTTCGGCCTCCCGCCCCAAGCCGCCGATCGTGTTGCCGTGAGGGTGGTGAATTACGTCGACGTGAGCTTTCTTCATTGCTTCGATGGTGTCCTGATGTCGGCCGTCAAAACAGATCAGAATACCAAAACGAAATCCATCAATTTCCCAAGTGGGAAAAGACTTCCCTGGTGCGAACCCACAGGCCTGCTCGCCGCCGGTGGGATGATTCTTGCGGTACTTTCCCAAATAACCCTGGGGGCCGACCAGTATCTGTGCGATATGGTGGCCGTCGCCGTCCCGTTCCGCCATCCCCACGGAAATGTAGACGTCCAGCCGCTTGGCAATTCCCTCAAGCTTCTTGGTCGTCGGTCCAGGAATTTCCTCGGCGGATCTTAGGACATCAGCATGCGTCGAGTAGCTGGTCAACGCTAATTCTGGAAAGCAGATCAGCCGCGCCCGCTTTGCTGCTGCCTCCGCAATGAGCTCCGTAAAATGATTGAGGTTGGCTTCTACATCGCCGAACACACACCGCGGCGATACGACAGCGACGGTCAATTGTGCCGATGGCTCGGCCGCCTGGCCTTGTCCCTCAGCCAAGATCAGCAACACCATGAGACAGCCAAACCCAATAACCTTCAGATCAGCGTACGTCCTGTGAACCATGGCATTCTCCTTGACCGGCTTCTTTCTCGAACTTCTGTACCATTATTGGCGATGGAAAAGGTATTGGCGATGGAAAAGGCACTCGCAACAATCGCAGCGAAACCGATCAATCGACTGCCCTTATCAGGAAGTTGTGCCGGGGGCGGGGCGACGGTGTGCAACACAGCGTTCGGAACTCGAGAACTACTTCCAGACCGCTTCGGTAGAGGCGGAGTAGTCTCCATATGCTTCATTCAACCGAGCCGAAGTGACTTGTGTCTTGTGGATCCAGACGCGGTAGTCCAGTCGCAGAGGTTTCCCCGGCAGAAACGTCTGCGGTTCGATGCCGGGCCAACCGACGCAAAGCGGACCGTAGTGGCGGGTGAGCCAAGTCGGCGGAAAGTCCGGATGCTTGGGATGGACCAACAGAGCCGCGCCGCTCGCCGCTTCCGCGTTGCCGAACTCTGCTGTCAAATCGGCCCATGCCAAAGGCGTGTCGGGCAAGTCCCGGTCAGTGCGCCCGTTCGGTACGGTGATCACCGTACTTTGGCGCGAGCGCGGTGCGAAGCGAATCGTCAGTCCGCCGTAGCTCTTACCTTCGGCACCTCGCAACGTCACCGGTTGATCCGTGGGAATCCAAGTTAGAGAAATGTCGATCGCCCGTGCGTCGTCGGACGCTTTGAAGACTCGCAGCCAAACACGTTCAATCATCACCTGCTTGTCGCCAACAAACCAACCATTCTCGACGGCCAACACCGAGGCGAGCGGGCCCGATTCACGGTGGATCCAGCGAACAAACTTTTGGTGGATCTTACGAGACATCCACAAGTCATACTCCTGCCCACCGACGCCAACATGCGGCCAGGTCCAGAAAATGCCGTGATGGTGATAATGATCCTTGGGAAAGTCAGCAGTAAGCACTTCGCCGTTGAGTCCCCACACCGGGTGAATGTAGCAAGCCCGCCTGCGCCGATGGTCGTTCTCGGGAATATCCTTATTCACAACTTCACCGTGGTTGTAGACCAGCACCGGTCGTTCGCCTTCCCAGAGACCGAGCGACGTCTTGCTCGTCTCGCGGTATTCAAATGGTCCGCCAACGCGCTTTGGTGATTCAACCGCCTCGAGGCGGAACCGGCGCTGATCGCGCGCACCGTCTCGTGGCGGAACGACGGCAAGCAGCTCTCCGCCCTCGAGTTTGGCTGAGCCGTCATCTGCTGCCAGTGCAACGAATTGGACAGGCACCGTTGCCTGTGGATGATCAACCTCGGCGAGTTGCCATATCTTGTTCCTCGCGACTTTCGCATCTTGTGGCAGCGGAATCGCTACATGCAAGACACGACTGCTGGCAGACGCAACGAGAGTCATCGCTGGTTGACCGTCGCCTCCGGTGTCGCAGGAAGTCACGTTTGCCGTGATCGTCTGGGCGAGCAGAGGTGACAAAGAGCAACCAACCATCAACGCGGTGGCGATACCAAACTGTTGCCCGCGGTTCATCTTTCACTCCAATTCTTCAAGTTCGATTCACTCCCACGGCACAGGGCCGGATGTTATCAGAGCGCTCAAGAGACGTCCTCAATGAGAGCTAACCAGGGATGCATGAAGCGTATCGCTCTAATATCGCCGAAGCGGAAGAACTGAAGCGGCACATGAACCTAAGCGACCGAACGAAGCTAAGCGACGCAGAGTTCCCGGGCCACAGTAACTGCAGCGCTGGCATTGTTGCTGTAACCGGCAGCACCAATCGAATCAGCGTATTGCTGAGTTACCGGCGCACCTCCAATCATCACTTTGCACTGCGCCTCCAGGCCGGCTTCGCGGACTGCCTCGACGACTGCTTTCATTCCGGTCATGGTTGTCGTCAACAGAGCTGACACGGCGATGATGTTGGCACCACTCTCCTTGGCTTGGGAAACAAACTTCTCGGGTGCGATGTCAACGCCTAAGTCAATGACCTCGAACCCGCCGCCTTCGAGCATCGACGCCACCAATCCCTTGCCGATGTCGTGCAGATCCCCTTTGACTGTGCCGATCACTACGCGGCCAACTGGTTCGACACCCTTCTCCGCTAACAGTGGCCGCAATATTTCCAAGGCACCCTTCATCGCGCGGCCCGCAATCAACAACTCGGGAACGAAGTACTCGTTATTTTCGAACCGCCGACCGACTTCATCCATCGCTGGGATCATCTGGCCGGTGACCAGATCCTGCGGCTCGACTTCCGCGGCAAGCGCCGCTTGAGTTACTTCGACTGCCGTCTTGGCATCCCCGGTAAGAACTGCATCATACAGTTTCGACACGTCAGGTGTAGCTTCAGGCATGGTAGCTCCTGTACTCGATCGTAAGATCTAGCTCCTCGAATGATTGTTGGTTAGCGTAATGACTTTGTTGTTGGGGTAATGACTTCGTGGTTGGTGTAACGACTTCTTGGTTGCAGTAACGTCCGCCTCGCTGTTTGCACTCAATGTTATACCTGGAAGCGCTACACATTTCCAATTGGATAAGTTCCCGAGACGAGCGCTTCGTCGTACATGGCGTGCACATTTTCGGGGGGGACTTCGCGTTGGATGTTGTGTACTGCGCACAGCACGTAGCCACCGCCGGGTGCCAGTGTGCGAATGCGGTCGCGCACTTCGCGGCGCACGTCTTCGGCCGACCCGCGACACATCACTTGCTGCGTATCGATCCCGCCCCAAAATGCGATGCGGTCACCAAAATTTCTTTTCAGTATCGCCGGGTCCATCCCTGCCGCGTTGACCTGGACCGGGTTTAATGCATCGACGCCCAATTCAATGAAGTCCTCGACCATCGATACGACCGAGCCGCAACTGTGGTACAGGACCTTTGCCGGGCGATACTGCTTCAGCAAATCAAAGATGCGCTGCTGGTAAGGGATGATCTGTTTCTCATACATCTCGCGACGTACCATCGGCCCGTTTTGATAAGCGACATCGTCTCCATACAGAATGATGTCGAGGTTATCGCCTACCGCATCGAGCATCCGCTTGGACATCCGCAGCCACAGTCCCGTGATCTTGTCCATCAGCGATTCATAGAATTCGAGGTTGCCGGCCAGATCTAACATCCAACTCTCGTAGCCTCGCATCCATTGGGCGAGGTGCAATGGTCCAACGGGAAGGCTCAAGACCGTTGCGCAATCTGTCTCGTTGCGCAGCCGTGCAGCGGCCTCGCTCAACCCTTGCGTGTATCCTGGATCTTCGGGGTCCGGCCAAGGATAGCTTTCCAAGTCGTCCAGCGTCCGATCGCCGTCAAGTGGATTGACGGTATCCATGAAATGCCCTTGGGGATCGGGTTGCTCGCGGACCACGCCCCATTCGTCCTTATAACCACCGTCCGGCGTTCGCCCGGTCGGTCGACTGTTACCCAGCAGCGGCAGACTGCGCGTGTCGATGTCGTAACGCTCGAGAATCTCTTCGTCGATTTCAGGGATCATCGAGCGTAGGCTCAGGACTTTTGCCGGACCCTCAAGTCCGTGAAATGCCTTGAGCTTTTCGTAGGCGCCCACATTGATCGACGTGGCCAATGTTCCACCCAGATCAAGTGGAACTCGATCGGGCTCTTCATGGTTGAGTGCTGCCAAGATACGCTCGCGATGATTCACGCTGCAGCTCCTAACGCGGCAGTGCCGCAGCCAAATAGGGAACGTGCCCCTATTTGGCACGCTGCCGTTGGTCGCTCGCGAAACATGCGCGCACAAAGCACATATGTCCCAAAGCTAGTCCCAAAGAGCCCGGAGTCTCTCGCTGTTGTTAACTCGCCGTAAAACGCTTCGAGCTTCTCGTGGAACGCATTGGAGTCTTTCCAATTCTTGCCGAGCTCGTGGCCCGTAACGAATAAGTACTTCATTCTTTGACTTCGATGTCGAATTCGCGTTCCAGGCCCAATTCATACGCAATAACGTCTACCCACTTTACTACACATCACTGCCGGAGACTAGCCGCAGTGTATTGACGCGTAAGTGTTTCCCGTATAACATCTTAACCAGATAACTTCGGTTCAGTTTAGAGTCTTTCCAGCATCGATGACCCAACCGGCCCAAATTCTCTGGAGTTGATTTCTCTGAGGGATTTCCGCCGCTGGCTGCCCGCCACAGATTTGCACATTGGACAAATACCGACTTTCGGCACAACACTCAAAACTGCCTTGAGGACAGAAGCTTGACCGTCGATGGTCTGCTCCGGACGTAGCTCGCCTTACAGGATTGAAACAAATTCCCAAGGAGTCATTCGGATGTATCGGACATCTAAAGGTAGCGACTGCGCAGTCGTCGTCTGGTCTACGTTCACACTTCTTGCTACGGCATTACTTGTGCACGTGGTTCCTTGCGCCTTCGCGGTCGATCTGGCTGGGGCAGTGGCGGCAACCAGAAACGCTGATCGCAGTCCATTGCAACTCGCTGTCTCGCCGGATGGGAAACGCGTGTTTACGGCCAATCGGACTGCCAACAGCATCTCCATCATTGATGTTGCTTCTCGCCAAGTGACCGGCGAGATAACGGTCGGCGCGGGACCAAACGGCGTCGCTGTCAACCCCGGCGGGGATACCGTCTATGTGGCAAATCGCCTGGACGACACGGTCTCGGTAGTGGATGTGGCCACCGCAAAGGCCACACATCAAATCGCGGTCGCCAATCAGCCTTACGATATTATCGTTGGCAACGACGGTGCGGTTTACGTTACCTGCGTTGGCAAAGACGAAGTAGTGCAAATAATCGACGGCGGGACAGGCACCGTCAGGCAAACCATTCCCGTCGATCAGAACCCGAGGCACTTGGCGCTGTCAGCCGACGAGAAGACGTTGTTGGTCACCTGCGATGTATACGACACGACGCGGTATCTCGATGTGATCGATCTGCCGAGCGGAAAAGTTCGCCAGCGTATCCCGCTGGATATGGTCAGCACCATTCGCGGCGTTGCGTTCGTGCGGCCGGACGTGGTCATGGTGGCGCATGTCAACCCGAACCCTTTCGCCCCGCTGACTCAAGTCCAGCAGGGGTGGGTCAACACCAACGGGATCACGCTCGTCTTCCTCTCTGACGAGAAACCACAGACAGTTGGGCTACTGTTCGACGAAGTCACACGATATTACTCCAACCCGTACGACATCGCGATCACGCCGGACGGAAAACTCGCGTATGTGACCTGCGGCGGGGCCGACCAGGTACTTGTGGTGGACGTCACCAAAGCGATCAACCTGATCAACAAAACGCCGATTGAGAAACGTCCCCTCCTCCGCAACACACTCAGTGTCAGCCGGCAGTTTGTTGCTGCACAGATCCCGGTCGGAGTGAATCCCTATGGAATCGTCATGGCTCCAGACGGCAAGTTCGTCTTCGTCGCTAACCATCTGGGCAACACGGTTTCGATCATCAATGCGAGGTCGCAGCAAGTTGAAGCCGTGGTCGACGTGGGCCGCAAAACGGAGACGAGCCAATTGCGTCGCGGCGAGATCCTGTTCAATGCGGCAAGCCTCTGTTTCCAAGGCCAGTTCTCCTGCGCGAGCTGTCATCCCGAAGCACACACCACGGGATTGAATTGGGACTTGGAGGACGATGGGCTGGGCAACGTGAAGAACATCAAGACCTTTCGCGGTGTGGCAGGTACCGGCCCATTCCGCTGGCAAGGCGAGGCGTTGACGATCGGTGACAACGAGTGCAGTCCGACGGTGACGGGAGCCATGCGCGGCCAGGCGCTGAGCGAAAGCGACCTGCGAGCGCTGGAGGCGTACGCCACTAACGTACCTTTGCTTCCCAACCCTTACCACGACAAAGACGGCGCGATTTCCACGGCGGCCGAGCGAGGCAGGGCCATCTTTGAGGGCAAGGCTTCTTGCGATCGGTGCCACAAAGGGCCAGCGTTAACAATCGGCAAACGTCGTTTCGTCGACACGGGTGAAGGGCGTTACGACACGATCGAACTGAGCACGGGAACAAAGATCTTCCCCACGCAGTTTGACGTGCCGCATTTACTGGGTGCTTGGGACAGCGCTCCATATTTGCACGACGGGCGCGCCAAAACGTTGCGCGAAGTCTTCACAAAGCACAATCCCAACGACAAGCACGGCAAGACGTCCGGACTTTCTGCACAAGAGCTGAACGATCTGATCGAGTATTTGAAGACGCTTTAGCAGCCTGTTGGTTTTCATGCATCGAGCACTTGTAGGCCGCGTACAAGTAACCGTCTGCTCGACAACTGACGATAACATTGGGAGAAACAACCGTGAAACGACGCGAGATGCTCTTGACGGCCGGAGCCACCGCACTTGGCACTTCAATCTTTCCAACGGGATGGGCTGCCGCGGCTGGCAGGAAGAAGCAGAAAGTGCTCTACTTCACCCGCAACGTCGGTTTCTATCATTCCGTCGTTCAACGGAAGGGAGACGCACTGAGTCATTCGGAGCGAGCGTTGATCGACATGGGCAAGCGAGTCGGCATCGATGTCCAGTGTACGAAGGACGGCCGTGTCTTCGACAGCGATCTCGATCAATACGATGCCATTGCGTTCTATACGAACAATGATTTAACCGTTCCCAACGACCAGAAAGAGCCGCCGATGTCGGCTGATGGCAAGCAGCGGTTGTTGGATGCCGTTGCGGGCGGCAAGGGGTTCGTGGCGTTTCATTCGAGTTGCGCTTGCTGGCGGACTCCCGGCAAGCGGGACGCCAACAGCGAAGATGTCGATCCTTATATCGCCATGATCGGTGGCGAGTTCATTGCCCACGGTCCGCAGCAAGAGGCCACGATGCGAGTCGCTTCGCCGGGCTTTCCGGGAATGAACGGTTTGGGTGACGCGTTCAAGATGCTGGAAGAGTGGTACGCCTTGAAGAACTTTGCCGAAGACCTGCACGTGATTTTGGTGCAGGAGACAGTCGGCATGAAAGGCGATTGCTACCAACGCCCGCCCTATCCGTCGACGTGGGCGCGAATGCATGGCAAGGGACGTGTCTTTGTTACGTCGATGGCACACCGAGAAAACGTCTGGTTGGAAGAGCCTTTCCAGCAGATCGTCCTCGGTGGACTGGCTTGGGCACTGGGCAACGTCGACACAGACGTGACCGCGAACATCGCGACGGCAACCCCCAGAGCTGACGAGTTAAAGCGAGCCAATCAATAGCGATCGCATTCGAAGCTCGGTCTCGAGATTTCCCAGGTTGTGAGCTGATTTTACCAGGTTGTGAATTCGTCGCCGCTAAGTTGTGAGCTGGTCTCCCCGTTGTGAGCTGGTCTCCTGACCTGCTCACCGTTTTGACCGAAGGTCTCCTCTTTCTACACCCAGCGTTGCCAGACGTTCCACACTATTTTGGAGACCTTCGGTCGGCGTGGTGTTGCGGTTGGGAGACCGCATCACAACTGCACGGGAGACCGCATCACAACTGGGACTGTTACTGCCTGTTCAGTCGTCGCTGACCAGGCGATGTGGTCGCGAAATACGTTCGGTTGCTGAGACAGCGCACGACACACCGGCATTGCCAAGGGCAGTTCGAGTTAAGGATCGTTCGAGGAATTACTGTCCGATAGTCGCCTTTCGCGGAGCGAAAGACGACGATAAAAAATCGAACACTGTTATGGCATGATACCTCGATAAAACTCACTCATCTTATCAACTTTCCCTCTTTGCTTGCGCAACGAACCCCAGGCGAAGACCATCACGCCAGTGGCAGGAGGGCGGGTACCGTGGTCGAGCACGGAGCGCACCTGGTCAACCGACACGGTCTCGCCCCAATCTGAAAGTTGCACGATTGGCCAGATCTTATTTCGTTCATCCCGCTCGCCGTCGATACCAAGATGATTGCCCAACCATGCGGTCTGTCGTGAGTTCCACGACGGATCGGTATGATGCCCGAAGCGAGCGTGATACGGCATAATACTGAACACATCGACATACTTGGCCTGCGCTCTCAGATCGATGGCAAGCTTGTTGCGCAACGCACCGTTGTAGTCCGAATCTGACCAGGGGCAGTGGAATGTTCCCAGCAGTGCCGTAGGGCGTGTTTCGTTTATGATCGATCGGAACTCGCGCACCCAGTCAGTAAAGACATCGCAGCGCCACTGTACCCAGGTGTCCGAGTTTTTCTCCAGCAGCAGGCTGGTTAGCTGCGCCGTCGTCTCGCCGGGCAAGTCTGTCTTGGTCTTCCGTGCGAACTGACCGAGGCAGCGTTCGCAAAAACACGTATCGGGCATGTTGGGAACAGCTCGCTCCCAACTAGCATGGCTGTGGTGATAGTCGAGCCATATTCCATCGATCTCGAAATCGCTCAGTATCTTGCGGAAAGCGTCCATGCGAAACTTGCGATAGCCGGTGTGCGTCGGACAGATGCCCTGCCAACCATGAGGCGCTGGACAGACTTTCCCATCGGCACCGATGGGGGCAGCACCAGGATGTTCTTTCAAGTACGCGGCAACATGCATGGTGTTGAATTCCGCGAACACCTTTGCCTCGTGTTTCTTGAGCAACGCGATCCGCTCGTCAGTAAGGCCCCTGGATCCCATGAAGATGGCATTGATTCCGAAATCACGCAGCGTTTTTCCTTGCTCTAACAGTTCGACAGGCACACCGCCATAAATGCCGCGGACCTCTATGTGCGGACGCTTCTCCTCCGCGGACGTCCCGTTGAGAAACGCAAATAGACATACCAAAGCAACTGTCATACTGTTCATTCTTATCGCAAACATCATCTCTTCCTGTCATTGTTGGATGCGGGATGAGGTACGCACTGACCATAATTCTACGGCGCGATGGCCGGTCGAGCACAGAGGCGCTCGGTCTGTTGGCAGTCCGTTCATCCGCGTCATTGTCATTGCTGTGGCCGGACAATCAAGCGTAGCGGTTTGCCAGGTTCCACATCGATGGGTAATCCGACGCTTAGCGACTTACCCGAAACGTGTTGCACCGTTGCGGTGTCGACGTTTGTCACTTCGTACATGTGCGACTCATCCGGCTCGACAGTAAACCACTCCGGCACGGCGTTCATCCGCGGCCAATCCTGGCGGAATCCCATGTAGAGGCGGTGACGGGGAATGTCGAATTGAAGCCGGCCTTTATACGGTTCTTCGGATTTCATAACGATACAAATCCCAGCACCGCAGGGGGCAGCACCCAATTGAAGCCCTTGCTGCCATGGCCGGGCGATCGTGTTGCGGGTGTGCAGCATTGTGTGAATCAGGACGGTACGAACCGTGTTCGCTTCAAGCTTGTGCGTGTCCCAGAGCCGATCGGCAACCGTGTGGT
>PVBE010423943.1_pt1 | contig 26605 bp, 7 predicted proteins | sample 1631181 | NCBI WGS metagenome assembly PVBE01 (sample SAMN08397723, study PRJNA350692) | Marine metagenome, whole genome shotgun sequencing project. | isolation source: water | place: Pacific Ocean | collected 2012-04
CGCTTCCTAACTGGGGAAACATCTTCACTACCTTGTCCTGGTGCAGGCCGGACTCCTCAGCAAACGTGTCCACTACCTGCTGGCGATCTTCGCCAGTGATCATCGTGGTCGCTTTCTCATCTAAACTAGCCTTGGCTCCTGGTTTGATCAGAGTCACTACCAACACCCCGACGGTAACCGCCAGCACCGTCGTGGCCACGTAGTAACTGACCGCCACGAGCCCAGGCCGCCCCAGCTTGCGAACGTCACCCAGTCCCAGGATCCCGCTCATGACCGAGGCCATGACCAGTGGGACGACCACCATCGTAAGCGCACGCAGGAAAACTTCGCCCCCGATGCCGATCGCCTCGAAGATGGCAATCGCCTGCTCCTTCGCGACCACCTGGGGAATTCCCACGGCTACGACAATGGCCACAACAATGGCCGCTACCAGGTAAAGGGTCTGGTTTCCCATCCCATGCGAGGAAGAATTACTGTTCATCGATGATTACTCCGCGGGTGATCCGTTGAAAACAGGAGCGTCGCCAGCGCAACGCTTCACCTTCAGACAAGGCCTGTAATTCTGGCACATTGCGCAGGCAATTCCAAGCAGATCAGGCGCAACCCTGTTTCCATAGCATGAAAACCTGCCTGTCGCGAAACCAGGCGGCAGTCGTCGCGCAGCATTCTCGCCGCGTCCAGGCAGACGCTTCGCAGTCCAGGGAGCCGTCCCTAGCTGGGGAAGACCCGGGAAATCACATCGTCGACCAGGTCGGTATCACCGTCCTGGTGGCGAGCATCTGCGACATCGTCGACGATCTCGTTCAACCAGTCTTCCCAGTCTTCGCCTTCTTGCACAGCACCTTGCGGTGTGGATCGCTGGGCCTGGCTCAAGGGACGTGACAGGCGTTGCCAGTCACTGGTCTCCAGGAGCGACTCGTTGATCACACAACCCTCATCCAGCAGATCATGCTGGGGTGCGTCGTTGGTAACCGGTCCCACGGGGACGTTCCGGACGGGTTGATAGTGGACCGCCTCGGCCAACCATTCATCCTGCCCTTCTCCTTCGCCCTCGCTGCTACCGATATCAGTCGCATTATCATTGAGCCAGTTGATCACCACGAGAACATCCAGCGGAGCCAGGATACCCTGTGTCGTGGTGGTTTCCACGTCGTAGAACGGGGGAGGCATTACGGTTCCGCTCACCAACGGCAACGTTCCGCCGGGGAACAGGTTCGCGTTCATGGCGTTGATACCAATCAAGGCATCGAGCGGGGATACCGTACCGTCATTATTGACATCCTCGGCCACCGGCTTGTTCTGCCATGGCGTCGGATCTGGTTGAATCAACAGATTCACATCGGCAACGTTGGACCAGGCACCATCATCGTCCTGGACCTGGTATGTGAATGTATCAGGCGTTCCTGCGGCAAGGCCTGCGTTCGGTGTGTAGAAAATCGTGCCGTCCGCTTGCGCGACTGCCGTTCCCTGAACTGGCTGGGTGCCAACCGTCACGGAGGACGCAACCAGCGTACCATCGCTATCTGTATCATTCGCCAGCACATCGAGAACATTGACCGCATTCAGGTACACCGTAATCGGGTCCGTCACACCCGTGCCTGAATTGTATAGGTCATGCTCGGCATTGGGTGGATCGTTCACCTCGATGACTACGGTGGCGGTGGTATTCGACCAGGCCGTGGTCGTTCCCGAATCATCCTTCACCTTATAGGTAAATTGATCTGGTCCGGAGTAACCCGGATCAGGTGTGTAATTGACGGTGTTACCGGCCATGACAACCAATTGACTGGGAGCGACACATCCTGGATCTGTGGCTGGACTAATATCCAGGTCACCATGCGTCGGACCGGCAATCTGGCAGACCAGCGTAATCACTCCATCCACATCATCATCATTACTGAGGATCGTGATCGCCGTGGTCGCATTACGTGGCACGTCGACCGTGTCGTTGGCTGTCACGGGCGAGTCATTGATACCAAGCACGGTGATGCTAACCGTCGCCTCGTTCGATCCACCATGCACATCCGTTGCCGTGTAGTTAAACGTATCCACCAGGGTGGCACCTTCGGCGAGCGCTTGCAGGGCAGCCGCATTCGTTGGATTATAGGTCAGGTCTCCAGCGGCAGTCAGTTCCACGGCCGCTCCCTCGGTAGTGGTACCAGTCAACTGGGCAATTCCATTGATTCCCGTAACGCTGAAAGCATCATTTTCCGGATCAGAATCGTTAGCCAGCACAAATCCGGCACTGCTCGTGAACGGAGCATCTTCATTCACGCCACTGGTAATTTCATCATTCACGGTCGTGGGTCCCTTGTTGACACCAAAGACCGTCACCGACACCGTGGCCGTACCTTCCAGTCCAAAATCATCCGCGATCGCGTAGGTAAATGTATCTGTCAGTTGCTGACCGCCGTTCAAATCTGCAAGATCCGTGGCACCTAATGGATCAAACGGAGTGGTCGGGTCATAGGTCATCGTTCCATTGAGATTCAGGGTGACTGTCGCATTCAAAGCACTGCCCCGTACAATCGTTGCGGAACCGCCAGGGAAGAGATCTCCCTGCAAACGGCTCAACGCAATGTGATCATCCAGGTCTGGATCGTCATCGTTAGCAAGCACACCGTCCAGGTTACCTTGCGGTGTTGTTAACACCTCGTCCTGGTCGACCTGGTAGGTATCATCTACAGGTTCTGGTTCATTATTCACACCACTCACGACGATCGTTACGATCCCGGTCGACACTTCACCATGAGGATCTTCTATCTCGTAGCTGAAGACATCTTCTGCCCACTGATTCTGGATCATGGCTTTCAAGATCTCAGACGTCGTCGGATCGTAAACGAATTCACCCGTTGCGGGAGTAACCGTCAGGGTCGCGCCCTTCTGGGTCGTGATCGTCGTCGCCGTAGCGCCATTGAGTGACTTCAGCGACAAGGTGTCTCCATTGTCAATATCCATGTCGTTGAAGAACAGCGAATTGACGCTGACGTCTGCACTCGAATCAAGGATGGCGTCCTGGTCCACAACGTAAGTATCATTACCGGCCAGCGGCGTATCGTTTACACCCGTGATCGTGATCTCACCGGTACCTGGTACGCTGGCCAAACCATGTTGGTCGGTGGCCGTGTAAGTAAACTGGGTAACACTCGTGGCACCCTCGGCGAGCTCCTGGAAACCAGAGCCCGGACTGTAGCTAAAGGTTCCGTCGCCGTTATTAACCAGCGTGCCCTCGCCCGCCGGAACAGCTGGAACCGATGTGACGTTATAGATCAGGGTCGTCGAATCATCGTCGCTATCGACATCCGATCCATTGAACTGGCCTTGTACCGAGGGACCATCCTCCACGGCATTGGCCGTGGCCAGGTTCGCATCCGGCGCATCGTTCTCGCCGGTCACAGTAATCGTAACCGTTCCCTCGGTCTGGGAAACGAACTCATAGGGAGCCTCTTCGATCAGGCTATAAGTAAACGTATCCTGCATCGTTTGCCCAACAGGCAGGGCCTGGATATCGACCGCGTTTGCGGCATCATAGGTAAAGACGCCGGAATTTGGTACGGATTGAAAATCCTTGTTCAACGTCACCTCGGCTCCGCCCGCCGAAAGGATCGTAAAGGTGGAGGCTCCCAGGTTATCCGGGTCGGCCGGGTCCAGGATGCGGAAATCATTGCCATCCGCATCAAAATCATTAGCAAGCAGGCTGACGCCTGGCGCCGAGATCGGCAGCTCGTCGTCTTCCAGAGTCGCGAACAACGCCGGGTTACCACTACCCGGATCTGCCATCGGTACTGGCGGTGTGCCAGGCACCAACTCAACGGCGTAATCCTCAACTTCACCATCAGCAACCAATCCCGTCGGGTTTAATCCACCCGTGCTACTGATCCGGAAACGCGCAAACGAGGCACCATCTTTGAAGTCTGGCGAATAAGGTGTATCGATGGTCAGCGTGTTAGCACCGGCCAGTAATTGTTGGCTGGCAAAGATTTGTTCTGCCTGATCATCCCAGTCACCGTCTCGGTTAAAGTCAATCCAGGCGTCCAGTAATCCGTCAGCCGATGCCGTCACAACGATATCCCGCTGAACGTAGGGGCTCAGGAAACCAATGGCGGGGCCCGACGGATCATCAGGATTACTGACACCATCTTCGTCATCACCGCTCAGGGTGACATCAGCACCATCCTGCAGCGGACTCAGGTTCAACCCCAGGTCGGCATCGACCACGGCCTGGTTGATTGCCGTCACCAGCGCTGTTGCCACTTCACTATCACTATCGATCGCTGCATAAGGGACAGCAAAATTCCCAGCAGTAACACCTGGTGAGGATGCCTCATCAAATTCAAAGGTGGTCGTGATCAAACCGTTTGAAATCGTAATCACGTCACCATCCGCAAGGTTACTGGCGTCCACGCTCAACGTGGCAGGTGTCAACGTACTACCAAGAGTCACTCCCAGGCCGGAGGACGTCAGGTCATAAGCGTCACCGTCCAGGTCGTCTCCAAGGCCGCGAATCGACGTCACGCTTAGGTTCGTCGGAGCACCATCAATGTTGATATCGTAGTTGGACCCCAGCAGTATCTGTCCCCCTCCGACTGATCGCACGTACATCCCAAGGTTAGCTGTGTTGATCGCCGCGGCAATCGTCTCAGCAATCGTCTCAGCGGTCTGTCCACCGGTTACGTTAATCGCAGTGGTATCCGCAGTCACACCATCGCCGGCGGAATCGAACTCGAAGACCTCGGTACGGGTACCTCGTGTGATACTGAACTGTTCACCGTCAATCATGGCTGCAGCATCCCCGGCTACTTCCATTGCCTGCGACTGCCCATCATTGTCTCGATCCACGCGGTTACCAAGCCAAAGCGTATCACTCGCCTGGTCTGGCACCAGGTGCATGGCCCCATCACTGTCGCTCAGGACCGGATAAGCATCCTGGGATGCTGGTCCCAGACCGTCCGCTGCATCCCCCATATCCATGTTTACCGTACCGAGCATGACCGTGAACTTGGTTTCACCTGAAAGCTGATTCGGCTTGAGGGGATTGGCAGCACGATCCTCGATTTCAGCCATGAAAACGGGGTCGGGTACATTGAACGCCGTCGCCCAGCTGATATTACCCTGTCGCTCGATGTCACTGACAGATGCCACACCCGTCAGGGTGATCTCGGCACCACCTGCAGCCCGGGCTGCCACGCCGTCAAGCTGCACATCCTGGACCAGTGCATCAAGGATGGATACCGCGATCTGTCGATCGTCAAATTCCAGGTTCTGCAGGGCTTCAAAGTGTTGAGTCAGGTTAACCGGTACGGCAGCCGGCAAGCCGGGGGTTCCCAGTTGTTCGAGCGAAGTGCTCGTGGTGTTTACAGAATGAACCAGGGTTGAATCTTGAATGCGAACAATCGCCGTACCAACCTCATGAACCGGATCCAGGTTCAACCCGGCGCTCTTGATAGCCAACACAATCTGGTTTGCCAGCTGATTCACCGAACTGCTGTTATTGAAGTCGATGCGAGTGTTATCCGGATCTTCCAGTCCGGGGTTTATATCGGTGTTATTCAACTCGAACGTAACCGATCGCAGGCTGTCCGAGATCGTGAACTCCTCGCCATCCTCAATCCCGGTAGGCACTCCTGCCACCGTGGGAATTCTCAAACTCAGTTCAGGAGAAACGCCCGGCTCACCCATCATCGTCAGGACCGTAACGTCTTCCAGTGCGAGTTGGTGATTGATCGTACCGCCAACAAACACCCTACCTTCACCCAGGTGGAATGGTTGGAGGCCGAGTCCGGCTGCAGTCACCTCGGTCACCAGAGCTTCCGCGATATCTTCATTGGTATCTGATTGTGAAAAAGTGACTGCCACGTTGTCACCATCAACAGCTGTTGTCTCATCGAATTCGAATGTCTTAACCTGGGTTCCGTCATCGATGAAAACCAGGGCTCCGTCTTCCACTCCACCCACCTGGCCAGACAAGCTGAGGCTGGAATTACCCGGACTGTCATTCGCAACATCGAGGTCCACGTCATGAATACTTCGTGTTCCCAGGTGAATACGTCCTTCCCCGAGATCGACCGGGACCAGGCCCAGCGAAACCTGCGCCCCACTGGGAAGGGTGATCGGATCCGTAAGTTTCTGCACGATTGACTGTGCAATGTCAGCCTGTGTACTCACGTTCGGAGTAAACGAAACGAGAACATGATCACTACCGTTCGAGTAGTTGGTCTGGCCATCATTGATATCATCGAATTCGAATACCACCGACTGCGAGGTATCGGTATTTGACACGGTGATACGATCACCATCCACGATTCCGTTCAAGCCCGCACCCACTTCATCGACCTGGATCTGCGTAGTCTGTGGTACGTTGATCACGTAGCCATACTCAAACTCGAACGTGGACGGGTTGCCAGCAAGGTCTGTGACCGTGAATTGATCCCCGTCATTGACCACGTCCCAGTGAGGTGCAACCAGGGTCCACTGGTCACGGTTAACCAGGTTGATCGTGTAGATGCTGTCCTGGGGCCAGATTCCCGCCAGCGGTGTGAGACGGATCGTGTCATTGTTCGCATTGTAGCTAAACGAGTAGTCCACGTTATTTTCCAGGACGACACCATCTCGCTTCAGAACTACCTTGTCGGTCGTCACCGTATTGTCGGCAATACCAATTCCCTCGTTCGAGTCTGCCGGGGCCTGCCCGTCATTAAGTCGAATTTCGAAGCTGGAAATCACTTCATTATCGAGATTCACTACGGTTAACCCGATATTGCTGTCCAGCCCCAGCGGATCATTGTCCAGGGGTGCGATCAACTGCGCCGTGGGGCCTGAGAAATCGGATCGATCAATAGAACCACGGTCAATGAAGACATTCTGACCAATACCACCCGTCGGTTCCGAGTTAGGATCGTCAACGCGTAACTGGCCACGCATATCACGAACCGGAGCAATCACCGGTGAACGTGCAATGCCCAATGGATCTTTCACCAAAACGAAATTGTAACGATCTTCCAGGGAAGCAACCGAGCTGTCAATCGCCGGGTTGGGCGATCCAACCGAACCTCCACTCAGGTAGAAATTCTCACTCGACACATCGATGAAGAGCGGGTCGGTAGCCACCACGGCAAACTCTTCCGACACCCCGGTAATGTCCTGGACATTACCGTGATAGACGGAGGCTGCCACAATCGTTGTATCATCCGACGTGCCATCCACGTCGATTCCCACGCCAAGATTTGCCAGGATATTGTTAAGGACCGTCGGACCGGCATTCTCATCAACCTGGATTCCGGTTTCCCCATTGCCTGTGCCATAGACTGTGTTGTTAATAATGCGACCAAACGGTACGGCACCCTCAGGCTGCGCCGTCGTACCGCTGAAGCGAATGCCACCACCCACGTTACCGTGCAACAGGTTATTAGTAATGGCCACGCCAGGTACCAGTCGCTCGGTGTTCAATTCATCCAGGTTACGAACCGGCCCCATGTGGGCGGAATTGCCCTCTGCAACAATCCTGGCACCCTCATCACTCAGGATACCCCAGTCAGCGGAATGAGAGATCGTATTGGCGTGTAACAGCACCTGGCCCTGCTCACGGAAGAGGTTACTGTCACCCCAGTTACCCTGCGGCGTTCCGGTGTAGTAAACGTCATCTACGAAAATTTCCGCACTTCCAAAGCCACCTTCCGTTGCACGCCAAAAACCGAACGCATTGAAACTCGACTCCTGGAACTCGATCCGCTGGGCCGTGGTCATGTCTAACGTCTGGACGGTGCCATTGAGGTTCACCGTTAACTGTCCAGCGCCCTCGGCGCCACCAGTGGGATTCCAGGTATACGTCCAGTCCACACCAACGTTTTCATCAAGCTCAATCTGCGAGCCCCGGGTACCGAACTCGTTCGCGCCCCCGGTCGTACCCCCATGGTACGCATGCCAGGCCAGATCCATATTGGGACCTCGACTGAAGCTGATTCCCAGTGCCAGGCGGGTGCCATCATCAGCACCGGTCCAGTCAAAATGCCCCAGCACCATGGGAGCATCAAAATCAGGATTAAACTCGGCGGTATGATCCAACCGGCCACGACCCACGATGTGATCATTCAAGGTCAGGCCGGAAATTCCGGTATCCGCATAAAATCCGGGGCCGACCACGTTAAACGTACCACCAATCTCGCCGGCAAATTCTTTCCCCGTGGCTTCCGAGCTATCTGCCTGGTAACCAGGTGGGTTTAAAGCAAGAAAACCGCCGGTCCATTCGGGATCGGCACTAAAGTTATCGTAGATAACGTCCTGCAAGGCGACCGCGCTATCGAAACTGACCGATGCCGTATCGAACGCCATGCTAATACGATAGTCACCCACTTCTTCCCGAAGCGCCTCGTTGGTCGCGGGGTTGCGAAGGATCAGGCCAACTTCTCGCGGGTTAGCACCGGTCGTATCCAGCGTGTTCGGGTCATAGAGACTGCTCGTCGCAAAGGCACCCTTGGTCACACTGTCCGGAACACTGCTGACGCCCACATAGAAAACCTGCAGACCGCCTGCGGGCGCGGTGAACGTCAACTCCGGATCCAATCCGTTCGTATCGTCATTTCCAGCCAATTCCAGGCCGCTCGCATCAAAGACACGCAGGACCGCGTCCAGGTTCGAATCGATGTTCTCGGCATCCACGCGAATCGTCAACTCTTCGCCACTGGTCATCTGGATTTGGAACAGGTCGACATCGGTCGACGGTTCCAGCGACCAGTACGCGTTATCACCAATATTTCCACTTGCCACGTAACGGGTATTACGGCCCATGATCGTGGTAGGGGTTGCAGACAGGATCGTGTCGTTGAATTCACCCACGAGTGTCGGTCGAGGAACACCTCGATCACTGGGGTCATTAACCAGGTAGGCATCCCCGAAGAGATTCACAACGTTCGTGGTACTGGCTGGTTGATAGACCGGATCCACTCGCAAATCGGGGAACGTGTTAGCATCATTCGTGGGATCATTGATAGTGCCATCTGAAAGGCCAGCCGTCACATCGATGATGGCATTGACTTCAAATCGATTGATCGCATCACGCACCGCCCGGGTCACTTGCCAGTCTTCCATGGTGGAATCAAAGGGAATCGCCACGTTACCACTCTGGGCACCATCACCAACCTGGGTATCCTCATACTCGAAACGGACCGTGGAAATCCCATCGGAAATATCGAAAAATTCACCATCGTGGATATAGGCCCCGGAAGAAACGGTAAAGGTGGCTCCCTCGCTCAACCGGTCATCCATATGCCAGGAGCGTACCGGGTTGAATCCGGCATCCAGGACTTCACTACTGCGGCGAATTTCCAGCTGGTAGGTACCCTGTACGACTTCACTGTTACCCGCTTCGCTGTTGGCCACGAATCCATCGTTGGCAGCAGCGGACACGACCATCTCACCGCGACCCGCCATGCCGATAATGACGTCATCGATGAAAACACCGTTGAAAAGGTTGTTGTTGAACCGTGCGGGATTATGGTAACCACCCGTAGCACTCAGATCATCTCCAGCCAACGGGGAAATGTTAAAATCGTGGTATCCCAACGGACCATGATCCGCAACGTTGTATCCGATGATACGCACCATGTCGTTCCAGATCTTGAAGCCGTCGGCTTCCACCAGGTTCGGATCGTTATCAACCTCGGTGCGATAGGATTCGGGAATCTCGTTACGGACCAGGATATCTTCCAGGTTGTCGTGGATCTCCTCGGCAATCTCGACTCGCGTCATTCCTTCATGGATCCAGACGGGATGGTGAGCGTTACCAAAGGTAGAACCTACACCGTCACCGCCCTCGACGACCGTTGCCGGGAGGCCGGTAACCACCACGTTGTCAACTCCGGGCTCAGGATCATCGGCCAGCGTGGGATGAACATGGTTATCGAGCTTGACCGCTTCAAAATTAAGTCGCTCACCATTGATATGATGGGCGAAATTGCCTGGCAGACGACTGGCCAGTTTCTGCACCACGTCCGCCGCATCATCACTTGCAGCAATAAAAATCGTGTTACCGCCTGTATCAAGTGCGGAGTTATTTTTCTCGAACGTGAACGTTTCGGTTACTGAGGTTCCCGCATCCGGATCGGTACGTGTCACGGCCACGGTAGCCGCCTGCGGAACTGCCGCGCCCGAGGGAGCGACAAAAGTAAATCCAGATTCAAGCTCGAAAATATCGAATGCGAAACCATTTGGCGTCAGCGTGAAACTGTCTCCATCACGTAAATAGGAACCGTCGATTCCGTACAATTCCGAACCATGCGTCTGAATCTCGGTACGCCCAGGCAACAGGGAATCCCCGTAGTTCATATCACCGGCGGTGCTGAAATCGAATCGCAATCGCAGATGATCTGCGCCCACGAAGTTACTCAACGGAATGCGGGCCTGCCGCCAGGTATTGGTACCATCAAACATGGTCGTACCGTCACCGTTGGTGGCGGCAACCGGCTGCCACTGGCCGCTATTATCTGAGATGAACGCTCGGAAGGCATCCGTGTCCTGGCCGGTCTGTGCAAAGTAGGTGAAATAGAGCGTGGGACGATCCCCCGCACTGATGTCACGCAGACTGAATTCATTGGAGATCACCGTACCGTGAGCTCCGCCATTGAAATCGTAGCTGGCCCCTGAAAATGCCAGGCTATCTGCCCCCGGTCCGAGGTCACCCAACGTGTCATCACGGCTGCCATCGACCAGGAGATCAATCCCATGTCCCTTGTCGTTATCGTTGATCCCCCCTTCCAGGAGGTCCGCGCTACCACGCGCTCCGGTAACATTAAAGAGATTCTGTTCGAGGTTACTGAAAGCCAGCCCTCGTGCATCGACCAGACCTGTGTCAATCATGTATTCACCATTGGAGAATACGCGAGCGACTTCACCGAAATGATCCTGGTCAGTCTGGATCGCAACAATCTCTCCATCATCCGTCAATCCAAACAGCAGATTTGCATAGCGTCCACCTTCCACGATCGCCGGCGGTGCCACCAGTCCCTGGAAATTCAGATCCAGGTCATTGAAAACAGGCGCGCCATCTGGACCGACTCGTTCAAACACATTAACCGATTCAAAATCACCTGTACTCACCACGTCGATATCCCAACCGTGCGAAGCCCCAGCCGGACCTGGCATGACATTCGTGTAGGCAGTACTCTGCAATTGATGCAACCAACCCTCGTTGTCAACCACGTAGTGGTTACCATTCAATTCGGCCATGCCGGTCACGATAGCATCCGGTTCCGCTGTTGCGTCCAGGTCGATTCGCCCGACTGTAAAATGACTGGTCCACGCCTCGGTCAACCTTGCATCGGCGTGAGCCCCGAAGGCATTTCCATTGGCTGGATTTAATCGGAAAATGATATTGCTGCGCCATTCTGAATCGGGATTGGTGTCACCCGTCGAAGCATTGCCGGTCGCCGACACGTCGTAACCGTCATCTCCACGGCGGCCAACGGCATAGAGGTTATTGTTCGCAAACAACATGGCATCCATGTGAAAACCAACACCCACATCTGCACCACAATCGTCTTGTGCTCGTTCCGCATTGGCCGGGTCACCATTCAGGTCCGCAAAGGTTTGAATGGTGGTCTCGCCAACGTCCGACACCACGCCGGTACGGGTATCGATCTGCACGTACTGGCCCGCTGCCGCATCCTGTGGATTACAGACAACCCAGTTCCTATCCGCATCCGTGGATATCGAGAATAGATTGTTGGCAGGGTCGAAGGCCATGTCATTCAGGTCCCAGGCCGAATTACCAAAGGCCGGCGTGGAAACTTCCACCGCACCAGTAAAGGGATCGACGGTGGAAACCAGCGAGTTGCCACGCCCATTCGGATCATTTTGGAGTACATACAACGTGACATCGCCCAGGTTCCAGTCGACGACGCGGCCACCAGTATCGAACAGGTCCCGGACCTCCGAGTTTTCGAAGGTCGTGTGAGGAGACGCACCCTGGATATTCAAATGATCTTCCGCGATGCGTTTCACCGAATTAACGGGCTCCAAACGCACATAGGGATTGGCCACGGTGGCCTGCTGATACTGCGACATTTCAGCCGAGGTGACCTGGTTGGTCGTCACCGCCATGAAGTAGGTACCTTCCCGCAACGAGATCGGACCGATCAGGGGATCATTAACACCGACGGATCCACGACTGAGATCTTCTACCTTGCTATCCACGCCGGGCTGCGGTTGGTCATCTGCAACATTGGAATCTGAACTAAAGGCAACGAGGTTTCCGTTCTCGTCATAGAGGTACAACGAGGTATTGGCACGCCCGAGGCCATCGGAGTAATCCAGGTCGAATGTCATCGACCAGGTATTTCCGGGATCGGCTTCCGGATCAGGATCATCATCCACCTCGCCGGTTAAGCCGAGGCCGGCAAGTTCAAACTGGTACCAGTCCGCATCCTGAGCCCCATCAATCGTCCCCGCAATGCTGGTGGCATTGCGATCGACCGCCAGCACGTTCCCGACGAAGTCAGCGGCAGCACGCGAGTTATTATTACCCGACTCCGCTTTTTCTCCTCCCAGTGGTGAGTGGATCGGCTGACCCAGTACGGTAATGCCCGTGTTGGCATAGGCGATATCTGAATAGCGAACGGTCGAGCCGGCAAAAGATTCTCGTTCGCCCAGGCGGATACTCATCTGGTAAGCACCTGAACTGATTCCTGCATCCACCATATGGATACGATCTGGAGCGGTATTACTACGAACCCTCAGGTGATAGGTACTGGTCGTCCCTACCGGTCCGGGCATAACCAGTCGGAATCCTGGATCACGCTGGTTCGTCTGCCAATAGTCGACTCCCCCCTGGCCAGGTACTTTCCCCATGACACCGACTGTCTCTGACAGGCTGCTGGACTGCGGCAGTGATGCTCGACCACTGGATTCCGCGAGCGAGTTGACGGAACGGGCAAGTACCGTTCCCGTACCGTCGATCAATTCGACGATTCCGTCAAAGGCATGTGTTGTTTTATCAAAATCGACCCAGACTTCCGTGCCAGCGTCCGCTTCGAAACTGTAGACATCCACATCAGCGGGACTGCTGACCAGTCCATTCACTTCAAATCCAAGTCGCCGAATATCATCACCCGACTTCTTGTTGATCGCCAGTGAGCCCAGGTACTCGGCGCTGGCGGCCGTGGCATTGGGACCAGGTACATCGGCATCTTTACTTTCCTGTTCGAGGACGACATCCACGTTGGCATCATGGGCATACTGGTCAATCAGGATCGTATTCCAGTCACCTGGTGCGGGAGCTGTCGCGGCACCATCGTTATTGGTATCGACCAGCGGGTCCCCGTTGAGTTGTACGCCTGACCCTCGCGTATCATCCCGCAAGGAGGTCAGGATCACCGGCGACTTGGGTTGCCCGACAATCTGAATCGCACCACCGATTCGATCATCAATCTCAAGGGGACCACCCATGGCCACGAAACCGGCATTGGCGCCCTGCAATTTCACAACCAGGCTGGCATTGGGATTACTCTGCAGCCGCAAGCCTCCCGAGGTATGCAAATCATCTACCACGATCTCATCCCGCAGAACGTGCGTGATCGTCGTATCATCCCACACCGATGCCGTGGTTAGTACTTCACCACGTATATCAAGACCATTAATATCATTGTTGTCGAGACGATTATCATGGATCAGCGGACCGTGATTATCCAGGAAGCCTTCCCGGACATCGGCATAGCCGGTACTCCGACCCAAATCCTGTACCCGTTGTGCCTTCAAGGCATTGGCATTGATGGAAATGGCCGCCGAGGAAGTACCAGCTCCCGCATTATTGCGGATGGTATTATCCACGATGATCGGCTGCGAATTCCTGACAAAGATCACGCTCTCTGCATTACTTTCTCGACCAAAGCGGGTAGCTGGTCCCTGGACGCCCTGCCCACTCGCGTTGAATTCCAGGACGCTATTGGCAATCCGGGCATCCGCCTGGTGGATCTCCACGGCATTGAAACCGGCAAAATCACCCTCGATGCGATTCACACCACCGCCATAGGCAATCACAACATGATCCAGGCTCAGATGACTTTGTGGGAAACTATAAAGCCCGCCCCAGTTCCCTGGTGACGCCGCCACGGCCCCATCATTGGTCGTATCAAAGGTACCACCATAGCCGTAACGATCATCCAGCAAGCTGGTAAAAATCGTCTCGTTACCATCAACACCCTCGGCAATCAGTTGCGCGCCCGGTTCGATTTCAATACGTGTCCCATCCAGCTTGACGATCACCTGAGAATCGACTGCCAAGCGGGCATCCAGGCGAGGTCGCAATCGTTCCGTGGCCAACGACAATTCACCACCAACGGTGGTACCGTCATCGACATACTCCGTGTCCGACTGGTTGATCTGCGCGATCAATTCCCAGGGTGCTCCACCAGCACCATCGGTACTCCGGTAGAGACGACGGGCCACGAATCCCTCCGGGGCCGTCAGCAGTTGGGATAATCGGATTGCATTCTGAGTTCCCGACGTCGTCGTGGAGGCCGTTGCTGTTGTCGGACGACTCTCGAAGCCGTTGGCATCAACGTAGACCATTCGGTAGGTGTAGGTTCCCGTCGGCAGGTTCGCTCCCGGCAATTCCAATGGCGTCCGGGTTACCAGGTCCAGTTGATCCTCGATCGTCTCGAGGAACGGGCCACCTGGGGTCGATTCGACAACCAGGTTTTCCTGGAGTACGTGGACAATATCGCTGTCATCCAGCTTGGCCGAGACGGTCAGCTTCTGGAGCTGGCCTGTCGCAGGTGTTTCAATGCTGATGAACATGCCGTTAATCGTGTTATCCACGATATAGTTGTCGGAAATATCCGGGCCGACCCGACTGTAGTCATAAGTGAACAACGCATTGGCACTGGACTGGTGTATCGGCGAATGGAAATTCGTCTCTTCAAAGCTATTGGGCGTCGCAGCAATGGCGGCATCTCGACTTAACGTCAAATGATTGTGCGAGATGGTAGGACGGGCATCAAATATCGTGATCGGATCGACAACCTGGGTCACGGACTCCACCAGGACTTCCCCACCGCCGTAACGCATATCAGCGTGGTTCACGTAATTAAGGAAGACACCCTGGGACTCGTAGTCAAACCGACTCTGATCCGCCTGATCAATATCACTACGGAAGATGATCCCACCCCAATCGCCCTTGTCAGCGGTGGTGTTGGGAGAACTGTTATCCTGGCCAATCACGGCATCTGCATAGGACGTGAAATGAACCATTCCATCCGGGGCATCACCGTCTGGACTTGAAGCCAGTGGCACGGCGGTCGCAAAGCTACCACTCTGCGGCAGCGTATTGCCAAGCTGATCTACGAAGATCGGTGCTCCCAGTACCTGGAATGCCCCGCCACTATGATCTCTCTGTGGACTGGTCGAAAGGCTACCAGCGGCGATCCAGGAGCGTCGCATCTTGAAGATCGCCCCGGCATCGACCATGACCGTCACGTCGCGCGGCACCTCGAAGATGGCTCCATCCTCGAGGACGGATCCCAGCGAATTGAATCCCAGTTCATATCCCTCGTTGTCAATCTCGGTACGAATATCTCCATCGACACCAGCGTTGGGAAGGATACGCAGGATATCGCCGCCACGCTCCGGATCAACGGCATTTGGATTGGCAACGGGCAATGGCTGACCGGCAGCATTGACGTTAAGTGCATTGCGAACCAGGTTAAACGGATGGTTCAGTGTTCCATCTCCACCAGGAGCTGCTGACTTGTCGACGTACACCGTGCGTGGTTCATCTCCGACAGCAAAATCACTGGGAACAGCGGCCTTGAACCAGAAATCATAGACTCCCCCGGGAAGCCCATCCGCATCACCATCAAAGGCCGTGTCCTGGATCATCGGCTCTAACGGATCGATCGGGTTATCTGCATCCACCAGAGTGCGTTCCACGGCCGGACGGAAATTCAATCGCAAGTCGTACTTGCCCTGCGTGCGTCCCCCCAGGCCCGAATCTTCCACGGACGGGTCATAATTCGAGTTCCCACTAGCCGTCACACCGAGATAGTATTTACCCGGACGCAATTCCAGTTCCAGGTAAGAATCCTTACTGAAATAATCATCGTTATGCCCGATGAGATCCTTGATTTCTGCACCATTGGAATCCAGGATCGGCTGCACCTGGCCACTACCATCCAGGATGGCGTCGCCGGTTTCCGAATCGATTTGCACTCGCACCTGGTAAAGATTCACGGAAGTATCAAGTACCATTTCCTGGCCATCGATCCCAAGCAAGCGTTCCGCGATTGTTTCCGCGGTCAAGACACCCTGCTCGGTGACAGTGAACTCATACATGTCAATGTCGTTGCTCTCGGGCCGCATCAGATGCTGCAGATGCACGATGTCGTGATTGCCTGGGAAACCCTGCTCGGGCAGAGGCGAATGGCCTCCTCCCATCACTGCTGGCAAGTCATAAGCATGTCGCAATCCCAGCTGATGACCGATCTCGTGCATGGCGACTTCAAACCAGTTACCACCGAATTCATCGTTCCAGCTTTCAGCGTTATCCATGATGGCAATGGGTCCGTTGGATGTACTCCCTGCCAATCCAAAGACGCCACCCGCTGCCGAGATAATCCCGGGAGCACAGAGCACTTCAAGGCAACCAACGCTTCCCAGGTCACCGGTTGCCACGATCAGACCGCTATCCGCGGTTTCCACGAATTGAACTCCCGCGTAGGCGGAAATCAGCTCAAAGACCTCCCGTGCACGCTCCTTTTGCTCCTCGGTAATGGCATTAAAGGCTGGCTCCGTACCACCACCAGACGTCGGAATCAAACCGATCTCGGTGCGGAAGTTATATTGGATCGTCTCGATGCCATCGACGCTGTCAGCACCAACCACGTGCATGGAAGCCGGGATGGGAATATCACGATGACCGGGTTCGTCAGCAGCCGATGGGAACTGTAACGCATACTTCTCACTCGCCAGGGCGGGCGGTGTAATTTCTTCACTGATGATCACGCCCTCGCTCGCCAGGCCCAGTCCCTGCATGCTGTCGTCCAGCATGATATTGGCATCGCCATCAATACGAATCTTGGTCGTACCACCGGTACTATCGACCGTAGCAGCCACGTCCACACCAAAACCCCACCCATTCACAGCGCTTTCAATCGCCGTGGCCAGGTCAGGCAACGTTGTCGAGGCAACCGGATCGGACGTAAAGGGAACCGCTATATTCCCGGGATCCACCACACCGGCTACGAACGCATCAACAAATTCGAACTGTGCACTCGCTGATCCATCCGCTGGTTCAATAGCAAACACCTGGCCATCGCTAAAGCTGGTGCCATCTCCAAGCACCATCATCACGTGTCCGGTATCCCAGCCGGCCGAGCCCAGGTTAAAGACGGTACGGTTACCAAGATCATCAAAACCCGTGAAGGTTGAACCCGGATCATTTCCAGGCGTAACTTCACGTGGCGCCAGCGGACGATGTTCCGCTGTACCGACGCGGAGCCGATAGGTTCCCGATGGGCGAGACGAGTCATCGATGTCAGTCGCGAACGTCAACAACACCGCATCCAGTTCCGGGTTGTATTCTGCTGTCTGGGGGAAAATAACCTCGTCATCTGCATTCGTTAAGGTAGCCCGATTCTCTGCCCCGGTTCCAACGGAACCATCGCCCGTGTAGATCAGCTGGTAAAAATTCGTGTTCTCAGCCGATTCCGTGCTGAGATCATCGTCGTTGAAGTAGACGATAATCTGGTTGCGTTGCTGGGTCAGAACGCCATTGGAATCCCGCTGCACCGGCTGGGGAACCACCGAGATTACCCGCGCTCCCAGATCCAGTTCAAATCCGACCTGGGTATTACTACCGTCGTCTACCAGGTCATCATTAATATCATTAAAGGCTTCGCCGGTCACACTTCGCAGCGCCAGGCTGCCCTCGCCGAAAATGTCTACCTGGTAGACATCATCGGGTAACGTTTCGGCGAACCGTACTACCAGTTCATTTCCCGTATCCCCGACTCCCACGAACCCCGGGCGAATGACCAGATCATTGGCGCCAGTCAATTCCAGGGGTGAATAATTTACAGGACCGGATGCAATGTCTGCATCGCCATGGTAGACCCCACCGACATCAGGCAGCAATTCAGCGCGAATCAACGAGCTAACTACATCGTTGCTTGCATCCAGGTTATTGATGGCATCCACCAGTTCCTGGGCCGTGGTCTCGTTATTGACACTTGTGTTGAGCGTGATGTCAACTCGATTCCCCGAGACACCGAACTGCGGAGCCTGGACACCACCAAAATCGCGTTGGCTAAAAATCAACTGGATACCGTTGTGCTCTGTTCCCAGACGCGTGGCATAGAAACGAACCGAACCGATCCCGGCCACTCCAAAATCGGTCTCCTCGCTGGCCGGCATAAATTCACCGTCCATTGCGGAACGAGTTACCTGGATTCCCTTGGAATCATTGAAGATCGCATCGTACTGGCCCTGGCTGAAAACCTGGTTTTCATCGAATCGAAAACGTAGTTCGCGAGGTGCAATATCACGTATCTGCCCCGGATCATCAAAGCGCAGCAGTTCCCCATCGTTTGGTTGAATCCCGATCAACTGAGGTCCGACCGCAAGCAGGCGACGGTCCTCCAAAGTCTCCAGGAACATCCGGCGTTTTTGCCGATCTGCCTGGTTACTGCCGCGGGACTGGGAGCTGCGCTTTTTCTGTGACATCAAAGCGCGACCTTTTTTAACGACTGACATACATCAACCCTCGATCGAAAAATGATCCAAGTCGCAACACTGCAAAGCGACGGTCATCGCGCGCGCCCAGCGCCCACGATCTCCGTCCAGACAACCCCTCAATCGGGACAAGACTGCCCCCTTTAAGGCCTTCCGTTTCGCAGTAAGTTCATTGTAAATAGGCGGTTTCCGCCAACTTGGCCGATTATAGTTAGACCTAAAACCTTTGCAAATCCCAATGGGGGGTATGTAACCTAAACTTCCTATTCTTACCATCTTAACGGTAGTTAGGTCGCTAATACCCCCTCTTTATAGGTATATACAGGCCGTTCCTATCTCTCGACATCAATCCACGAGCCCTCGGCAGGACTACGTTGCCCTGTCGATCACTCGCTTACTATGCGCAGCCTCAGGCAGCAACCTGAAGTCGGTTACTCCACCGAGACTGCGGCAATCATTGCGTAGAGTAGCGAAAGTCGCCGTTCAGAACTATGCCAATTTGCCACCTAAATCGATGGCACCAAAACGCTTTAGGCGCTACGCCGCACGGATTCGGCAGGCGAACTTTGCTGCCCAGGAAGCTGCAACTTGAAAAGACCAAAAATCTCCTCCTGGGAAAGCTTCAGGTTCGGCATTTGAACAGCGTGCTCAAAGATCTGCCGAAGAAGCTGGCGTTTTTCCTCGAGCACCTGGTCGATTCGTTGCTCGATCGTATCAACGGTCATCATACGAGTCACGGTCACCGGCCCGTTGACCCCAATCCGGTGAGCACGATTGATCGCCTGGTCTTCCACGGCAGGATTCCACCAACGGTCAAACAGGAACACGTAATGACAGAACTGCAGGTTCAGGCCCACGCTACCGGCACCGTAGCTCATCAGCAGCACGTGTGCATCAGGATCGTTTTTGAACTGATCCAGCACGGCATCGCGATGCCGACTTGGGATCCTGCCATGGTACGCGAGCGGACCGAACCGTTCCAAGCGACCCTGCAACTGGTCCAACGTGGCCACCCACTGGCTAAAAACAATCGCTTTCTGCCCACTGGCAGCGACTTCTTCCAGGTCCGCTTCCAACCGATCAGCCTTACTACTTATACCGGTTGCCGGGTCAAAATTGCAGATCTGTTTCAATCGCAGCACCAGTTCAAACACGTGCTGGATCGTCAATTGCTGCCCCATATCGTTAAGACGGACGACCCCTTCGTTTTCCGCAATCACATAGGCAGCATGCTGCTCCGGTGACAACGTGATCTCCGCATCGCGTTCCAACTTCGGTGGCAGATCCTTCATCACCTGCTGCTTGGTCCGGCGCAGGATATAATCCCCGACCAGGGGAGCCATCTGGCGAGCGTTCAATCCCTGCGGCAACATACCGGGTGCCAGGAACTCGAAAATACCAGCCAGGTCATCCAGGCTATTCTCCACGGGAGTACCGGTAAGTGCCCAGCTACGGGTTCGGGAAATCAGGCAAGCCACCTGGCTCGTCTGGCTACCGTGGTTCTTGATACGTTGCGCCTCGTCGAGCACCACCAGGTCAAAATGATTCCCTTCACCTGCGACACTCTCGGCATCACGAATCAACAATTCATAGTTTGCGATGACAACCGGGGCTGCTCGCTGCTGCCATTGCCAATGCCGCCGATCGGCGGGCCCGGAGATCGTTGCCAATGGAATTTCCGGTGCCCACAACTGGAATTCACGCTGCCAGTTGGTCACCAGGGGCTTGGGACAAACAAGCAAAACGCGGCGCAGTTGCCCGGCACGCAACAGCATCCTTACGGCAGTGATTGCCTGCATGGTTTTTCCCAGCCCCATTTCATCGGCCAGGATAGCCGCATGACGGGGATACAGGAAAGCAATCCCCTGGTACTGGAAAGGAAAGGGGACAAAGGGAAAGTGCAAGGACTGCGATGCCAGCAACGACTCCAGTGGTGGCTGCAGAAGGTAATACAGACGGTCCTCGAGCTTGACGATATCCTGCGGGGGACGCAGGCGGGTTGCCGAGTCCGCCTTGGGTCGCCAACGCCGGCGACTCGATTTTGAACTGCCGGCCACTGGCTGCTTATCCTTTACCGCGGTCGCGGCAGGCTTGCTGACCAGGGTTTCACAGCCCGCAGCAAACTGGATCCCCATGGTCCGCACGCGCGCCGGATCAATCGGCACCGAAACCGTTGCTGGAATCGAGACCTGCCAGTCCACGGACGTCAAGCGGACCGGCGGTGGCCGATGTAATGCGGTCTGCCATCCCGTGGCAAAAGTCGCCACGGGCGGAACCAGTTTCTGCTCCTGGAGTCCACGAGGAGACTGTTGCCAACTGGCAACACGTGGCAGACCAGGTTTTGCCAGATCATCCATGAATTAAATCTCTCCGCAGACCTAGCCAGCCTGCCGATGTCTTGGTTCGCCAAGCGCAGTCCGATGCGCTTCCTCGATGGCTTCCTGGATACGCAGAAACGGCTCTCGCAATTCAATCAGTTCCGTCAACGGTGACAACTGCTGGCAAATCACTTCCTGCTGTTCACGCATCGACTCCAGCACAAGCAATACATGGTCAGCAAAAACAAAGGGGTGAACCGTCCCCAGGGTCGACAACTGCGGTGACTGGGTCTCCCGCACCAACTTCAACAGGTCAACCGAACCCGGTGCTGCCAGCCCTTCTTCCGGCAATCGATCCGCAACCCAGGCAACGGGCACCGGGGTCAACGGCTGAAGAGCCAGCACGGGCAACAGATCTGTACAAACCACGCTCGGTGAGCGCTTGGCCGCTGACAACAATGTCTGTCCGATTTGTTCTCCATAGAGAAATGGTTCGAGGGTGGTGCCGTAGAGAATTTCCTGGGCTCGATTCGCCTGCACGGGCGCCGTGCAGTGAAACTCCAGGGGACGCCCCAGGCCGTTCACGATCAGGTAACCCCCGAACAAACCATGTTCAGCCGATTGGATTACGGAAATAAATCCGAATACGTCATCCGTATCAAATGGTTGAGCAGTCATGATTCCAACGTGGGAGCAGGGAGGGAAACCGGCAAAAAGCGAGTCCAGCAAATAAGGCAAGCCGTCTGGAAATTCAATCGGATTCGTACACCCGCAGACTTTAGCCACCCTTTTGGGGTAACGTCCTGAAACCCTGTTTTTCCAAGTAAAAAATGCTTACTGCGCGAGTCATCGCATAAAAATCCCTGGTGCAGGCATAGTTTCCAGCAACCGTCTCGGACGGCTGGTTCCAGTGACAGCATGTGTCATCTTACACACGCACCAACGCGTACCCGTGGTCCCGAGTTCTTCAACAGATTCAGTTTCGTTTCGCTCGACATTGGCGGCTGATCGTTTATACTGGTGCTATACATTCATCTTATCTGAGGGTTTATTCATCATGACGCACGATTCGCAACTACCGCCTGTCTTCCGCATTGACGTCTCTGCTGAACACGCTTCCTCGGCAGAACCAGACGCCACTGAAGGCGGTGATTCGATGGTGAACCTGATGCGGGAAATGGTAGCGTTGCAGGAGCAGCAAAATCAATTGCTGGAGGACCTCAACGTCCAACTGGTCACCACGCAGCGTCAGCGTGCCAACGAGCTTGGAAACTGGAAAGAAGCGCACCCGGACCTGGCTCGCAACTGCCGCCTGGCAGCAGAAACTCTCAGTCGCGTTCAAACCCAGTTCCTGCACAACCTGACGGAAGACGTTGAGAACAACGAGGAAGCGCTCGTTGATGGTGAATTCATGCTCAACGAATTCGTCGATCGTTACGGACCGCGACTGGCTCATCTAAATGGAGTCCTGCAGGTACTCTCGCAACTGAGTGGTGATCAATCGCCGAGCAATTCCTCGGTCTGACTTGTTCTTCGACCTGACTTGGCTTTTCCAATCGGTCTCCTTAACGCTCCTTTCTCCAGGCAGCCCGATGATTGTCGATCTCGTCCAGAGCACGACCGAAGATGGCTTGCGACTGGATGGCGTTCTGCAGCAGGCCGAACCTACAAATCGTCAGGCGGTCATCTGCCTGCATGGCGTGGGTGGTAATTTCTATGGTTCCACGCTGCTGGAAAGCGTGGCCCATGCCCTGGTGCAATCCCGGTGGGACGTATTACGAGCCAACACACGTGGCCACGACGCGTACAGCATCGCCCAGAGCACCTCGACGTCACCTCACCAGGGTGCCGCCTTTGAAACCGTTGACGAATGCCGTTTCGACATCACGGCCTGGGTGCGTTTCCTACAGGACCGGGATTACCAGCGGGTCCTCCTGCTGGGGCATAGCCTGGGAGCCGTCAAGGCGATTTATGCCCAGGCCCAGGCCCCACAACCGGCGGTCTGCGGAGTCATTGCCATCTCCCCTCCCCGGCTTTCCTGCCAGGCATTCCAGGAGGGTCCCCAGGGCGCGCGGTTTTTCCAGACCTTATCCGAGGCCCAACAGCACGTGGCCGCCGATCAACCGGCAACCCTTTTGCAGACTCGGGTACCGGTTCCGCTGCTGATCAGTGCGGCTGGCTTCCTGGACAAGTACGGCCCGGAAGAACGTTACAATTTCCTCCGTTTTGCATCCCAGGTGGACTGCCCCCTGTTATTCACATTTGGGAGCCAGGAACTGGAGCATGGGGGCGTGGCTTTCGCCGGTTTACCCGATGCCATCGCGCGGCTGGCTAGCCAGTCTGAAACACCATGGCAGCCGGAAGTCACTGTGATTGAAGGGGCTGACCACCACTATCGCTCTGGCCGCGAGACCTTAAACCGGGAGCTCTCTGGCTGGCTCGAGCTGCTACACCGGGCACCGGATCAGCCTTGACCTACGCATCCGGCCGGCAAGGGAATGCGATCGCTTCGTCGCAATCGGCCCACTGCCGGTTGAACTACGCTATAAGGTGCGGTATTTTCATGGTTTCCCACCCGTTAGCCAGTGTTCCAACTGGTTACACCTAACCACCAACGAGGGACCGGAAGAAAGAAACCATGAGTGCATCAGAATCCATCAGCGCCGAAGAACTAGCCACACTGCAACAGGAAGCCCGTGACCGACTGGATGCCCAAACGTACGAGGTTGTTCAACAACACTTCCACGATTCCACCGGTTGTCCTTTCTGGTTACAGAAGAAGGCCGAGTTTAACTTTGACCCCCTGACCGAGGTCAAGGATTACGACGACCTGAAAAAGTTCCCCCTGTTCGAAGACGAGTGGCTACGAGGCGGTCCGGTCAGTCGCTGGATCCCACAGAATTACGCCGACAAGCCAACCTATGTTTTCGAGACCGGTGGAACGACCGGGATTCCCAAGAGTCGCATGGTCGTGGATGACTTCCGCATCGATTATGAAGTGTTCAGCGAAACACTGCCGGACGAGTATTTCCCCAAGGGATCAAACTGGCTCATGCTGGGCCCCTCCGGACCGCGACGTTTACGACTGGCCGTGGAACATCTGTGCCAGCATCGCGGTGGTATCTGTTTCTGCATTGATCTCGATCCACGTTGGGTCGTCAAGTTGATCAAGAAGGGTTGGATGGAACACCTGGAAGAATACAAGAAGCACTGCATGGACCAGGCACTTACCGTGCTGTCGGCCGGGCACGACATCAAGTGCATGTTTGCCACTCCCAAGTTGCTGGACGGCCTGGCCCTGGGACTGGAAGAACAGGGCAGCAGTCTTCCGGAAGCAGGGATCACGGGAATCTTCTCCGGGGGCACGGAGTTCACACCGCAGTGGACACGCTACGCCGTCGAAGAATTACTGGGAGGTCCACCGGCCGAGAGTGGCGTGTACATGACACCCACCTACGGAAATACCCTGATGGGACTGGCCTGCAGTCGACCGGTCAGCGCCGAGGACGGTTACAAGATCAGTTACTATGCTCCACAGCCGCGAGCTGTTACCGAGGTAGTGAGTTTTGATGATCCCCTGACACCGGTTCCCTATGGTGAAACCGGACGGGTCAAGTTGACCACGTTAACCAAGGAATTCTTCGTACCAGGATTCCTGGAACGCGATGAAGGTGAACGTGAAGCGCCCTTCGAGATGTACCCCTGGGACGGAGTCAGTGGCGTACGTCCATTCCACGAATTTGCCACGTCCACCACGGTCGGCGTCTACTAGACGCTTACCGATCACGAAGCGACAACGCTTCTATATGAATCCATTTTTGAGCAACGAGGAGATTTGCCGTGTTGAACATACCCGTCATTCGCTGGGGAAAACCTTACGAGTCCCTGGAACTGGACGAAGTGGTCCACTTCAGTACCGGTGAAACCATTGCCCAGGTGAGCCAGGCCAACGGCGGAATCATCCAACGCGATATGCGCAAGGCCCACCGTGCTCGTGAAATCCTGCGTGACATCCCCTGCAGCGAACTGATCGAACGTCTCAAGAAAGCCGGGGATCTCTACCTGAACGGTGACCTGCCGATTGGTGACGGCATCCAGACTCCTGATGATTTCGCCCATCAACAGTCAGCCACGACCGGGTTGCCCGAGCACATGTGCAAGGCCAACATGGCCAAGAACAAGTTTGTCCTGGATAACATGGACCAGATCCTGGATGCTCTCACCCGAGGGCTGGACCTGGACATCCTGACCCGGGGCTATGGTATTGAGGATCGGGGAGTGGTGGTCAGCTACCAGGCCCAGGCACCTGCACTGGGAGCCGTGCTGCCCTCCAATTCACCCGGTGTCCATACACTCTGGCTACCGGTGATCCCGCTGCAGTTCGGGCTGGTCCTGAAACCTGGTCCCCAGGAACCCTGGACGCCGTACCGCATGTTTGCTGCCTACAGCGCAGCAGGTATTCCGCCGGAAGTGGTCTCGCTCTATCCAGGTGGACCGGAAGCCGGAGCGGCTGTCCTGGCTGCCTGTGAACGGGCCATGATTTTTGGTGGCACTCCCACGGTCGAACAGTACAAGGGAAATCCTCGCGTGCAAGCGCATGGCCCCGGCTTCTCGAAGATCCTGTTAGGCGATGACGTCGTTGACGATTGGGAACAGTACATCGACCTGATGGCCGAAAGCATCTACATCAACAGTGGTCGTGGCTGCATTAACTGTTCAGGAATCTGGGCTTCCCGCCACACGCAGGAAATTGCACAGGCACTGGCCGAGCGACTGGGCCCCATCGAGGCCAAGCCGCCGGAAGATCCGGAAGCCGGACTGGCCGCCTTCACCGTCGACGGCATGGCCGCCGCGGTCTGGGGCATGATCGAGGAAGATCTCAAGGAAGACGGTGTCACCGACATGACGGCAGCGCATGGCCATCGACTGGTCGAACAGGATCGTTGTGCCTACCTGCGACCCATGATCGTCCATTGCTCCTCGCCGGAAAACGCTATTGCCAAGAAGGAATACATGTTCCCCTTCTCGACCGTGGTGGAATGTCCCCAGGACCAGATGCTGGCCAAGATCGGTCCCACGCTGGTCTGTTCAGGAATCACGCAGGACCAGCAGTTAATCCAGGGATTAAGTGATGCCACTTTTATTGACCGACTGAACGTGGGTCCCATTCCAACCAGCAAGCTCAACTGGCTGCAGCCGCACGAGGGCAGCATCATTGACTTCATGTACCGCTCCCGTGCCTACCAGGTACCGGACGAACAGTTGGCGGCCCTGTAAAGGATTCGACACAGTCCAATCCACCATACCTGAACCTCGTCTCTCCAGGAAAGACGCTCGCCACTTCATCCCGACCCGGCACCTGCGATGACAACTTTATGACTTCGTTCGACTACCATTCCTCGACACGTCTCGTTTTCGGGGCAGGAAAAATAGACACGCTCAGCGAACTGGTCGCCGAACTGGGTAGTTCGCGGATCCTCTTGATCAGTGATCCGGGAGTGATCCAGGCGGGGCATACCAATCGCGCCGTGACGGCCCTGCGCCAGGCATCGCTGGAAGTCGAGATCTTC
>PVBE010697567.1_pt1 | contig 26603 bp, 26 predicted proteins | sample 1631181 | NCBI WGS metagenome assembly PVBE01 (sample SAMN08397723, study PRJNA350692) | Marine metagenome, whole genome shotgun sequencing project. | isolation source: water | place: Pacific Ocean | collected 2012-04
GCGAGAGAACCAAACGCTTGACATTGCAACGCAGGAAGAAAGAGAATCTACGCAACGCGGCTTAGCCGCAAAGAGGAGATGAAACCCTCTCTAAGAAAACAGCCCCTGCGGTCCCAGAACCTTTGACGACATACAATTTCGATCGATACGCTGCGGCCGGATCATCTCGGGTGTTACGGGTACGAATACGCAACGAGCCCGGCGATCGATGCCTTCTGTGCCGACGCCATCGTATTCGATCAAGCGATCGCACACGCGCCGTCGACACTGCCCTCCCACGCGTCGATCTTCACTTCTCTCTTGCCGCATCACCACGGGGCCAGCTGGTCGACGCGCAAGCCTCTCGCTCAGGAAGCCATCACCCTCTTCCCCTCGCCCCCTCTATTTGACAGAATGCCTACTTATCGGACCCAAGGAAAACGCAGCTTGAACTTCCTATCTGCCACAAGCTCTCGCGTTGGGACGGGGGGAATCCGCAGAGCCCCTGTCGTGCCAGTCGACCACGAGCCCGTCGAGTTGCCAGCAATCGCCCCTTCCCCTAGCGTGCGTCCCGCTGGCGCACCCTACCATTCGGAGCATCGATGTTCCAGATCCTGGTCGAACCCAACCCCAGCGCCGGCCGAGCGTCGCGCAACTGGATCGCCAGCGTAGCGATCGGCGAGGCGCATTTCGCCGAGTGGGAGCGGTACGCGAAGGACTCGGTGATCGCCTACGCTAGGTGTTACGGGCTGGGCGCCGTGGTGTTCACGGATGCCCTCGACGAGCGCGAGGATCGCAAGCACCCCGCGTGGCAGAAGCTCCTGGTGGGGAGAGCGTTCCGCGAGGTCGATCCCGAGGCGCACGGGGTCCTGTTTCTCGACACGGACGTCGTGGCGAACCCGCTGACCGGCCGGGACGTATTCGAGGTCTGGAACCCGGAGCGCATTGGCATGGTGTCCCAACGCATCGGCATGCCCTACGCCTATTTCGATACGGCCAAGCGAATCTGCTTCCAGCGCAACCGCTTCGTGACTCCCACCTACCCCCTCGACTCCGTCTTTCTCTTCACCCTCGACCAGGTCTACGGACACGAGGGCCTCGCCCCGATGGCGGACGCGTGCTGCACCGGCTTCTTCGTGTTCAGCGTCGAGCGTCACGGCGAGTTCCTGGCGGACATCTACGAGCGCTATCGGAACCACGGGGAGACTCTCGCTCTCGAGCAGACACACCTGAACTACCACGTGCAGGAAGCCGGTTTCTACCAGCGCCTCGACTACTCGTTCCAGGTAATCTGGGTCTACGAGATGGCCCAGAAATACCCGTTCCTCTACCGGCCCGAGTTTCGCGACAACGAGTCCCTGGTCCGAGAATGCGTGGGGGCCTCGCTGCTCTCGGGTACATTCCTCCACTTCGCTGGGCGATGGAACGAGAGCGGGACCATGAAGTACGGGCCGGAGTTCCTGTGCGCCGGCTGGGAGAAGTCACTGGAGCAGTTCGCAGACTACCTACAGCGTGATGTCCGGGGCGTCGCCCGCGGCATGCTGAACCCTCCCGACGAACACTTCACCCGAAACCGCCCCGCCTGACGCACGCGAAGCGGGGCCGCGGCCTAGCGCCTCTCCCAGCCCCCCGCGATCTTATCCTGATCCATCACGAGTCGGAGCCCTTCGTCGAGCGAGACGCTCGGCGCGTAATCGAGGAGTTCGCGGGCCTTCTCGAGGCTGGGAAGCCGGCGAAGAATGTCGCGTCCCGGTTCGCGGTCCGTTTCCTCGAGTTTCGCTGATCGCGGTTTCAGGTGGTTCTTTCCCGAGATTTTGATGATTTTTTCGGCCAGGTCATTCATGCTGATCGGTTCTGTGTCGTTTCCGATGTTGATCGTCTGGCCGTCGCTCTTCTCAGAAAAGATGCATTTCACGATCCCGTCGGCGATATCTGACCCGTAGCAGAAGGCGCGGACCTGTTCGCCGTCGCCGATCAAGAGCGGGGGCTCGTCCATCGACACGGCCCTCACAAATCGGGAAATGACGAACTGACCGACCTGACCCGGTCCGTAGGCGTTGAACAATCGGAGGATGGTGTACTTCATCCCGTACCTCTCGGCGTAGGCTTTCACGAATTCCTCGCCGGCGAGCTTCGTCACGGCGTAGACGGACTTTGGGTTGACCGGGTTTTCTTCAGTGATGGGTAGCTTCGCCTGCTCCCCGTAGACTTCCGAAGACGAACTGAAGACGATCTTCTCTACATTCTCAAGGGCGCAGGTGTTGAGAACGTTCATGACGCCTTGAATATTGATGTGAAGGCAGTCCAGGCGCCGCTCTTCGGTGCGTTCCACTCCCAGCAAAGCCGCGAGATGCACGACGACATCGCAACCCCGCATCACGCGGGAGATATCGGTGACGTCCAGAATGCTCCCGATATGGTGGTCGACGCCTTCGACGGGTGAGGGGATCAGGTCCAACGAGTGGACTTCGTAGTTCACCTGCATCTTCTTCTTGCGGTGCAGGAGCCGGTCGACGACCATCGAGCCGAGAAATCCGCCGCCTCCCGTCACGAGAATTCTTTTAGCCATCGTCGTTCATCACCTTTTGAATTTCTGGTGTACGTCCGCCACGGCCTCGATCACGGCGTCCTGATTCGAATCGCTGAGGGTGGCGAAGATCGGGAGAGAGAATGCGGTCTTGGCGTACGCGAGGGAGTTTTCCAGGAGAGACTCTTCCGCTTTGGGGAACCGGGAGAAGACTCCCTGCTGGTGGAGTGTGGGGAAGTAGAGTCGGGAACTGACTTGACGGCTCGCCAGTTCCGATATCCAACCGTCCCGGTCGATCGCATGCGCCGCGGGGTCCACGCGAACAGTGTAGAGCTGAAAGTTGTGGTCTTCGGGGCGCCGAACATACGGGATGCTGACGCCATCCAGCTTGGAGAAGACTTGGCTGTAGCGCGAGGCGATGGATCTGCGGCGGCGGATCGACTCAGGGAGTTTTTTCAACTGAACGCGCCCAATAGCTCCCAGGACCTCGGGCATCCGGAAATTGAACCCGAGAGACTCCCACTGGAACTTCCCGGCGTCGCAGAAGCTTCGAATGGAGCGGGCTCGTTTCGCCAGGTCCGGATCGTTGGTGACGATCATCCCGCCTTCTCCGGTCGTCATCGGCTTGGAGGGCGTGAAGCTGAAAATCCCGGCAACTCCCAGCGTCCCGGTGAAGGAGTCCCCGAATCTGGCCAGATGGGACTCCGCCGCGTCCTCTATGACCGGGATCCCGTGCTTCTGGGAGACCTCCAAAATGGCGTCCATCTGCGCCGATTGTCCCGCGTAATGAACTGGAAGGATGGCTTTCGTCTTCGACGTGATGCAGGCTTCGAGTTTCTCGGGGTCCAGTCCGTAATCGTCTGTCGTGATATCGCAAAAAACCGGCCGAGCTCCCAGGTACATCGCCGCCGAGGCCGTCGAGACGAACGTCATGTTCGGGACCACGACTTCATCCCCAGCCGAGATCCCGAGCGCGGCCTGCGCCACGAGGAGCGCCGATGAGCCGGAATTGACCGCGACCGCGTGCTTCGCCCCGAGCAGAGAGGCGAACTCCGTTTCGAAGGCCTCGGTTTCAGGTCCCGAGATCAGCCAATCCGAAGAAAGGATGCGCGAGGCTGCTTCGACTTCCGCTTCGTCGTAGTTCGGTTTCGCCAGGGGTATCACGGGTCCGTTTTTCCACCGTCTTGGACACACGACCCGCAACAGGTTTTCGTACGGATCAACATGTTAGTCCCAACGGGAAATTATCTTCCGTCTCTCCCACATTCTCACTCGACCCGTATCAGAATCCGACGATACATGCCGGGGTTGTCGCGGGCGAGCAGGTAAAATCGCTGACAGCTCGAACACGTTTCGGGTCTGAGGACGGACGCGGACGTTCTCGAAACGCCCCAGGGCTCGTCGGAAGCGCGAGAGGCGTATCTCGACGTCCTCGGTACGGAGTTCAGAGAAGACGTGATCGATGTAGCTGCGGCTGTTGTTGTGCTGCGAGCGCATCAGGTTGAACCACTTCTCCAGACCGCGCACGCGGCCGTGGATGAGGCCAGTGGCCCGACGCCATGCTCCAGGCGGGAGCTCGCCTCGCCACTGCGCCTCGAAAGTCTCCAATGCGTCGCACATCCGGTCCGATGCGAGGGGACCACGGAGGGCGGCGATGTAGCTATCGACGGTCTCGCGTCTTTGGACCGTCTCCCGGTGATCCGTGGCTTTGTCGTCCCGGCTGAGCGCTTCTACGAGCTTGGTCAGCCCGGCGATGTCGCTGGCGCGATGGCTCACATCGTTGGGGAGATGCAGATCGAAGGGCTCGGCGGTCACCGGCTCGTATGCGATCACCGGTGTGCCGAGGATATGGCCCTCGAGCCCTGTTGTGCAGCCGTTGTGGATCAGCGCGTCGCTGGCGATCAGCCAGGGCACGACATTTCCCTCGTGAATGACATGCACGTTGGGGCAATCATGCGCCGCTCGCAGCCAGGGATCGTGGCTCTCGGATGGATGGGGACGCACGACGATCGTCCGGTCGGGAAGCGCACGGGCGAGGGCCGGAAGCATCGTGACGAAGGCCCGGAAGAGAGCCAGAAGGTGCCTGGACAGACCGACCTCGAAGGTCTCCGCCTTGCTCCGGTCGTTCTCGGCGGCCTCGGCGCGGTGGAGGTCTACGCTGCGGCGGGGGAAGTAATGATTCACCCCGCCAAAGTTCGTGTTGATCATCACGAATGGACCCAGGCGTGCGCGAATCTCCTTCACCTCGTCGTCGAAGAAGGAGCGCAGCTCGGGCCGCAGAAGGTCGATCCTGGGGTTTCCCGTAACCACGATGGGAGCGCCGGGAAAGGCCGGATACCTTCGCCAGAGTTCTTCGTTGTCGGGCCCCCAGGCGAGCAGCGCCCTTGCTTTGGCAAATGTCTTGGGATGCATCCGGTCGTGCCACAGATGCTTGCCCGAGTAGTAGACGACTCCCTCCTCATCGGCGGTAACGATCCAGTGCCCGAGGCGTTCTAGGATGTCGTACATCCGATAGCTTCGCTTCGAGAGACTCTTCTGGAGGTAGATCGAGCGCGGAAGTCGCACGGCTTGGATGTTGATCTCGCGCTTGGCGCCGATGAAGACCCGGAATCCTCGCTCGGCCGCGACACAGCCCAGCAGCAGCTTCCCATCGAGCTCGCGAGTTCGGTTCTCGCAAGGAAGGATCAGTGATTTTGAGGATCTGGTCATCTGATATTCGACTCCCCGCAGAACCGGGTTCTCACCTCGCGGCGCTCGGGGCTCCTCACGGGGGTGATGCTACCGCACGCCAACCCAATCGCGCCCTTCGGAGAAACTCCCCTGCGGAGTTCCCGAGAGGCGGTGGAGACGCTCGAGAAGCCCCGCCGCCCCGTGAGATTCTGGCCTCCGGATTCCGACACGCTGGAGTGGCGGGGGCCGGAGGATGTCAGCTTTCTGGTCGGATCAACAGCGGAACACGTACGAACCAACCGGGAACTTCACACTCAAGACACCTGATGCTTGAGCTTCCACTCGCCATCCCATTTCCAGATATGGGGCTTCCGATAGCAATCGACGACGCGCCAGAAGTACTCCTCTTCGATGTCCAGGTACTCGAGAAATTCATTGAGGTACTTCGCGGGAAACTCTCCATCGCAGCGCCGGACCAACGCGACGCCTTCCTCGCGGGTGATGTGACCGTCTCGGATCTCGTGGGCCGCGTCCGATGTGGCCCTGCCAATTCCGAACTTGATGAATGCCAGATAGAAGTGGAATCCGTCCAGGCGGTCATCGAGGCTGGCGTACTTGGAATAGGTGCCTTCCGAACGCTCGGGGTTGGCCACAAAACCCGTGTGGTCCAAGGCGTAGTAGTAGTTTTCCTGGGGAATCCACCGGTGGTAATAGGAATACCAGTGCATCTGCGTCTGAGAAGCTTGGATCTGCTCCACCGGCGGCGGCCGGTAGAACGTCAGGTCGGCAGGGTCGAAATCGGCCTCGGTGAAATACTCCTTGTGTTCCAATCCCATCCGGACCAGGTCGTCGACCGTCGCGCCTTTGAAGTACGACAGCGCCCAGTCCTCGAGAGGCATATGGGATTTGTGGTTGTTCTTCGGGTCCCCACCATACTCGGCCTCACCGTTCTCGCCGAAGAAAACGAGCGGGATTTTGAATCTCAAAGCCAGATGGAAGGCGAAACACATCTGGCCGTAGGTAAAGGGTTGCCACGCATCTCCCAGTTCCTCGAACGCTATGCGAGCTAGTTTTCGATGCAGGCGGCCGTTCTGGTAGCCGACGATGTTGTTGAAACCAGAGTCGACGAAGCTGACGAAGTTCTGGTAGCCGATTTCCGTGTAGCGGAACGGGGCCCACGTAACCGTCAACGGATGCATGCCGTATTTGGTTTTTAGTTGATGGGCAACGTAGGCGGAATCTTTCCCGCCACTGCAGGGGACGATGACGTCCCAATGGCCGTCGTTTCTTCGATGTTTATCCAGCAGGCGCTCCAGCTCGGATTCTCGAGCTGCCCAATCAATCGACTGGTACTTCTCCTCGGCGAATCGGCAGGCGCTGCACACTCCTTCATCGTCGATGACGATCCGCGGGCGCTGATTGGACACCACACATCTCGTGCAAAACCTCACGTCCTCGGGCAGCACGAGTCCCTGCTTGTCCAGTCCTCCGACGATCAAGAATTCTCGAGTGGACACGAATGTGCACCCCCGTGGTTTCAAAGTTTTTCGACGAAGTTCCTGAGGATTTGGAGCCCCGCTTCCCCGCTCTTTTCCGGATGGAACTGCACTCCCGTGAGGTTTTCCTGCTCGGCCACGACGCAATAGCGGTGCTCTCCGTAGCTCGTGTTGGCAACGCAGACCGAATCGGTCTCCGGAAAAGGCACATACGAGTGTACGAAGTACATGGCATCACCATCGCGGACTCCATCCAGAATGGCGGAGTGCTGGGGGTCCTCCGGCCGAGTTCGGTAGATATCGCTCCAGCCGATATGCGGCAACTTGACCCGGCGGCCGGATGGGTCGGAATCCTGGAGCCGGGCCACCTTGCCTGGGATCAAGCCCAAGCCATCGTACTGCCCGAACTCCTCGCTTTCGGTGAAGAGCAGCTGCATTCCGAGGCAGATTCCGAGTGCGGGCCTGCCGGATCGAGCGAACTCCACAATGGGTTCGATGAGGCCCCGGGAGCGGAGCTGTTGGATGCCGTCACCGAAGGCGCCGACGCCGGGCAGAATGAGCGCGGCGGATCGCTCCAGAACTTCAGCACTGGAAGTGACCTCAGCCCGTGACCCTACGTGCTGGAGGGCTCTGTCGATGCTGAATAGGTTGCCCAGGCCGTAGTCCACGACGGCTACCGGCGGAATCACGCCGCTAGTGCTCGTTGAGTTCGACCGTGCGGGCTGCAACGACATGAGGTTCCGAATGGGATCTGGTATGGCGCACTGTAACCCCTCGACCCCCAAGGAACTTCTTGAGGTCGCAGATGGTAGTTGGAGTGAGATCCCTCCGCCCGAGAGATGGAATCGGCAGTCCCCTCTTCAGAAACTCCACGTTGCCCTCGCTGACGCCAGCGGCCGTTTCTGCCATTTCCTCGACCAGGGCGTAATGGAACAGCGAAGCCGCGCAAATTGCATCGGCTTTGCCCTGCGAAATCACATCTGCGACGTGCTCTCGTGTTCCAGCCCCCCCGGAGGCGATCACCGGGACGTCGACCATCTCTGAAACCCGGGCCGTGAGTTCGATGTCGAATCCCTTGCCGGTTCCCTCGCGATCGACCGAAGTCAGCAGGATCTCCCCGGCGCCCAAGTCGACCGCACGACGTACCCATTCGAAGACATCGACGCCGCTTCGCTCTCGAGCGTTGTCGGTGAGACACTCGTAATCTCCAGACCCACGCTGTTTTGCCTCGACGTAGAGAACGATGCATTGGGAGCCGAAAGACCGGGCGCCGTCATTGATGAGCTGAGGATTTGCGATGGCCCCGGTGTTGATGGCTACCTTGTCTGCACCCGCCCGAAGCAGCCGGCTGATGTCCTCCACGCCGCGGATTCCGCCACCTACTGTGAGGGGGATGTAGATCTGTTCAGCGGCCCGGCTCACGATCTCCGACAGGTTGTTCCGGCCGTACAGGCTGGCCACGGTGTCGATGTAGATGATCTCGTCGGCCGAATCCTGGTAGTACCGGAGCGCATACGCCTCGGGTAGACCCAGAACTCGAAGGCCCTCCATGTGGACGCCCTTCACCAGGTTGGGGCCTTTGACGTCCAGCCTCGGAATGATGCGAAAGCTCAAGGCGCGCTCTCACCCGAAGTGACGCGCGCCGGAACACCGACCACCGTCGTGTGAGCCGGAACATCCCTGGTTACTACCGCCCCGGCGCCCACCAAGGCACCCTCGCCAATCGTGATGCCTTGCAGAATGCTGGCTCCGATGCCCAGGAAGACGTCCTTGTGGATCGTGAGGTTTCCGCCCGATGAGACGCCGGGTGATACATAGACGTTGTCTGCAAGAACTGAATCATGGTCAATACTGGCATTGGTATAGACGACGCAATTCCTGCCGACGGTCGTAAACGCGTTGATGCATGCGCCAAGATGAACGACGGAGCCCGCTCCCAAGCGAGCCGAGGATTCGACATGGCTGCGCGGATGAATCGCCGAGATCGGCGTGAGACCCCGCTCGACCGCATCGCCAAACAGCTGACCGCGCAGACGCATCGCTCGAGCGTTGCCAATGTTCCCGATGCCGATTGCAAAGTGGGAAGCCATGGACGCGTACTTCCCGAGGTCTGCAAGTGGACCCAGGACGGGATGGCCGTCTACCTTGTCTTCGTGTAGCCCCTCCTGATCGTCGAGGAGACCCACTACTTCGAAGTCAGTTCCACCTTGGCGGATGATATGCATGATCAATCTGGCGTGTTGCCCAGCGCCCAGGAAGAGGACTCTGGGAACGACGGTGTCCCGACGCGCGCTCATTGGACATAGGTGATCTGTTTTTGGATCAGATCTCCGTCGATGGGCACTGTGGCCAGAATTTCCGCGATTCTCGTGCCCGCGTTCGCATCGTTGAACGGATCATAAGGATGCGGACCCCGCTGTGCTCGGCGCTTGAAGGCCTCGTCATGGAGCGCGGTGTCTAGGGCGTCGAGAATCTTTTTCTTGTCGTTCGGCACGTGAAGGACTGACGGTCCGCATTCGCGCCCATCCTGGCGTGTGCCTACCAGGACGTACGGAAGGCCGAACACCGGAGCTTCGATCAGGCCCGATGATGAGTTTCCGATCATTGCGTCCGCGTATTTGAGCGTCGCCATGTAGTCCTCTGAAGGAATGTTCGGGTAGGCGCGGACGAAGGGTTGCGCCTGGAACTGATCGAGGATCTTCCGGGCCGTCGTCATCATGGCGGCGTTCCCGGCGTCGGCGTTGGCTCGAATGAACAGGGTCTGGAGCCTAAGCTCCCGGAGAGCCCCCATGAAGGTCTCCATGTTGTCGGCGGCATCCTCGTACTCGGTTGTAACGGGGTGCTGAATCGCCAGGAGGATCGGCTGGCTGGTATCGAAGTCGTACTGCTCGGCCCAAGCCTTCTTGCCAGGCAATTTCCGACTCTTGACGTTGTCTACGCCACAGGAACCCACCAGGTAGATGGCGTCCTTTCGTTCGCCCAGGCGCTCGATGAAATCAGCGCTGCGCCCGGTGGCCGGGAAGTGCAGGTGGGAAAACTTGGTGATCGCGTGGCGAATGCTTTCGTCGATCGTACCGCTGACCTCGCCCCCGTGTAGATGCGCGACGCAAATATTCATGTGGGCGGCTGCCATCACGGCCGCCAGCGGTTCGTCTCGATCCCCCAGCACCACGACGATATCCGGCTGCAGACTTTCAAAGGTCTGTGCCATGCCGTGGATACCCAGGCCGAGTCCCTTGGCTTGAGCACCAGGCGTGTCGGAACTCAGGAGCATGTCGACCCGCGCCCAGATGGGGTGTGGATCCTTCATGATCTCGTGGATCGTGGAGCCGAACTCGGGCGAGAGGTGCATGCCCGTGACCAGGAGCCCGTACTCCAGGTCGTCGCGCGCTCGCAGCGCATCCAACAGCGAGCGCAGAATTCCGTACTCGGCTCTGGTTCCGGTCACCACGCAGATCTTGCGTTTCGCATCCATGCCGGCGCGCGCCTAAGCACCTCCCGTGACCATGTCCGGCTTCAGCTGGACATTGGCCTCGATGTCCCGGGTCGCGGTTCGCCCCAGGACCGATTCGAGATCCTCGGGCAGGATACCTCCCCTTTGCGGCCTGAGAACCTCGAGATTGTCCCGTGTGTACCGCTCACCCTTCTTGATCGGCCTACGCGTGTGGAGACTCTTGCGCATTGTAGCGATGATGTCCTGCTCCACGGGCCATTGCTTCTTCTCAGCGGAGCCCAACGCCAGCGGCACTTCTTCTTCGATCTGTTCCTTGGGGTAGGGATATTCTGCGGATCGCTGGCCTTCCAGGGCTGAATCGAGGACGGTGACGATCTGGCCGGGATCCGTCGTATGGCGGACCTCGAGCCGGCCCATGATGGCCTCCGTCGCGCGAATGCTCTTGCAGATTTCGGCGTAGGCGCCGGGGCCCGTTGACATCGAGTGATCTGCGCCGTGCCGTGTTGTGTCGGTCGTGATGTGCCGCTCGTGAATCTTCGCGCCCAGACACACGGCGATCGCGGGCGTCAGCAGGCTCTGGGTGTGGTCACTGAAACCCAGAACGACATCCGGGAACTCCGTGCGAAAAGTTTCTAGTACGCGCAAATTTGCATGCTCGACGGGACAGGGATAACTCGAGGTGCACTGGTACAGGATGATCCTCTCGTTTCCCTCCTGCCTGCAGATGTCGAGGCATCTGCGTACCTGCTCCATCGTCGACATGCCGCTGCTGATCTGCACGACGTGCCCCGTGCGAGCCACATGTGCGATCAGCGAATCGTTGTCCGTATCTCCAGCACCGACCTTCGTGGTATCGGAACCCAGTTCAACCATGACGTCGACACTTTCCATGTCGAAGACGGAGGCCCAAAACTCGAGACCGCACTCGCTGGCATGCTTCTGGAACTCCTTGAAACGATCTCGATCCAGCTGCAAAGTCTTCAGCAACTGGTGGAGCGGTTCGTCCTTTCCGGTTGCGGTCTTGATGTATCGGGCGCTGGCGCCTACCCGAGACACCAGGCGATCCGTGTCGAACTTCTGGAATTTGACCCCATCCGCACCACAACGAGCAGCCATGTCGATCAGCGCGTGGCCAATCTCCATGTCCCCGTCGTGATTACTGCCTGCCTCGGCGATGATGAAGACCGGCTGGTCGTGACCAACCGCGTGGTGTCCGATTTTCAGCGTGACCATCTTGGATGAGGCAGGTTCTCGAGGGCTATCCGTAGGGATTGAAGGGCCATCTATTCTTTGGCGCGGCGTTCTCGGTCGCTTTCGATTTCTGCAATCCGACGGCGGATCTCCGCCTGGTTTTCCATGATCATTTCACCCACAACCCAGTCAGCCGGCTGATCCAGGTCCACGGAGGCCCACGCCTCCATCGGGTAGGGGATGGTTGTTCCCCCGATGATCTTGCCCCGGTGCATGAGCAGATCGTAGGTCGTGACGTAGACCATCGCACCATTGAGCTTGTGCACCGCGTCGAAGTCCTGGCGGCGCGTCTTCTCCGGGAGGTCGGCGGAGAGGCAGGGCACCAGCACCGGTGTGCCGGTGGCGTTGTTCTCGATGCGAAATAGCCAGCTGGGATGGGGTTCGCTGACGCAGACGGACACGACGGAGTCCGCCTTGTGTCTTCGCTGTAATTCGATGCAAGCGTCAATGTCCTCACCCGTGCGCATCGGCGATGTCGGCTGCAGGGTGACGATCAAATCCGGGCGAAACTCGTGGTGTGTTTCGTAGTGCCTGACGGCATGCTGCAGCACCTCGAGACTCGTCGACGTGTCTGTGGCGAGTTTCTTGGGCCGCTGCAGGGTCTCGATGCCCGCCTCGGTGGCCATCGCCAGGATCTCGGAATCGTCGGTGGACACCACGATCCTGGTCAAGTGTTTTGAAGCCTTGGCGGACCGAAACGAGTACGACGCCAAGGGCTCGCCAGCAAAGAGCCGCTTGTTCTTGAACGGGATGCTCTTGCTGCCACCGCGGGCGGTGATAACACCGAGGACTTGGCCCTTGGCCATGATGTCAAGTCTACGTCCGCAGCATGATTCGGACAAGATACCGGAACCGCGTAGCGCATGAGCCACCAAAATCGATGCAGACGTTCCGGTGTCGAGGGCAGCAATCTCGACTTCTCAACGATCGAGGAGCTAGCCGCCGGGCACTTCGGATCCCGGTGCATCGTCACGGGCCTGGACTTCCGGAGCCGGGCCGAACTCATGGCTCCCCGTCCGGGAAGGCGCGCTACTCGGCGGCGACTCGTTCCGAGCCCAGACGGTTCAACAGGCGCGCTCCGAGGCCGGCCTTCTCGAACACGACGATGAACGCTTTGCGGAAGTGACCTTCCGGAGCCTCGACCTCGCGTACCCCGTGCCAGGAGTTTCCGCTGCGCAGGAAAATGAAGCTGTTGTTGTCGGCGACCTCGGAGGCCGCGACGCAGTCGACACGTCGATGTCGAGATTCGACTCGCGGTGAAACTGGCCGTGATCGTCGAGGACAAGCGTCTGGCCTCCCCGGGAGGGTTCCCAGGCGTCGGAAGTATTGAAGTAGAAGATGTGCGAGCCGAGCTTTGCCTGCCATCGCAGTGAGGCGACACGGCGCAGCCGCGCGGCGTGAAGTGCCAGTGGAGGCGCAGGCGCACCGCTACGCCGAGCATCCGGTGCCGAAAGTCGCGATAGGCTTGGCCGCGGAGTTCGTCGATGAACTCCCGCCAGGACTCGTGCAGCTCTAGGTCCGGCTCCCACTCCAACGCGTAGCGATCATGAGGCTTCTGCCCGTGCTTGCGCTGCTTGCCGAAGACCCTCGTGAAGCGCGACAGAGGCGGCAGACCGGCCTCGAGGCTTCTGAAGCCCTCATCGCTCAGCAGGCCGGCGGGAGCAATCCACGGATAGGGCTGCTGCAGGCGAAAGGCCCGCGCATCGAGCGCCGCGGAATTCAGATATTTCACGGTCCCGCGGTGGCCGCCGGGCTCACCGGGCGCGCAATGCCGGCGCGCGAAGAACTGCGCTGGACGTCTGTCCAGCCTTCTAGTGAATCGATCCCACGCCACCAGAATCCCACACCGAGCTCGTATCCACGACTGTCTCCTGGGCAAGCCCATCTTCCCGCCACGCAGACCGGATAGGCTGACTCCCGGGGGGGCGCATGGCTCCGCAGGCCTCGGCTATCATCGCTGCGGCTGAGTCGACATTGCCCCACCCCCCAGCCCCATACCTGCCCCCGCCTCGAGAGGGACGACCTGCGCATGAAGATTCTGGTCTTCTTTACGCGAGCTTATCCGTGGCAGAGCGCCACGGTATTCGCGTGCATGCTGGTGGCGGGCGTATTGGGCGGCCTGGGCTGGAGCACGGTACTCCCAGTGCTCGGCGTCGCGATCAACGGTCCGGACGTCGGGGCGGTCTCGGGGTTCGAGGCCCGCGTGATCGGTGCGCTCCAGGAGTTCGGGATCCCGCTCGATCTGGGCCCCCTGGTCGCGGTGATGAGCGGCGCCTTCGCACTCAAGGCGGGGATCCTGCTGTTCGCCAACGGTCGCGTGGGATATACGGTGGCCCACATCGCCACCGATCTGCGTCTGCGGCTCCTGCGCGCCCTGATGGCGGCGCGTTGGGGCCACTTTACGAAGCTTCCCCTGGGCACCGTTGCCAACGCCATGGCCACCGAAGCGAACCGCGCTTCGAACGCCTATCGCCATGCGGTCCAGGTGCTGACGCACGTCCTTGAAGCCCTCGTGGCCGGCTCCGTCGCCCTTGCGGTTTCGTGGCAGGTGACGCTCGTCGCGATCGCGGCCGGGGCCGTCAGCATGACCACGCTGCATGGCTTCGTACGCATGGCTGGGCGGGCCGGGCATCGCCAGACGCGGCTGCTGCGATCCCTGCTCGGCCGCATGACCGACGTCCTCCATGCCGTGAAGATGCTCAAGGCCACCGGTCGCGAGTCGCTGATGGGCCCGCTGCTGGAGGAGGACGCACTGCGTCTCAAGAAGGCGTTGAAGAAACAGGTGGTGGGACGAGAAGCGCTCCGTACCCTCCAGGAGCCGATCCTGATGTTCTTCCTCGGCGCCGGCCTGCTGGTGGGAATTCAAGTGGCCGGGATGCCGGCTTCGGGCGCGCTGGTGCTGATCATTCTCTTCGCGCGAACGATGACGACACTCAACCAGGCCCAGCGTAAATACCAGGGCCTGGTTATCGATGAAAGTGCCCTCTGGTCGCTCTTGGGCATGATCGAAGCGGCCGAGGCGGAGCGCGAGAGCCTGGCGGGAACCCAGTCACCGTCACTCGAGCGATCCGTGGAAGTGTGCGACGTGTACGTCGAGGCCGGCGGACGCTCCATCGTGAAAGGACTCAGCGTCGAGATCCCGGCGGGTGGCATTACCGCCATCCTGGGGCCCTCGGGCGCGGGCAAGACCACCCTCGTGGACCTGATTGTTGGCCTTGCGGTTCCGACCCGGGGCGAGGTGAGGATCGACGGCACGCCGTTGGCCTCGCTCGACATGCAGCAATGGCGCCAACAGATCGGCTATGTGGCCCAGGAAATACTCCTGCTCCACGACAGCGTGCGCCACAACGTGACGCTCGGAGATCCGGCCCTAAGTGACACAGACGTCGAACGCGCCCTGCGCGACGCCGGCGTGTGGGAGGTTGTGACTCAGTTGCCGGATGGATTGGATACCTCGGTCGGCGAGCGTGGATCCCGGCTGTCCGGGGGGCAGCGCCAACGCATCGCGATCGCACGTGCGCTGGTGCATCGGCCCTCGCTTCTGATCCTTGACGAAGCAACCGCATCGATGGACGCCGCCAACGAGAGCAAGGTCTGGGACACCATTACAACCCTGCGCGGAAAAACCACCGTGGTGGTCATTTCGCACGGGCTGTCCGTCACCTCGTTCGCAGACCGCACCTACCGCCTCGAAGACGGCAGCGCCACCGCCCTGGATCGATCCGGGCACACGGCGGCAGATGCCCTCCACCCCGAACGGGGCGGGTCCGCGCCACAGGGGAAACGACTCTCGTGAAAATCCGCACAGCCGTCGTTCTCGTGGCCGGAAACCTCGCCGTGTTGGTCGTGATCGTCATGGGCCTCAATCTGCTGGCCGCCGCTGTTCTCGACGTGCAGTACGTCTTCCGGAGGGCCTTCTTCGCGACTGACGATCGCGTCGACCTGCCCAATTTCACGGACAAGGAGCGAGCGAAGACGATCTTCGACGAATTTCGCGACCTACGGACGGAGTACGCCCCCTTCGTGGTATGGAGCCGAATGCCCTACGCGGGCCGAGCCACCACGGTGAATGGCGCAGGCGACCGGGTGCACTCGAAGACCACGGACGATCCGGTCGGTGTTGTTCGCTTCTTCGGCGGGTCCAGCACCTGGGGCTCAGGAGTGGACGACGAGGCCACCTTGCCCGCGCGCTTCAACGCACTCTACCCGAGCTACGAGGTACACAACCACGGGGAGACGGGCTTCAACTCGCGCCAGGAGCTGGCACGGCTCGTGAACCTCGTGAACCAGGGCGCCCCGATGGATCTAGTGATCTTCTACGACGGAGCCAATGATGCCAGCAGCTTTTGTCGCTCGAACCTGGAATTCAACGGAAACTCCCGAGCCGGAAAAATCCAACGCCGGGTCCATCCGTCGTCGGAGATCCTAAACACGCTGATCGGTGCGCTCGTGGAGATCGCAAACGGGAAGTTCGTGAGAAAGCACCTCTCCGGGACGCAAACACCGATCCAGCGCTGCCAGGATGCAAGCTACGCAGAGCAGGTCGCGCGCACCATGGTAAACAACTGGCGAATCGCAAAAGGGGTGAGCGCCGTCGGGGGAGCGCGATTCTTGGCCATTCTCCAACCCATGGCCGCGGTGGGGCGTCCGAAGATCGATCACCTCCCGCCCGAGGATCTGGTGAACGGTGGAATAGACCTCGTCTACGCTCACATCCGCAAGTTGGTGGCCGAGGATCTAGAACTTGACTTCGTGATCGACATGAGCAACGCGTACGATGTGAATGAGTACATCTTCATCGACTGGGTCCACGCCACACAGAACGGCCACGACATCGTGGCCCGGAAACTGCACGAAGTCGTCGATCCCTTTTCCCCGGGTCGACGCACGGAACCTGTCGCCGGCAACTGATCCCGTCCGGATCGTGCCTCGATCCGGGTCTACAGGTCGCGGGGTTCTCCCGGTGCCTGGAACCCGGCGCCCATGGGAAAGTCGGTCTCGAAAGACTTCGGGCTCGCTCGGGTCTGAACTCGCGTTGCCCGCCTGTGCAGGTAACCGCTCGAGCAGGCCGATTCCAGCGAGCGCTAGTCTTTTTTCCCCACTCGACCGCCTTCCTGACAACGCGGAGTCCGCCATGCCCGACGCCCAATACCTGCGCCGCGAACTCGAGCGTCTCGAGGGCGGCTCTTGCGGCAGCTACAAGCGACTACGCGGCGAGCCCCCCTTTGGGGCGGCGACGTTATTCATCGATCGCGTCCAATCCGACAGTTCGCGCCTGCGCGTGCGCGTTCCGATGGACGAAGCTGCGTTACCACGCGAACTCGTGGCGACCCCTACGCGTCGCCTGGCTCTTGCCGCCGCGCCCGCGCCGGATCGAGATCGCGGCGGCCCTGAATCGCTTGCGGTCGTTGCGGATGCGCTGAGCGGGAGACTGCGCGGCCGTCGGCGGTGGCTTGCAGTGAGCACCGGCTTTCCGCACTCTCCCGGCCATGCCGCGGAAGATTGTCTTCACATCCTCAACGCTCCCGACCGGCCGCCGCCGCATTCCTCGCAGCTAAGTCGTCTCCGAATCGCTTGCCATGACTGAACCCTCGAGCCCGTCCACGGCCTCCGCTGCGTCTCCGCCCGGCAATGGCGGGCCTCCGCTCCACGCCGATCGCGCGAGTGCTTCGACGATCGGCTTCTTCGGAATCGGCGCCACCGCTGTTGGCGTCAAGAACGCCGTCTTCGGTTCGTTCGTACTCCTCTACTACAACCAGGTACTCGGTCTCCCGGCGCACCTCGCCAGCATCGCTCTCGCCGTGGCGCTGGTCGTTGACGCCGTCTCCGACCCGCTGGTCGGGGCCTGGTCGGATCACGTGCGGACCGGGCTGGGACGCCGCCATCCCTTCATGTACGCGAGCATCCTGCCCTTCAGCATCTCGGTCTACTTCCTGTTGCAGCCGCCTGCCGGACTCTCTTCGAACGATCTTTTCATCTACCTGCTCGCTGTCGCGGTGTTCGTGAGACTCTCGATGACCTTTTTCGAGGTTCCCCGGCAGGCGCTGGGCCCCGAACTCACCAAGGACTACGAGCAGCGCACGGCGCTCTTTGGGGTAGCGAACGTCTGCGGCTGGGTGGGGACCGCGGCGATGGTGGCCCTTAGTTACGGGGTCCTGTTTCCAGAGACCGAGCGCTACCCCGGATCGACGGCACTTCTCAACCCCGAAGGCTACGCCTCGATGGCCTGGATCGCGGCGATTGCGGTCTTCGTGACCACGCTGGCTTCTACCCTCGGCCTCCAGGGACAGGTCGGCCGGCTCTACACCCCGCCCGAAGCCCGGCGACTGCACTTTGGTGAGGTGCTGCGCGAGGCCCGCGAGACGCTCTCGAACCACTCGTGGCTGATGATCTTTCTTTCGGGAATCGTCTTCGCGCTCTATATCGGGCTCCACGCCGGCACCGAACAATTCTACAACGTCTACTTCTGGGAATGGATCCCCGCGCAGCTGAAACTGATCCCGCTGTTCCAGATCGTCGCAGTCGTGCTCGCGGGCACGATGGCGGGGCGCATTGCAAGGGGAAAAGACAAGAAACGGGTGGCCGTCGCCTACGGGCCCCAATCTGCCTCCCATCCAGCCTCTACTTGACATAATGTCGCTTATCGAACGCAAAAAGGGGCTTTGAATTTCCTATCCGCCGCGATCCACGCCTTCGCGCGCTCGTTGTAGGGAGGAGGTGTGGCCAGTCGGCGGTGGTCTGGCCGCCGAGCGCCCAGCTCTAGTCGGCCGAACCTGCGACGGGATCGAGCCGCAGGAACCTCTGCGGGGCGAACCCGACCATGATCTTGAACCCGATTCCGTTGCCGATATCGCGCGAGACGCGGGCGTGCTCTTCCTCATCGACCGGAACGGCGATGTAGTCGGCGGTGACTCCGTCCATCGTCACGCGTACCCGCGGGTTCTCGAGGGCACCGTTGTACCAGGCGCGAGGCCAGTGGTTGGCGGAGGCGTAGAGGCGTCCGCCGCTGAAGTCCCTTCCGAGGACACGGTCCGAAGAAACGCCATCCGAATCGGTCGGCAGATAGGAAGTTCAAGCTGCGTTTTCCTTGGGTCCGATAAGTAGGCATTCTGTCAAATAGAGGGGGCGAGGGGAAGAGGCCCCGGTACGGGAGAATGCGCCGCACCCATGGGCGGGCATGATAGGGCGCGCGGGCAGCGGACCCGGCGCTCCGCCTGTTCTAGCCTCCGAGCCATGCAACTCCCCCTCGACGACGAATTCCGCATGGGTTTCATGACCGGCATCGGCAGCCGCAAAGATGCCCGGGAAGTCGCCCGGCGCGCCCAGCAGCTGGGCTACGACTCCATCTTCACCGGCGACCACGTGGCCTTCACGATGCCCATCCTCGACCCGCTGCTGCAGCTCGCCGTGTTGGGCTGCTACGCGGAGGATCTGCAGATCGGCACCGCCGTCTACCTGCTGCCGCTCCGCCACCCGGTGCTGGTCGCCAAGCAGGTGGCCTCGCTGGACCGCCTCTGCGAGGGGCGACTCATCTTCGGCGTGGGTGTGGGGGGCGAGTTCGCCGGGGAGTTCGAGGCCTGCAGCGTGCCGGTGGGCGAGCGGGGGGCGCGGCTCGAGGCGGCTCTGCCCCTCTTGCGCAGCCTGCTGCGCGGGGAGTCCACCCGCAGCGAGCACGCCTTCTTCCCCTTTCCGGAGACGCAGCTGATCCCTTCCGCAAAGCAGCCGGGCGGCCCGCCCATCTGGTGCGGGGGACGCTCCGATCGCGCCCTCGAGCGCATGGGGCGGCTGGCGGACGGCTGGGTGTCCTACGTGGTCACCCCCGAGCAGTACGCGGAGGGGCTCTCGAAGATCGCGGCGGCGGCGGAAGCCGCGGGCCGTGAAATCGAGCGCTTCGACACCGCCCACCTGCTCTTCGCGCGGGTGGCCGACGACTACGAGACGGCCTTCGAGTCCGCCAACGCCCACCTCTCCCAGCGCTACGCGATGGATTTCAGCCGCGCCACCCAGCGCTACGCGGCCATCGGCAGTCCGGCTGACGTCGCCGAGCGCCTGCACGCCTACAGAAAGGCGGGCCTGCGCCACGTGATCCTGGACTGTGTGGCCGAAGCCGAAGAGCGCCCCGAGCAGCTGCAGCGCTTCGCGGAAGAGGTGCGCCCGCTGCTGTGAGGGGCGCTTCGGGGCTGCGAGAGACACCTGAGCGAGTGTGTTCCGCCTCCCGCCTCCATGGGGCGTCCGAGGGGAGCAAGCCGCGACCCCGCCGCGATGTGCGGGGTGCTTTCGCAGTTTCATCCCCTTGAATTCGCCGGGATCTCTCCCATCTCCACGGACAGGCACCGCAGTCGAAGGGCGAATGCCGGTCCGCTCCAGCCGGTGTCGCGGAGCAATCCCCCGCGCTCCTTCTGCTAGCTTGCGCGCCTGGACCGGGATCGTCCTCGGGAGGACCACGCCCCTCATGCGGGAAGCGAAAGCCTCGCCGCCCCGAATACGCAAAGCCCCCGGGTACCTCATCGGGCTCGCCTGGCTTGCGCCGGCCGCGGTGCTGGTCCTTGCCAGGGCCAGGCAGATGCTGTCCGCTTCGGAGGACACGGCGCCCGGAGTCGCGCTCGCCGCCATCGCCGCTGGCATCTGGATGGGCCTATTCGCGCTGCCGGGCTGGCGTACCACACTGCTGAAGGCCGGTCGGCTGCTCGCCCTCCGCATCCCCTTCGTGGCACTGCTGCTGCTCGCTCTGCTCCTCTGGCTCGTCGCTTCCTGGAGAGGGGCCCTCTGGCTGGGCGCGTGCCTGTCGGTGACGCTTCTCGCCGCAGCCAGTGCGGACTTCGCCTGGCGCCGAGACCGCCGCCGGTTCGCCTTCAGCTGCGGGCTGCTCCTCTGCAATGCGATACTGCTCGTGGGACTCGATGCGGTCATCGGCACCTACCTGCTTCCGAAGCGCAGCCACAACAACATCTTCACCGAACACGACGCGGCGCTGGGATGGAAACTGCGGTCAGGCCTCTCCGTTCGGCGGCAGGAGGAGAACTACACCTCGCACGAGACGATCAACTCGATGGGCTTCCGCTCTCCCGAGGTCTCTCGCGAGAAGCCTCCGGGTGTACGGCGCATCGTCTTCCTCGGCGACTCCCACACCGAGGGCTACACGGTCGACGACGGGGAAACCTACGCAGCGCGGGTAGGCGAGATCCTCGGGGAGACTCTGGCACTCGAGGTGATTTCACTCGGCGTCGGCGGTTTTTCGACGGACCAGGAGTTGCTCGCCTACCTGTATTACGGCCGGTCGTACACGCCAGACCTGGTGGTCCTCCAGTTCTCCCACAACGATCCTCCCTTCAACGTCCTCGAGCGCTACTGGCGCGGCCGAAAGCCCCGCTTCGAGCGCCATGGCGACCTGCTCGTGCTCACCGGAGTTCCGGTTCCGAACCTGCGCAACACGGGCCTCTTCTCAACTGAGCTGATGAGCCGCTCCACCTTCTTCGTGTACCTCGAGGCGGCGCTCCGACAGCTGGCCATCCGGCACGACGTCGAGGAAGAGGCGGATCCCGTCGAGGCGTGGCGGGTGACAGAACTGCTGATCCGCGACCTCGACCGCATCGTCGAGAGCGACGGCGCCCGCTTGGTGGTCTTCCAAGCGGATTCGAAGCCAGACGCGAATCTCCTGGCGCTGCTGGAGCGTCTCGACATCCCCTTCATCGAGACCCACGACCTCTACACCGGCGACCCCGACTCCTACTGGGTGGGGGGACACTGGAACCAAAAAGGCCAGCGCGTCATCGCCAATCGCCTCGCGTCGCACCTGCGCGGCTACCTCGAGCCCCATGAGATGGCGAGCGAGTGATGGAGTGAGGCATGGCCCGAATCCGGTGCGCGCGGCCCCGTGCAGCAGGCGATCACTCCATCCCGGCCCAGCGTCTGCCCGTACTCCGCGCTGCTCTCGATGAATGCGCCCTTGGCTGCAGCGCGTTTCGCTGAAATTCTCGCGACAAGGAGAAAACATGCTGACCCTCCAGGAGCTTTCCGATCGCGCAGAGATCCAGAATCTGCTCGTGGCGGAGGCGAGTTCGATGGACCGGCGCGACTGGCAGCGCTGGCAGTCCGTCTTCACGCCGGACGCCTTCATCGATTACTCGGAGAACGATGGGGCGACCGGTGGCAGATAGGAAGTTCAAGCTGCGTTTTCCTTGGGTCCGATAAGTAGGCATTCTGTCAAATAGAGGGGGCGAGGGGAAGAGGCCCCGGTACGGGAACACACACAGCCCGGACCCGACGTCGAGTACCGCTCTACCTCGCGGAGACTCGCTCCAGTAGGCCTCGGAAAATTCGTGCACACGCCGGGCTCGACCCAGGTTGTCGGAGTTCTTGGGCGGAAGCGCGTTGATCTTGTCAAAGGTCCGGCGCATTCCCTCGGCGTCGCCGTAGGTCGAATCGAGATACTCGCCCGAATAGAGCGCTCCCTCATCCATCGAGTGCATCGACCGGAAGTGCCCGCAGGAAGCGCAGCGCAGCACGTCCCTCGCGTAGGAGCCCCCACTGAATTCGAAGCGAACTTCGCCGTCCGGGGGCGCGTCGTAATGGAAGTAGGGCTCGAAGGCGGGGCTGGCGCAAAAGCACGTCAGGGGTTCCGAAGTGTTCATTCTTGGGCTCCCTCTCCTATTTTCTCTATTCGCGCCAACGACTCGTCGTCATCCAGCCAAGCCACGAGCGTCTGGCCTTCAGCGGCGACATAGCGATCGAAGGCGTCGCGCTTGCCCGGCTCGACCAAAAGGACATAGAAGAGCGAGCCCGGGCTCTTCACCAGTGCCGAGCGCCAGCCGAAGCGCTTGAGGCGACCGTTGAGCGATGGGGTCGCGTAGAAGCCCCAGTCCTTGCGCGCCACGTCGAACTCGGCGTCTTCCGCCGCCACGAACGTGATCTGCTCGTCCGGCTCCAGTGCCATCGATCCGCAATCCTTCAGTGTGATCGCCTTGGTCGGGCCGACCTTGAACTCGCGCGGGGGCGTGCGGGGTTCGAACTTCATGACCACTTCCAGTCCGGGACGAGGAAGCCCGGAATCTTCCAGACTCCGCCTCCGCGCTTCCAGATCTGCGGGTTGCGGAATGGTTCGATGCGTTCGTCGAACGACTGCTCGGAGATGCCGACGAAGCTGCAGAATGCGCGGATGTCGGCGCTGGGACGCTGTTCGCCAGTTTCGCAGATCACCTCGATGGCCTGCTCGCGAGTCGAACGACCGGCGCGGATTTCCAGCGAGAGGTTGTCGAAGAGCCTAGTGAAGCCGAACTTGTACCACTTGATCCAGTGATGGATCGAGATGAAGTCGCAATCGATGTCCGCGTAGTCGTAAAGCCCCAGCTTCGGCCCCTCTACGCGTGACTCGAAGCCGTGTTGCCGAGCCACCCGCAGGCTCGTCTCCGGATCCCAGGGATAGTAGTAGCCGAGGAATACCGCGCGGGTTCCTTTGGCCTGGAGCTCCTCCGGTGTCGGGCCGAAGTAGGGGGCGAGGTCCGCCCGGGTCAGCTCTGCGTCGATCCAGTCCTCCGCCGTGGTCCCCTGTGTGATGCCGTACTTGCGCAGCCAGGTGCTGTCCATCACGGAGCCCGTGCGCTCTTCCTCGGTGCCACCGTACTCGAACGCGGAGTTCTCTCCCCAGACCACGAGCGGTATCTCGTAGCGCGCTGCGAGCTTGAGCGGCACGTTGAACAGCGACATGTGCATGGGGATCGCGGTCGAACCGAAACGATCAAGGGCCTTCAACATGAATTGCGCCTCGACCTTCGGGTTCACCTGGAAATCGATGTGATCGACGCCCAGCGAGACCAGATTGGCCAGGTTGCGGGCACCGAGCTCGGTGCGCGCCGGCGTCTTCCACGTCACAGCAAGCGGGTGGAGGCCGGCTTCTAGACACGTCACCACCTGCCACGTACTGTCCTTGCCCCCGCTCACGGGAATGAGGCAGTCGTACTCGCGACCCTGCTCCACGGCGGACCGGGCGACGTCGCTAAATGACGAGGCACGCGAGTCCCAGTCGATGTCCCCGCCCTTCTGGCGCGCGGCCTCGCAGGCGTTGCAGACGCCGTCGGCATCGAGGGTGAGGTGCGGCCGGGTGTTCGGCGTCACACAGGCGGAGCAGTACTTCATGCCTGTGCCCCCCTGGGGAAGTGCGACTCGCGACGAGCGGGCCGAATGTTCGGTGTCGTGCCCATCGGCTGGGGACCTCGCCCAACTTCTCCGCACGAGGGGAATTTCAGGTCTGGGTATGCTACGAGGCTACAGGACGTGGCAGATAGGAAGTTCAAGCTGCGTTTTCCTTGGGTCCGATAAGTAGGCATTCTGTCAAATAGAGGGGGCGAGGGGAAGAGGCCCCGGTACGGGGAAAGCATTGGGTGGCTGGAGGGACTCGAAGAGCGTCGAGCGTTACGCACAACCGAAAGCAACGCGCGCCGCCATCAATCGGCACCTACCGCGCGCGAGTTAGCTCGACCCCATCGTCGGGGCCCGGCACCAGTTATCGAATGTCCTCGGGCACGCTCGAGAACCACAGATAACCATCGTAGATCCCACCGTCGTCAAACAGCACGAGCAAGAGCGAGAACTTCAAGTCATCCGGCGTGCCCGTTTGGAATTGGTAATTCCACAGCGAGCGGGATGAATCCAGCATCGGTAACAGCGCGCGTCCTTGCCCGTCCGGTGTGCCAAGTACTTCCAGAACCTGCCCGTAACCACTCTTGCCAATGGTCAACGAAGCTTCAAGGCGATCGACGGGTGGATGCGTCCCCGCGATTATCGGGATCGACACGCAGCCCACCGAAACGAGTAGAAGGGAGGCAAGAAGAAGGATTTGAGCCATCTTAGAGTAGTCGCCTGTGTTCGCTGGAAAACCAGAGGTGGCCGTTGTACCGATCCGCCTCAAAAAACACTAGCAACATCTCCATCTTCACCGGATACGTGAACACCATGTAGTGGTAAAACCAGATCTCTTGCGGTGGCATGTCTGGTCCCGCCTGCGAGCCGCCGCGACCTCTCGGCTCTCCCAGCAAGGCGCGCACCTGACCCTTTGAAGAAATGTTGAGTTGCATTTGAGAAAGGGGGTCCGGTTTGACCGGTTGCCCCGTCGTCCCCATGTTTACGCATCCAATCAGAGCGCACGCGAGGATCATCACAGTTAGGGCCTTCACGGTTTCGCGCCTTCCTTGTAATCGCCGCCCCAGTAGAGAAAGCCGTCGTAAATTTCATCATGAAAGAAAATCAGAAGGATGCGCATCTGCACATCGGCATAGGCGACGTTCTTGGCGTAGTCGACTTTGACGTTGGAGGTCTTTGGCTGTTCCAGCCAAAACCAAACCTCCTGCTGTCGGAATACTGGGGGGAAAAAGCTCTCGCCCTGAGTGCCGTTCGGCGCACCGTAGATTCGGGTGACATCTGCCTTCGTTGATTTGCCGACGACCAACAGCTCATCGACCTCTTCGATATGTCGAGTCATTCGACTTGAGGCGCAGCCGAAGGCCACGACCAGCGCCATTGCTACCAGGGTTCGCGCAAGCTTGGTTCTCATTGACTCCAACCTGATCGGATGAGACTGTCGTTTTCAGGTCCCAATTGCCGTGCAAAGTCCAGGCTACTCCCCGCCCGTGTCAATAGACAGCTCTAATTCTCTCTTCTGTGTAGCGGCTCGCCTCCGTGCCCTAGCCCTCGCTTGCTCGATTTCGAGTCGCAGATCCTTGCGGATCTGTTGAATACGTTCGTTCTCAAGGGACATCCGAAGACGCCGCTGATCGTCCAAGCAGATCTTCAGTAGGGCCTTGCGCTGAACCACAAATTTCGGAGGAAGAGATAATGGCGACATTTGGGGGTCAACCTGAACCGCGAGAGTCCGCGCCGCGTTCGCGCCTCCGTCGGCTCGGGCCAGTATCTCGATCTGATTGGTGCCCGCTTTCAACTTCACGAAGCCAATCCATGACCCGTCCGCAGCAACCCGGAATGGTTGCGCTTCTGCGCCTGTAGTCGCGTTTCGCAGTGTAACCTCGCGAAGCCGCGTAAATGGAGCCTCACCAATGAGTTCTATGAGATCTCCTGGACTGGGAACTGGGGTGAAGGAGCCTCCGGTGATCGCGGCCATCTCGACTACAGCGACAGGCCCCTCAAGCGCAATAGGGCCGACGGCAAAGGAATGAATCCGGATCTTGTCCTTAGTTGCGCGCTCAGCCGCATCAAGGACGGCTAAAATATTATCCCGCTCGGCCGCTGGCCCGTAGGGCAGTGTGGGTTGACCGTCAGTGAAGAAGACGACGATTTTCTCCGCCGCAACTCCCTGGGGATCGCGGGTGCCTCGCAGTTCGCGGGTTGCCTGGTCCAAGCCTGCCGCCATGTCGGTATTTCCGAACGGCTCATGAGCAAGCACCCTCGATAGCGCATTATCGATCCGGTCCAGGTCGAACGTAAGCCCCTCGATCGTGGCAGCGGCTCCGGGCCGGCTCGTTTCGCCTCGGGTGCGCGCAACGCCCCTCTCATCCCCGGCAAAGGTAACTACCGCGACCCGAGAGCGGCGGCGATCGAGCCCAGATAAAAGGAACCGAGCCGCTGCTACTTCAGCGGCCAGAATAGAATCTCCACTGTCGCTGCTGTGTTCGATGGCTGGGCCTATTCTTCCCAGATTCAAGCTACCGACCACGCCATTGCGATTGATATCCGCGCCGCTCGGCTGAATGGTTGAGAGCGACGTATCAATCACAATAACGATGTCTACGCGGGGCTTACTTCCAGAGACCACTAGAGCCCGCCCGGCAGCGAATACTCCGCAGGCCGACGCGTCGACTACGGAACCATCAGGCGGGTATTCAATCTCGATCTCAATACGTCCAGTTGATGCTGCTAGCTTTTTTGCGAATTCGGCGGACTCGGCTTTGGAAGCTACTGGATCGAGGGTCAGGCCGATAACAAACAGGACGGAGCACCCTAGGAACAAGGACCTCCAAGTATCGGAAGACAGGGGCATGCGATTACCCGTACCGGGGCCTCTTCCCCTCGCCCCCTCTATTTGACAGAATGCCTACTTATCGGACCCAAGGAAAACGCAGCTTGAACTTCCTATCTGCCGCGTTGTTCTGGGGTATCGGGGACCATGCGACGATCAGCCTACCACGGGGGATCTGATTGGCCGCAGGCCGGTCGCTGGCCGGTCGCTGGCCCCGATCCAAAACTTCCACTACCGCAAGTTTATGGGCAGCACCACCGA
>PVBE011574585.1_pt1 | contig 26581 bp, 22 predicted proteins | sample 1631181 | NCBI WGS metagenome assembly PVBE01 (sample SAMN08397723, study PRJNA350692) | Marine metagenome, whole genome shotgun sequencing project. | isolation source: water | place: Pacific Ocean | collected 2012-04
CGGCTTCGACAAGCGGACGATCTCCTATTACATCCAGGAGATGCTGCTGCCAAAGGTCGGGCGGCGAGGGCGCAGAACCCGCTATCCCGAGGAATTCCTCGATCGGCTGATGTTCATCCGCCGGGTCCGGGACCTGCAGGACGCCGGCCAGCTCAGGGCGGTGACCCTCAGTGAAATTCGGGAGGTGATGGAGAGCTGCTCGCCGGAACAGATCCGGTCCACCTCGCGCAGGCGTGTTTCGGCCGAAACCCTGCGCCGCCTCTTCGAGGAGCCCGAGCTCGAGCTCTCCGCAGTGGGGATTCCAGCGCGGGGGATCGCTTCTCCCTCGATGGCCGAAGCGACGATGGCTGGTTCTGTTCTCGAAGACTCCGATGCTGCAGAAGCTTCGAAGCTTCTGCCCGCGAGCATGCGCCGCAGGGCATTGTGCGCGCGAGCTGAATCCGACGGTGCGCCCCGGGCACAGGCTCCCCAACCCTCGATGCGCGAATCGAACGCCCCAATGGATTCGAGATTGCGGACGCTGTTGCAGGCGGTCGAAGGTCGCGCGCGACTCGGTGCGGAGCGCAGCGAGGGGCGGACCCGCGAGCGTCTGACCCGCGTGCCCATCACGCAAGAGATCATCCTGTCCGTGCGCAATATCAGCGACGAGGACGCACACCTCGTGGAGGAGCTCGCGGAGTTCCTGCGCCGGGCTGGGGAATTGGATTGATAGAGGGAGTCTGATATGGCGCTGTGTCCCGACACGAAGAACGAGATCGTGGGCGGGGTCTTGCGGGGCCCACAGTCGCTCATGGTTGCACCCATGGGACTGGCCGAATTGGAGCCGATCGAGCGATGAAGACCTCGCATGTCATGATCGAGCTGACGAAGCGGATGCCCTGGCTGTCGATTGTCATCGTGCGGCTTCAACGCGGGCTCTACGACCTGACGCGCGGGCGACTCATGAATACGATCGAGGGCTCTGCGGTCTGCGTGGTGACGATGACGGGTGCGCGATCCCATAAGCGCTACAAGTGGCCGTTCATGTACGTACCCTACGAGGATGGAGTGCTGCTCGTGGCTTCTCGAGGCGGAGCCTCGGAGAACCCCGCCTGGTACTACAATCTTCGCGCCCATCCGGAGATCGAGGTCCACTACAAGGGCAACCGCATGCGCCTGAGGGCGCGCCTGGCGAGCCCGGAGGAGAAGGCGGAGATCTGGCCGGTCTGTGTCGAGGCCTATCCGTCCTACGCTGACTACCAGGCCTGGACCACGCGCGACATCCCCGTATTCGTTTGCCTACCGAGTCCGTAGCGCGACTGCGATTCCTGCCCGTCGGTCGCCCCGAGGTGGCGGGCACGATCACCGAGGAAGAACGCCAGACCCTGTTGCAATGCGTCGAGCTATTCCGCGGTGACAGCGTATTCGATCACGCCTAGCAGCTGTCGGCCGCAGCTCAACTCGGAGCTCGACAAGTAAACTACTTCGGCACGGCCAAGGGCGGCTTCCAGATTGCGTTGTTTGCCAGCGTGGCGAACCCGAAGAAGGTCGCCGCGGCCTCAGGCCGGGCTTCGTGCGGCCCGGGTTTCGGGCTCCTCGTCGGAATGGCTTGGCTCGGGATCCGGTGGCTCATCGACCACCAGACCCCTCGAAATGGCGTCCTCTCGGCCGGGCTTCTGGTCCAAACCCCAACAGGGACCCACGGCGGGGTCTTCTCGGCAACACGCAATTCGCCTGCCGATACCACCTCCGCCCCGCCACCGCTGTAGTCGCCCGTCACCGCGGAGATCGTCACGATGTCGGTCTGCGTCAGTTCGTGAAGGCGACGCAAGCGGCGCCTGTTTCTGGGCTATGGTTTTCGCCCACCAAGGAGATGACGATGACCGACGACCTCGCCCGTATGCCCGTAATCGACATAGACGCCCACTGGACTGAGCCGCCCGACCTCTGGACTTCGCGCGCGCCCGAGAAGTTTCGCGATCGCGCTCTTCGCGTGCGTCGAAATGACGACGGCGTCGAGCAATGGGTGATCGAGGACGGCCAGATCATGGGCCAGGTCGGCTACTGCTCGATCCGGCCCGACGGCAGCAAGAGTCAGGGCTCGGTCGCCTTCGACACCTTTGCGGAGGTCCATCCGGGCGCGATCGAGGTCGCGCCGCGTCTCGAATACATGGACGAGCACGGCCTCTCGATCCAGATCGTGTATCCGAACATTCTTGGCTTTGCCGGGAATCTCGTCATGAATGTCAAAGACGAGGAGCATCGCGCCTTCTGTTCGACTGCCTACAACGATGCCGCCGCCGAGATGCAGAAGGAGGGCGATGGCCGGCTCTATCCCCAGGCCATGCTTCCGTTCTGGGATATTCCAGCGTCGATCAAGGAGCTCGAGCGCTGCCAGGACGAGCTCGGACTGACGGGGGTCATCCTGGCTGACTGCATGGACGACTGGGGGCTTCCGCCCCTCGGCGAACGCCATTGGGATCCGCTCTGGGACGCGCTTCAGGCCCGCGACTTTCCCGTCAACTTCCACATCGGTGGCGGCAGTGGTCCGACGAAGCTCTGGGGACAGTATCCCCCGGCGCGAATGTTCGCGGCACTCTCGACCATGGCCCAGATGGGAAACCTCGTCTGCATCACGAACCTGATCTCCAGTGGTGTGCTGGATCGCTTCACTAGTCTCAAGTTCGTCTCCGTCGAGAGCGGCGTCGGCTGGCTGAACCATCTGCTCGAGAGTCTCGAGTATCAATTCGACGAGAATGGCGTGACTGACATGAAGCTCAGGCCCCGCGAGTATTTTCAGCGCCAGATCTACGGTGCCTATTGGTTCGAGCGTGATCTCGGCCATGCCATCGAGAAGCTCGGCGAGGACAACCTGCTATTCGAGACCGACTTCCCCCACGCGACCTGTCTCTATCCGGGCGTCCAGGAAACGATCCGCGCGGGCCTCGAAGGCATCGAGCCCCGAGTGCAGCGAAAGCTCCTCTACGAGAACGCCGCGAAGGTGTACCAGCTGCCGGTCCCCGACGACCGCTGAAATGCCTCGTCACTGATTTGCAGCCTGCGGGGTAATCCAACGCGAGTGCGGTCCGATTCACTTCAGGCGTCGGGTGCGCTGAAGATCTCCTCGTAGACGTGATTGACTGCGATGCGGTGGGGCTCGAGATCGGCGGGGCAAGCTCCCTTGCGAGCCGCCTCGACGATTTCCGGGCGGCCGATCACGCCGGCATCCTCCATCTCGTAGATCGTGCAGTAGGCGTGTTGGCCCGCCCGGAGCGGATCGCCCGCTTCGAGCTCGACGTTCTCGAAGCGTCGCGCGCCGAGCATGCCCGGGGCCTCGAGTACTGCTGGCACGTGGATCTCCGCGTACCATTTCAGGAAGGCGTCGTGATAGGCGCGCTCTACGTCGACGGTGACGTGAAGAATGGCAGCGCCGGTGAGCGGTGGGTCGAGCTGGCTGGGCGCGGAGAGCTCCCGGTAGACCGAACGCTGGAAGCTCATGCGCCCCGAGAATGAGTCGGGAATCGACTGGTCGTGTGCCGCATAGGCATCGGACTCGAGTGCGGATGCGCTCTCGAGCTGGTAAAGGGTCAGGTACTTCGGACTCTCTCCCGTTCCCTCGTAGTCGGCCCGCTTCGCGAAGCGTCGTACGGCGATGAAGCCGGGCAGGGACAGGTTCGCTGTCACGTGCTCTTCACTCCATCGATTCAAGGCCTGCTCGACTTCGGCTTCGACATCTGTTCCGATATGAAGCAGTGCGCCTGCATCCGGTCGGGGGGCGTGGGGCGTGGCATTGCTCATGGGCGACTCCTGGGTGGACGGCATTTGGATTGACGCACGTCGTTCGGAACGGGTAATCTGAAAGTTACAGATTCCAGCTTCCGCCGCCTCATCGCGCGTTCTGAGATCGTCAGGAGCCGGCAGGGCAGGGCGATGGGCGTCTCGAGGTGCCAAGGTGCCAAGGTGACAAAGTGCCAAGGTGCCAAGGTGCCAAGGTGCCAAGGTGCCAAGGTGACAAAGTGCCAAGGCGTCGAGGTGAAAAGGCGTCGAGGTGAACAGGTGATAGAGGTGATGAGATGCCCGATTTCGCAGTGATCTCTTCGGACTCGCACGTCATGGAACCCGCGGGTCTCTGGGAAACGAGGCTCGACGCCGCCTGGAGAGACCAGGCACCGCGCATCGTGAAGAACGAGGAAGGCTCCGGCTTCTCCTTCGTCGCCCCGGGACTTCCGAGGCAGCCGGTGGCGGGCGCCTTCGCCGCGGGAAAGAGCGGCGCTGCCTACAAGCAACACCTGGAGAACGCCGGCTACGAATCGGCCCATCCCGGCGGCTGGGATCCCGCTGCGCGACTCGAAGCCCAGGCAACCGATGGGGTCGAGGCCGAGGTGCTCTACACGACGCTCGGGATGCGGCTCTATCGGCTCAAAGACGGCGAGTTCCAGCGCCGCTGCTTCGCCGCCTTCAACGACTGGCTGGTCGACTACTGCGCCTACGCGCCGAAGCGTCTGGTCGGCATTGCGGCGATTTCGCTCTGGGATATCGAGGCCGGGGTCGCTGAGCTCGAACGCTGCGCCAAGCTCGGCCTGCGGGGCGGAATGATCTGGGGTTGCCCGCCCCTCGACCGACCCTACCACCTCGATCTCTACGATCCTTTTTGGGCCGCTGCCCAGGACCTCGGAATGCCGCTATCGATCCACGTCGTCACGGGGATGGGGGAGGAGAGCCGGGTCGAGTTCAGCGACGCGCCGATGCGCTACATGAATCTGGTTCATGAGGTCCAGCGTTCGCTGAGCGATATCGTGCTAGGCGGTGTCCTCGAACGGTTTCCGAAACTTCAGATCGTGTCTGCCGAGAGCGATACGGGCTGGCTGCCACATTTCATGCAGCGCCTCGACCGGGGCAACGAGAAGTTCGGTGTGATGCTGGGAAACCGCTTGAAGATGAAGCCCAGCGACTACGTGCGCCGCCAGGTGTGGGCCACCTTTCTCGATGATGTCGTTGGGGCGGCGTTCTTCGAGACCCATGGCGAGGACACCTTCATGTGGGGCTCGGACTTCCCCCACAGCGACTCGACCTGGCCCGATTCGAGAAGCGTGATCGAGAAGAACCTCGCCGGCATTCCCGAGGCTGTGGCTCGAAAGGTCGTCTGCGAGAACGTCGCCAAGCTCTATGGCATCGATCTCGACTAGGTTCGAGGCCAGATGCGGCCGGCGCTCGCTGCCGTTCCCTTCCCTCTCTTGCAGTCAAGGATCGAGGGCTCAGTTTCCTGAAAACGGCAGCGGGGCCTCGCATCGCCAAGGGCCATCCCTGATGGGCGCGGCGGTCGGGGTGGATCAGCGAGCTGGCGCCGGCAGCTGGTCATGGGCCGAGATTTCCGTCAGACTCGATCGTGACAGCAATCGGCGCGAGGAGGACGAGCGATGACCAAGGCCCTGGAAGGCACACACGTTGGTGTGACCCTGCCCCAGATCAAGCGCACCTGGCAGCAGGCCCGGGATGCGGCACTGGAGCTGGATCGCCTGAAATTCGACTCTGTCTGGGTATGCGACCATATGTACGGCGTTCCCAATCCCGCGCTCCCGATCTTCGAAGCCTGGAGTCAGCTCGCCGCGATCGCTGCGATCACCGAGCACGTCCAGCTCGGCACGCTCGTCACGCCGCCCTTCTTCCGCAATGTCGGTGTGTTGGCGAAGCAGGTCGCGACGATCGACCACGTCTCTTCCGGTCGTACGATCATGGGCCTTGGAGCCGGCTGGTTCCCGCCCGAGTTCGAGGCCTACGGCAATCCGTTCCCCAGCCTCGGTCAACGCATGCAGTGCCTCGAAGAATCCGCGCAGGCGCTGCGCTCGTTGTGGACCGAGCCTTCGACGACCCTGGACGGCCGGCACGTTCAGCTGAAGGACGCGGTGTGCGAGCCGAAGCCGGTTCGCACGCCGCCGATCCTGATTGGTGGCACCGGCGAACGGGTTCTGATGGGCATCGTGGCTCGGCACGCTGACATCTGGAACAACATGGCGGTCACGCAGAGCCAGCTCGGCGCGAAGATCGAGGCCCTTCGCCGACGCTGCGAAGAAGAGGCGCGCGATTTCGATACTCTCGCTGTGAGCCAGCAATGCGTCGTGATCATCGAAGAGAACGAGAATGCTGCGCGCGCCTCACTGGAGAAGGCGAGCAAGGTCTACGGGGGTCATATGGGTGCCGGACTCGAGGAGCACGGCATCTGGGGCACACCAGATCGAGTCATCGAGGCGATCGAGCGCCACCGTGCTCTCGGCTGTTCGGGATTCGTGATCGAGTTCTTCGGACGCGACACGCGAGTGCCCGCGCAGCTATTTGCCGAAACGGTGCTCCCTCACTACCGGGACCAGGCCAGTGTTTGAGGGGTCCGACTCGGCGCTGCGCAGGATAGCGACTCGGCGAGCGAGTTCGCCGGATCGGGACTCGTGTAGAAAACATCGCTAGAGTTGGGTTGGAGTTCGCCGCTCGGATCCCCTGTTTCCCGTGATCCGGGCTCATATTGGCCAGCCACACAGGGGTTCGAAATGCTGGGGGCAGAATCGTGGGCGAAGAATAGTGGGTGAAGAATAGTGCCGATCGCTTGCTATCTGGCCGCAGCGATATTCAGCCTGTTTACCTATTGGCAATTCAACGACCTCGAGCAGTATGGGACGCGGTTCTGGTACGCCTGGGTCCTGGCCTATGGCGCTACGGCGCTGGTCGCACTGCTCTCTGCGCGCCGCGCACTACCGCGCCCGCTCTATATCGGAAGCGCCGCGTGCGCTTTCGTGGCCGCTGCGATTCGTTTCACCTCGATCGACTGGAACGCTAGGATCTTCTACAACGAGACCAACCCGGCTGGAAATGAAACCGGCGGTCTGGTGATCGTTGGCTTCTGGTTCGCGTTGCTGGCGTTGCGGCTTGGCGGTGGATCCGCCCGCAGCGGAGTGAATCGGTAGCGATCGAGGCGAGACGAAGAACCAGCAATGGCCAGGCCACCGGCTTTCGAGGCTCGGGGGACCCGGGAGATTTCACGACATGATCGAGGCGATCGCATGACATCGGACGAGAAAGCCAGCTGGCCTCTTGCGGGCGTACGGGTGCTGGAACTCGCGACGGGGATCGCGGGCCCCTACGCCGGCAAGCTCTTTTGCGACGCCGGAGCCGAGGTCGTGAAGCTCGAGGGGCCGAAGGGGGATCCCCTGCGCCGCTTCACGGCGAGTCCACAGCAGCTCGAGCCTTCGGAAGACGCCGCGCTGTTCCGTTTTCTCAATGCTTCGAAGCGGAGTGCGACGGCGGAGCTCGAGAGCGAGGCGGGTCGGCGCTTTGCTCGAGAGCTGGCCGCGTCCTCGGATCTGGTCATCGAGAGCTTCGGCCCTGGAGGACTGGAGAGTCGAGGTCTGGCCTTCGAGACCCTGCGCGCCGAAAATCCCGCCCTGACGCTGGTATCGATCTCGCCCTGGGGACTGACTGGGCCGTGGGCCGATCGCCCGGCGACAGAGTTTACTCTGCAGACGACCTGTGGGTCCGCGCTCCGCCGTGGCTTGCCCGGCCGATCGCCCGTCGCCGCGGGCGGACAGCTTGGGGTCTTCGCGGCGGGTGGCTACGCGGCGGCCGGCGCGTTCGCCGCCTGGCTCTCCGCGCGCCGCACGGGATCCGGCCAACACGTCGATGTGTCGATTTTCGAGACGGTCATCAGCGTGCTCACGACCTTCTGGGGCTTGCGGGGGCATTGGATCGACGAACCGATGCCGCAGGCGGCCGAGGCGCCTTCCATCGAGCCGGCTCGCGACGGATGGGTCGGCGTCTGCACCTACACGGGTCAGCAATGGCACGACTTCTGCGCACTGATCGAGCGTCCCGATCTGGCGGAAGACGAGCGTTTCCTCCACTCGGCGGAACGCTTCAAGGCCCGCGAGCTGCTCGACGATGCGATTCACGCCTGGACCCGCAAACGGACGGTCGCCGAGATCGTCGAGCGTGCCAGCCTGTTTCGCGTGCCGAGCGCCCCGGTCCTCGACGCACGAGGTGTGCTGGCGTGTGACCATTTCGAGCAGCGCGGTGTCTTCGTCGAGAATCCACACGGCTTTCGACAGCCGCGCTCGCCCTATCGGCTCGGGCTCGGTGCACAGCGCCCGATCGGACGCGCGCCCGCCCTCGGCGAGCACACGGAGGCGATTCGATCCGAGCGGGCGAGCAGACCGCCCACTGCGCACGAGCCGGAGGGCAGCTCGGCACGGCCCTTCGAGGGGCTGCGCATCGTCGATCTGACGGCCTTCTGGGCGGGCCCCGTCGTCACGGGCTTCTTTGCCGATCTGGGAGCGGACGTCGTCAAGATCGAGTCGATTCAGCGTCCCGATGGGATGCGCTTCGTGGGGGCGACTGGCAATCAGCCTCTCTGGGAGTGGTCCGAGGTCTTTGCCGGCGTGAACCCGAGCAAGCGCAGCGTGACGCTCAACCTGGACAGCGAGGAAGGGCGGAGTCTGCTGCTGCGCTTGCTCGAGGACGCCGACATCCTGGCCGAGAACGCGTCGGCCCGGGTGCTCGACAATTTCGGTCTCGATTTCGAGCGATTGCATGCCCACAACCCTCGATTGATCGTGCTTCGCATGCCGGCCTGGGGTCTCGACGGGCCCTGGCGCGATCGTCCGGGATTCGCCGCCAACATCGAGCAGGCCTCGGGCATCGTCTGGATGACGGGCTACGAGGATGCACCGATGTTGCCGCTGGGCAGTGATCCGATCGGGGGAATCCACGCGGCCTTCGGGCTGATGGCGGCGCTCGAGATGCGTCGCCGAACCGGCCAGGGGCAGCTGGTCGAATCCACGTTGATCGAGCCCGCCCTGAATGTCGCGGCGCAGCAGACCGTCGAGCTGGAGGCCTACGGGACGCTACTTGCCCGGGACGAGAATCGCGGCCCCCAGGCAGCGCCCCAGGGCATTTATCGCTGTAAGGCGTCGCGGGCGCCGCGCGATCCCGAGCAGCTGGCGATTTCGATCGAGAACGACGCCCAGTGGCAAGGCTTCTGCCGCGCGCTCGAAGGGCCCGCCTGGGCGGTCGATCCGGCGCTGAAAACGGGTCCGGCGCGTCGCGAGGCACACGATCGGATCGATGCGGAGATCAGCGCCTGGTGCGCGGGTCGACACGCACTGGAGGCCGAGGCGCTGCTATTGGCCGAAGGGGTGCCGGCCTCGGCCGGGCTCAACGCTCACTTCCTGTTGCCCAACGAACAGCTCGAGCATCGGGGCTTCTTCCAGACCCTGGAACATCCCGTCACCGGACCGACGCCCTATTCGAACCTGCCGATGCGCTTCTCGGCGTTGGGTCGGGGACTGAAGACTTCGCCCGCTCCCACGATCGGCCAACACAATGACGAAGTGCTGGGCGGTGAGCTCGGTCTCACGCGGGACGAGCTCGAGGGTCTGCGCGAAAAGAAGATCATCGGCGATCGCCCCGAATTCTGAGCGGGACTCATCCGATGGCCGAGCCGCATCCGTCTCGTCCACGAGCCGTCGGGGGACTGTGTCGAGTCCTGGCGAATCGTGGCGTGCGCAGGGCGGTTGCCCTCGCCGGGATCTCAGTGCGTGTCCAACGCGAGCAGCGGGTCTACGTAGTCGTAGCCGAGTGCCTGGGCCACGGCGGGCTCCGTGACCTGACCGTCTGCGACGTTGAGGCCGTTGCGCAAGTCGGGATCCGAGCGCAGCGCGCGTCGGGCGCCCCGGTTGGCGAGCTCGAGCACATAGGGCAGGGTCGCATGATTGAGCGCGTAGGTCGAAGTCTTTGGGACCGCGCCCGGCATGTTGGCCACGCAGTAGTGGACGACGCCGTCGACGACAAAGGTGGGATCGTCGTGGGTCGTCGGCTTCGATGTCTCGAAGCAGCCACCCTGATCGATTGCGACGTCGACCAGCACCGAACCGCGGCGCATTCGGCGGACCTGGTCTCGGCTCACGAGACTCGGCGCGGCCGCCCCTCTGACCAGCACGGCACCCACCACGAGGTCGGCATCCAGTACGGACTCTTCGAGGCTTTGGGCCGTCGAGTACAGCGTGTGCAGGGCTGGACCGAAGCGCGCCGCCAGCCGCTCGAGGGTCGAGTGGCAGCGATCGAGGATGGTCACGTCGGCGCCGAGTCCCAGGGCCATCTGCGCCGCATTCTCCCCGACCACCCCGCCGCCGAGCACGACGACCTTCGCCGGCGCGACACCCGGCACGCCGCCCAGCAGCAACCCCGCCCCGCCGTGAATGGATTCGAGACTCGTGGCTCCGGCTTGGATCGACATGCGGCCCGCCACCTGACTCATGGGCTTAAGGAGCGGCAGGCTCCCCCGCGCGTCGGTCACCGTCTCGTAGGCGATGCAGGTCGCCCGGCTCGCAACCAGGTCTTTGGTCTGCTCGGAATCGGGGGCCAGGTGGAGATAGGTGAACAGTGTGTGGTGGGCTCGAAGCAGCGCACGCTCCGGTGACTGGGGCTCCTTGACCTTGACGATCAATTCGGCCGAATCGAAAACGTCTTCTGCACAGCTCGAGATCTGGGCACCTGCAGCGGCGTAGCTTCGATCATCTGCATCGATGCCGCGTCCCGCACCGCTCTCGACGAAGATCTCGTGACCTGCGCGCCCGAGTTCGAGCACGCTCGAGGGCGTCAGTCCGACCCGCTGCTCAGCCTGCTTGGTTTCTTTCGGGACTCCGATTCGCACGCCAACCCCTCCGTCTACGCGATGCTCTCTCATCGACGACCAGGGACCGGGGCTGTACGAATCGGATGCCCGTCGCCGATACGGGCTTCGTGCGCCGCCAAAGACTCAGTGCTCGGTGTTCGCCTGCGGGGACCCCGCAATTCCGGTGCAGATCGAGCCTGATCTGGCGATGTGCTCGCGCCGGCGAGCGAGGCCTGCGCGGCGAGCGGCCTTCCAACAGGCCGTCAGAGACCAAGCCCAGACGTTGTGAGAGCCCAATGAACTGCTGGCGCCCAATCGGCCCCTAGAGCCGGCTCGCAAGGAAGTCGAGGGTTCGCTCGACGGCTCCATCTTCGGCGGGGATGATCGCCGCATCGAAATCCGTCACTCCGATGTCGCGCAGTCGCGCTATCGCAGCGTCGAGGGCGCTTTCGTCTCCGACGATCGCCACCTCTTCTGGCCCCGCCGCACCTTCTTTGTCGAGCATGGCGCGATAGCTCGGGAGCTGGCCGTACATGGCGAGCATCTTTCCGATCCGTTCGCGGACGGCGTCGGCATTGTTGGTGAGGACGATCGGAAGCCCCGCGACGATGCGCGGCGCGGCGCGCCCGGCCTCACTCGCGGCCGCTCGCAGCTTGGGGCCGATATGCGATTCGATGGTGTCTGGGCCGGTCATCCACAGGATGCTGCCGTCGGAGCTCCGACCCGCTATGCGCAGCATCTGGTCGCCCAGGGCTGCGATCAGCACAGGCACCGGTGTGGCGCCCGGAAGGTCGAGACCGAGTTTGACCCGGTACTGCTCGCCCTGAAAATCGACCGGCTCCCCGCGCAGCAGCGGCCCGAGCACAGCCATGTATTCACGCATGTGCTTCGCAGGTCGCTCGTAGGAGAGTCCGAACATATCTTCGATCACGAGCTTGTGGGAAAGACCGATGCCGAGCGCGAAGCGTCCGGAGCAAGCGGCTTGCGTCGTGAGAGCCTGTTGAGCCAGGGCGCTGGGATGGCGCGGGTAGCTCGGCACGACGGCGGTGCCGAGTTCGATCCGCTGCGTCTCCCGGCCGATCACGGCCATGGCGGTGATCGCGTCGATTCCGAAGATGTTGGCGAGCCACATCGTCGCGAATCCCCGCGCTTCCAGATCCTGGGCCTGGCCGACCAGATCATCCAATCCGCCGGCTCCTGCGGTTGCTCCGGACATGATTCCGATTCGCATCGTCGATCTCCTCTGCTTCCAGGGACTCTACGGGACCCGAGCTCCGGGCTCAATCTGCGCGCATATATAGGTGTATAGGTATAGGTATGGGCATAGGGCCGAGGGTCGGCGCCGCGGTCTGCTGTGCCACGCGCTAGCCGAGCGGGTCGCCGAGCCAGACCTCGGGCGAGGTCTCGAAGCTCGCATCGGCAGTCGTGAGAAAGATCGTGGCTTCGGAGATCGTCATGGTCCAGCGCAGACTTCGCTCGGCGGATTCCGCGATGGCATCGACGAAGCCGTCGTCGATGCGGGCGACACCGAGATTGTCGGGGACCTTGATGTCATCGAGCTGGGCCTGTCGCCAGCGCTCAGCGCCCTCGCCGAAGACGAAGAGCTGACATCGCTCGGATTGGCGAGAGGCCTTGATGAGTCGCCTGGATTCCGGCTGTCCGACCTCGATCCATTCGATCACTCGCCCATCGCCCGAGCGGCGCCAGAGATCGGGCTCGTCGGTGGCGGAGACGCCGCGACCGAACTCGAGTCCCTCGTCGTAGCGCAGCCCGAAGGCCAGCAGTCGCATCAGCGTTCGCTGCATCGTCTCCGATGGATGTCGCGCCACGGTCAGCTGCAGCTCGGCATACTGGTCGCGGTCGATATGTGAGAGTTCCAGCTGGGCGCGGTAGATGGTGGCGTTACGGGCCATGGCGGCCAGCGTCGCGCAATTCCCGGGATCTCGCCAAGGGTTCTCGCGCGGGTGCCGGAGCGAGTGCCGAGCGGCTCCGAGTCAACAATTGCGCGCTCAAGCGAGATAGGCCTGGGCGAGAAGTTCGTAGGAGTGAAGGCGCGCCTTGAAGTCGTAGCAGATCGTGACGACGCCGAAGTGATCGGTGGCGTACTGGTCGGCCAGGTCGTCGAGCTCGGTGACGACGCTAGCCAGATCGCCCGTCGTCGCGCGCATCCCGGAGTGCTCGAGGAAGCGGAGCTCTTCGGCGCTGAATTCGTGCTGGGCAGCTTCTTCCGGGGAGACGATGCCCTCGCCTCTCTGGTTGCGCGCCATCTGGATCCGGCCCAGTCGCAGGCTCGACGCGTGCCACTGCGCCTCCTCCTGGCTGTCGGCACACATGACCTGGACGGCGACGTGGACCCGGGGCTCGGCGTTTTCGCGCGAGGGACGAAAATTCTGTCGGTAGCGCTCGACGATCGCGGGGCCATGCACGGCCTGGCCAAAGAAATGGGCAAAGCTGAAAGGCAGGCCGCGCTGGGCGGCGAGCTCGGCGGAGTCGATTCCCGAGCCGAGCAGCCAGACCTCCGGCATGCCCTCGGTCTCGGGGCCCGGGCGCAGCTGCGCGAAGGGATGTTCGGGGGGCAGGCTGTCGCCGAGGTATCCGATCAGGTCGTCCACCTGTTCGGGGTAGCTTCGCACGTCGATGGGCGTCGCCGGATAGGCCATCGCGGCGGCGGTTCGCGGGTCCCCGCCCGGCGCGCGCCCGAGTCCCAGATCGACGCGACCGGGAAACAGGGTCTCGAGCATGCGGAAATTCTCCGCGACCTTGAAGGCGCTGTAATGAGGCAGCATGACGCCGCCGCTGCCGATCCGAATCCGCGCTGTGGCGGCGCCGAGCTGGCCGATCAGGATCTCGGGACTGGTGCTCGCGATGCTCGAAATGTTGTGGTGTTCGGCGACCCAGAAGCGCTCATAGCCCATGCGCTCTGTAGCCCGGGCCAGATCGATGGTCTCGTGCAGGGCATCCGCCCCGCTTCCCCCCTTGCGCAGCGGGGATTGCTCGACGACGGTCAGCTTCAGGTTCTTGTGTTCGCTCATCGGTGCAACGATACGCGAACTCGCGGCAAGAGCACATGCCAGCGTGGCGCCGTGGGTTCCGACGTCTGCTCCGTGATAGCCTCGAGTGGGGGGGTTGGCCTTTGCTGCCGCCGTCGTTTTGCCTCTTGCCTCTTGTCTTTTGCCTTTTGTCTTGTACCGCACGAATCGTGCCGGGGAGTTCGCCATGAGAGCCGTATGTTTCACCGAGATGGGTAAGCAGATGGAAGTTCGGGAGGTTCCGGATCCGTCCCCTGGGCCGGGCGAGCTCGTGATCCGGGTCAAGGGCTGTGGGATCTGCGGTTCGGATCTTCATGTGACCGAGCTGCCGGGCGCGATCGCCAACGGCTGTGTGATGGGGCACGAATTCGCGGGCGAGATCGCCGCGGTGGGCCCGGACGCCCGCGGACCCGGTGGCTCCTGGAAGGAAGGCGATCGCGTGTGCACGATGCCGGCGATCAGCTGTGGGGAGTGTGCGCGCTGCGTGACTGGCGACGTGATGGGCTGCGAGAAGCTTCGCGCGACGGGTTTCGGCGAGATCGGTGGTGGCTATGCCGAATACGCCCTGGCCGCCGACCACCTCACATTTCGTCTTCCCGAGAACGTCGCCAGCGCAGACGGGGCGATGGTCGAGCCGCTGTCCGTTGGGTTGCATGCGGTCGAGGCTGCGGCGCCGTCGCCCGGCGAAGACGTGCTGGTGCTCGGCGCGGGTCCGGTCGGACTCTCCATCGCGCTGTGGGCGAAACATCTCGGTGCCCGAGAGGTCGTGATCAGCGACCCCCTCGCGCATCGTCGCGAGCTCGCCACCCGTCTAGGCGCGACGGCGCTGATCGATCCCAGTGGTGAAGAGGTGCCGGAGGCCTTTCACAAGATCACGGGCCACGCGCCCCGGATGATTTTCGAATGCGTTGGCCGCCCCGGCATGATCCAGGACTGTGTTGGGTTCGCGCAGCGCGGCGGGAAGATCCTCTCCGCAGGAATGTGCATGCAGCCGGACACCCTGATGCCCGTGCTTTCCGGCGCCAAGGAGCTGACGATCCAGTTCGTTTCCTACTACCGCCATGCCGATTTCGCCTTGACCGTCGATATGCTGGGGGCCGGCCGGATCGACCCGGCGCCGATGGTGACGGATCGGATCGAGCTCGACTCACTCCCGGCGGCCTTCGAAGCGCTCCGCAAGCCGTCGACCGAATGCAAGGTGATCGTGGAGCCCTGAGCCGTGATCGGGCTGCAAGCCGCGTTCAGGAGCCAGGCTGGCGGGGGCATCATGGCCGGGAGCATGGTGATCAGGGGTGTAGTGGCGATGTCGAGTTCATCCTTGCTGGGTTAGACTGGCCGGTCCCAATGCGGACCAGGTCTGCGAGCGATCAATTGCTGGGGTGCGGCCGCCCGCTCTGTATTGCGCGCGCGCGCGGCGCCAGCCACTGATTACCAACGAAGCAACCAACGAAGCAACCAACGAAACAACTAACGAATAAACAAACAACGAAGCAACCAACGAAGCACCGAGAGGAAATCGATGAGCAGTGACTACGGGGTGATCGACGCGAATTCGGTCGCAACCTGGAACGACGAGGCGGACATCGTGATCGTCGGACTCGGCTGTGCAGGCGTCAGCGCAGCGATCGAGGCGCGCGAGGCGGGTGCCGATGTGCTCGTGCTCGAACGAGCCAGTGGCGGTGGCGGCGTCACCTCGATGGCGGCTGGCCATGTCTATCTGGGCGGTGGGACGCGGGTCCAGAAGGCGGTCGGCGTCGATGACTCCGTCGAAGCGATGTTCACGTACCTGGTCATGAACACACTCGAGCCGGACGAAGACAAGATCCGGCTCTATTGCGATGGCAGCGTCGAGCATTTTGACTGGCTGGTCGAGCAGGGCGTCCCCTTCAACGACACGATGTATCAGGGCAAGCACGTCATGCAGATGACGGACGAATGTCTGATCTGGTCGGGTAACGAGGAGGTCCATCCCTTCCGAGAGAAGGCGAAGCCCGCGCCGCGCGGCCACAAGGTGGCCGAGCCCGGCGAAGGCGGCGGTGCGAAGATGATGGATTGCCTGATCAAGCGGGCCGAGTCGCTCGGGGTGCGCGTAATCTTCGATGCCCATGTGCACGACATCGTCCGGGAGAATGACCGAATCGTCGGGATCAGCTATCGGGTCTTTGGAGAAGAGAGGGGCGCCGTCCGAGCTCGCAAGGCTGTAATGCTGGCAACCGGCCATTTCACCCAGAACGATGAGCTGCTCGAGGAATTCCTGCCCGAGCTCCTGGACGATGGCTATACCCGGCAATTCGCGCCGCATGACGACGGCGCCGGACACCAGCTCGGCAGGAGTGCAGGAGGCGTGCTCAAACACATGGACGGCGCGCTCGTGACGGCCGCCTTCTATCCGCCCGAGAGCCACATCAAGGGCATCCTGGTGAACAAAGAGGGCAAGCGTTATGTCGCCGAGGATTCCTACCACTCGCGATCGAGCCTCTTCACGACCAGGCAGACCGATCGGACCGGCTACCTGATTCTCGACGAAGCGATCTACGCACCGGATCCGCCGGCCTGGGGCGCCTTGCCCCTGGTCGATGCATGGGAATCGATCGAGGCAATGGAGGCGGGGCTCGGCATGCCCGAGGGTTCGCTTCAGGCCACCCTCGACCACTACAACGAGTATGCCTCGAAGGGCGAGGACCCCGAATTCCATAAGAAGGGCAAATGGGTTCAGCCGCTGACGAATCCTCCCTACGCGGCCCTCGATGCGTCGGTCGGCGCCGCAACCTACATGGCCTTTACCCTTGGCGGGCTGGATGTCTCGGTCGACGGAGAGGTCCTGACGGAAAGCGGTGCGCTGATCCCGGGGCTCTATGCCATTGGCGGCTGTGCGTCGAATGTCGCCCAGAGCGGGACCGGGTATTCGAGCGGCACCTGTATCGGCGAGTCGACCTTCTTCGGCAGGCGTGCCGGGCGTCACGCCGCCGGCCGCTGAAGCCGCCTTCGATCCTCAGCCGTCCGCGCCGTCGTCGAGGCTCGCTCCCGAGGCCCTAGCGTTTGAGCGTGCTGCGGAAGATCGAGGATGTCGTCCGGGCACGGCTCTCTGCGTGTCGGAGAGCAGCAGCATGGATCGCGAAGGCCGGGGGCCATCGGCGCTCGGCTGGGGTCTCGCGCCGCCCATCGTGTCCCCTATCCTGACTGGGGGTTGCATCCGGCGACCCGGAGTCGTTTGGGAGATTCTCCATCAATGGACGAAATTCGCGTCGCCCTCGAGCTGCCCGCCTGCTGCCAGGTCGGCTTCGTGTATCCCGATCTCGAGCAGGCCATGGCCCTCTACGAGCCCCTGTTCGGGAAGTTCCAGGTCGTCGACTACGGCGAGATCGAGGGGGCAACGTTCCGGGGCAAGCCGAGTGCATACAAGCTCAAAATGGGCATCGCCTACTCGGGTCCTCTCGAACTCGAGCTGATCGAATGGGTGAGCGGTGAAACCCCCCACAAAGAGTTCACCCTGGCGGGCCGTTCGGGAATGCATCACCTGAGCTTTGCGGTACCCGACCTCGACGAGGTCGTCGTGCGGGCCGAGCCGCTCGGCTACGAAGCGATCTGGTATCACGCCATGAGTGACGAGATCAAGTACGTCTATCTCGAGCGGCCGGATGACCCGCTGCTGATCGAGCTGACACAGCGCCCCTGGTCCGGTGGCAATGTGCAGATGGAGCAGAGCAAATGATGAATGAAAAAGCCGCGCGCCGACTTCTCGACTTCGAATCCTGGGACGAGTTCTGTGACCAGCTCAAGGTTGCGGGCCATCTGCTCGAGACTTTTGGAGACGAGCCGAGCGACCAGGATCGAGCAGAGTGGTTTCGCTACATGACGCGGATGGTTCGCAACGGGCTCGAACGCTTTGTCGAGAATTGTGAACCCGATCGCCCACGACTACGCGATGCGCCCTGGCGTCAGAGCATCAACGTACAATGTCCCGACCAGGACCATCTACTCTGCGAGTTCGTCGATGGCAGTCACGAATATCGGATTCGGGGCAACCGGGGCACGCTGCCCTATTTCGTGATGGCAGTCTGGACGGCGCCGCAGCCGGAGGATCTGGGCGCGCGAAGCTGGCTGCCGCTCGGGGTTGCGGGTCTCGCGGAATTCGACCCGACCAACCTGAAGACGACTTCCTTCTTGAAGAGCGACGATATCGAGATCGATGCCGAGGGAAATTTCGAAGTCATCGTGAGTCGCAAGCAGCCCGATGGGGATTGGTTGCCACTGGCTAGCGACTCGACGGGAATCCTGGTGCGCACCGTGCACCACGATCGGCGGCAAGAAATTCCGCCGACCTTTTCGATCGAGCGCCTCGACCAGCCGAGCCCGCGTCCGGTGCGGCCGGACGAGATGAGCGCAGGGCTCGCCAAGACCGGTCAGCTGGTGCTCGGTTATGCCGAGCTGGTCCGCAAATGGTGGCAGGAGAACCTTTCGAAGCGCCCGAACGAGATCGTCTTTTCCGAGGCGACGTATCTCAGCAACGGGGGCGTCCTCGACCGACAGCATGGTTTCGGGACCTGGCAGAAGCCCGCCGCCGACGCCCTCGTCATCGAGTTCACTCCCCCGCAATGCGAGTACTGGATCCTGCAGATCTGCAACATCTGGCAGGAGAATCTCGACGTCTACGAAGATGGGCAGGGCTATCTCACGAAGTTCACGGCGCGTCTGGAAGCCGATGGCCTGGTGCGCGTCGTCGTCGCCGATGCAGACCCGGGGTGCGGGGCGAATTGGATCGATTCCTTTCAACACGAGCGAGGGGTATTCAGCCTGCGGCTGATCCAGACCGAGGGCAGTCCGCGTGTCAGCGTCTACAGGCTTTCGGTCGAACGCCTCCGCAGCGAAGGCCTGGCGGCGCTCGCGAATGTCCAACCGATCTCGAGTGGCCAGGTCACGGACTAGTCCGCGGTCCAGCGTCGGACTCTGTGCGGCGAATGTTGGGATGGGTTCTGTGTGGCTGACACGAGATGCGCTCAGAAAGACCGGATGCCATCCGCGATGCTCCGGGCGTCGAGGTCCGACCGCGCTGCTGCGATGCGGCGCGACCGGCTTCGGTGTGGCGTTGAATCCCGATCGTCGATGGCCCCTTCGGACTCTGACCCGATGAGTCCTACTGACGACGGAACAGGATTGGCCGCTTGCACTACCCGTCACAGTGAGTTGCGAAGGAGCAGCGAATGCTGAAGGAGAGTTTCGGGATCAGCCATGACGATGTGGTCGTCGTGACGGGCGCGGCGAGTGGCATCGGGCGAGCCACCGCCCTGCTTGCCGGCAGATTGGGCCTCGGGGTCTCTGCCTGGGACCTGAATCGTGCTGGCGCCTACGAGGTCGCCGTCGAGATCGCTGAGGGGGGCGGCCGGGGCCTGGCAATCGACGTCGATGTGACCGATGACGATCGCGTCGCGGCCGCGTTCGTCGAGACCCGCGAGATGCTCGGGGTCCCCCGCTACCTCGTCAACAACGCTGGCCCCCCGTCGGCGGCCGATCTCGAGTTTCGGGAGGCGCTCCAGATGGCGGCTGGAAGCGTGCAGATGGTGACCGAGAAATGGATGGCACTGGGGCTGCCGGAGCTCGCCGCCGTCGTCAACGTCGCCTCGATCGCCGGCAATTTCGTCGGAGCCAAACCGGACTGGTACAGCTCGTCCAAGGCGGCGATCGCCGGTTACACCCGGTTTCTCGCCATCACCCACGGCAAGCGGCTGCGGGCCAACGCCGTCGCTCCTGGGCCGGTCGACACGCCCCGCATGACGGCCTATCTCGCCACCGAGATCGGTCAGGCGTGGAGAGATTCCAATCCGATGGGCAGGATCGCCAAGCCCGAGGAGGTCGCTTCGGTGATCTGCTTCCTGCTCTCCCCGGCCGCGAGCCACGTGAACGGCGTCCTGCTGCCCATCGATGGTGGCGCGACGCTCAGCCTGTGACCCGAGAGGATCGGTTCAACGGTTGGCGCCGACCCGGGCCATCGATTGCTCCTCTCCGATCTCATTTCTCGACGTCACCGGCCGCGGCGCTGCATTTCGCGCCGCGAGCGTCGGGGGAGATGTGGGTGATTGGATCGTGGTGCTGATTTGGGAGATCGCGATCCCTTGCCAAGGCGGGTCGTGCAGCGCTGGAGCCGGCGCTGTCAGTCTTGCTCATCGCTTGGGCCGCAATCGAGGCCCAGCTCACGCACGAGTGGGTTCGCCAGGGCGATTCGCCCGGTGAGCTTCTCGGGATCTGCGGTACACAGCGCGTGCGCGGCCTCCAGCATGATCTCCATCGGCTCGTGAAATTGTTTCGGAACGATCTGGTCCAGCTTGTGGTGCACGGTACCCGGCGTAGAAACCAGGCCCGAGGGCGACAGTGCGTTGACGGCAATCCGGTCGGGGTACACCTCGGCGGCAAGGCCGGTGGTGAAGCGCTCGAGCGCTGCTTTGCACATGCCGTAGACCGAATTGCCGCGAAGTAGCGTTTTGTACGGCGGGCCCGTCGGATGCACGGACGCGGTGGAGGAGATGTTCAGGATCCAGCCCTGCTTGCGCTCGCGCATCCCCGGTAGAACGCGCTGGGCCAGGTCGAAGGGCGCGTGCACCTGCACTTCGAACATGAGCCGCCGCCGCGCGTCTCGAAAGGCCTCGATCTGCTCGAAATACGTGACGGCGGCATTGTTGACCAACACATCGACGGGGCCGAGCTCGCCCTCTACCTCTGCGATCAGGCGCGATCGATCCTCCGGCTTCGAGAGATCCGCAGCGACGCCAAGCGCGCGGCCACCGGCCTCCTCGATCGCTGCGACGGTGCCCGCAATGCTGCCGGAAAGCGGGTGATCGCCATCTCGCCGCGTGCGCGCCGTCACTGCGACGGCCGCGCCCTCGGCTGCAAAGCGCCGCGCAATCGCCTCACCAATGCCCCGGCTGGCCCCGGTCACCAGCGCCACGCGCCCCCTCATCGTCTGCATGACTCGTCTCCAATCGATTGCCCAGTGGACTCTACCACGTGATGGATGTGGCTTTGGGAATTGCGATGTCGCTCTCGAGCTCATCGACCGGATTGGCAGCGATCGTCGCGCTGTCAGCGTTCCCACTGCTCACGGCCTTCGCGACGATCTCATCCGATCGATCGACACCGACACGGAGCTCCCGCCTTACGCTCTGGGTCCTCGATCTTCCGGGTTTCGATTCATGCACCGACGCCGTCTGGTCCGGTGCGCTACGGCCTTGTGTTCGAGAGATCCTCCCGGTACACCGAGATGCTCGTTTTCAGCTCGCTGATCGCCTGGCGGCCCTGGCGGTAGATCAAGCTGCCCTCCGAGCTTCCGAACGCCTTCTCGAGCAGATCCGCGGGGCTGAGTCGCCAATCGAGATCACCGATCCCCGACAGCGGAAGGGCAATTCCGTACATCTGTCGGTCTCCCAGCAGCGTCTGCCAGGCTCTGAAGCGGGTCGGATCGTCGACCTTCGGGATCGCCTCGGCGACCTTTCGAATCAGCTCCTCGCACTCCTCCTGCGCCCCGGCCCGCGCACGGATCTGCGTGAACTGCATGTAGGCCGGAGGTCGTTCGAGCTCGGCTTCGGGATAGCTCAGCTCCGGGCGATCCACCGCGACGATCGACTCCAGCTCGTCGAGGCAGGCATTCGCCTCGGCAAAGAGCTCGCGTCCCTGTTCGGGTCCGAAGAGGTCCTGGAAGACGGTGGCCGGCGGAACTTGCTGCGCCAGCTTCTCCCAGTTCTCGTGGAGCGTGATGAAGGAGATGTTTCCGATCGTTCCGTGGAGAGTCTGGTAGGCGGTCCACGGTCGTTCGTAGTCTTGCTCGGCCGCAGCCTCCGACAGGCGGGCGATCACGTCTTCGAAGGCAAGCATGCTGCCGGGGCGAGCACGGCAGCTATCTGAGTTCACCAGTGCCATGGGGTACTCCTCGCACGGATCCCTCATTGGATCCGTGTTGATAGGCAATCTATTGATATTTGATCCAAGGGAGCAGGCGGCGGAATCGGTGCCGTGGGAGGGGCGCGGGGCGGCGGGCCACAATCGCCGTCCCGGCGCGCGGACAGTACGGCGGGGGGTGCTCGCACGATCGCCTCCGGAACCCCGGACAGGATCCCACTCAAAGTCCGAAAGGTCAATCCGTGTCTGGCCCCCTACATGCCGAAGGGCCCTCGCAATCGAGCGCGTAGCCGCAACAGGGCGAGTGTTGCAGAGCAGTGGGAGTGGAGCGGCCGGGCGGTGCCCCGCCAATTCGTCCGATCGCAGATCGAAGGCACCAGATCGAGGAGCGCGGCACCGCGGAGGCACTCGAGCCAAGAACTCGGGCTACGCTTGCCGGTGATCACGCTGTCGCCACACACACTGGGACGCTGAACGACCATGAAGGAGAAGGATCGCCCGCACATTCTCGGCGTGGACGATGCGGCGTTCGAGAAGAGCCAGCCCGCACCGGTCCCGATCATCGCAGTGATGACGGAGGGCGCGGATCTGGTGGAGAACGTGGCGGTGACGGCGTTCCCGGTCGACGGCGCTGCGGCGACGAGCTTCTTGGCGACCTGGATCGAAGGACTGCGATTGCGCTCGTCGTTGCAGTCCATCGTCCTCGGCGGCATCACGATCGCGGGCCTCGGCGTGGTCGACATTCGCGCGCTGTCAGAGCGACTCGCGCTGCCCGTTCTGGTTTTCAATCGGAAGAATCCAGTGAACAGCGTCGTGTGCAGCGCGCTTCGATCTGCGGGTCACGCGGATCGCATCGCGATCGTCGAGCGGACCCCTGTCGCGATCGAGCTGGGGCCCGGTCGCTACCTCTCCTGGGCCGGTGCGGACGAGCGGACGGCGCGCCACCTGCTCGCCGTGTCCGCCAACAAGTCGAGCTACCCAGAGGCCATCCGCATCGCCCACCTGATCGGCAAGGCCATCGTGGACGGAGAATCCCGCGGCCGCGTGTGATCCCGAGCAGGGGATCCGACTAATGGATCGGGCGTCTGCGGCGACCAACCGCCCACACGAGCGGCGGCAGCAGGAAGACCAACTCGAATCCAATGCCACACAGCGGTAGGGTCCTGATGTCGTCGCAGCCCTCGAACGGCGCGCCGTCGAGCGTCTCGCCCGTGACACACGCCTGCATGTCGCCAAAGGCAATTCCCGTCTCCAGCGTCCGGTAGAGTGACAGCAGGTCCTTGAAGCCGTCGCGGTTGACGTCGAAGATGAGGCCGCCCCGGCGGTGGGCGGTAGCCGCTCCGGTGGGACCGAAGGCAAGGGTCGACCGCTCTACGTCCCTCACATCGAAGCTCTCCGAGCCCAGGATGGCGACCGGGATGACGCCGCGACTCATGGGGTTGATGGGATTCATCTGACTGCCGGGCTTGATGTCGATCGCGACCTCGATCAACTCGGACTCATAAGCACCGATGTCGCAGGCGGCACCCTGGGGACGCGGGATGCCCCGCTGATCGGTGGTGACCCCGTCACCGAAGGCGTCTGTGCAGTGGGCGAGGGGGAATGGCGTCGATTGCCAGGCTGCCGGGAAGGAGTGCGTGGGTGGGTGTGGGACCGCCGTTGTCCGCCAGGGGGCCGAGGTTCAGCTCGGCCGCAGAGACTTCCACCTGGTCGGTCGCGTCGGTCGCGTCGGTCAAGAAACAAGAATTGCCGGAGACCTCCACGTTTCCACCGCCAGAGATAATCGTGCCTGGAAGCTCAATGACCTCAAGATCTGTGTCTGGAGGGAATTCGTAGTGAAAAAAACCTTCTGCATCGCACGATCCTTCGATGATGCTGTTCATGATGATTGCATTGCCCGCGCCTGATATGAAGGTGGGAGGCTCAGCCGGAAGAGACCGGATAATGACCCAATTTGTGTAAGCATATCCCCCGTCGGCAGAGATCGTGGAGTTTGCTATCGAGAGATCGCCACCGTTGATGATCTGCGCAGCCGACTGATTCCCCGAAATCGTCGAGTTGATTAGTTCGACGGTCGTGCCGAGACCCAGAAACCTTCGAGCACTGAGACCGATCCCGACATTGGAGACAATCGAGCTGCCCACGATCGTTGCATGGCCACCGGATCCCACGACGATATTGCCTTCATTCCATCCAACATTGTTTCCGGTAACGATGCTGTCTCGAAGACGTAGGGTCGAGGCCGAATCCCCAAAGCGACCCGAGACGCGGATGGCGTACCAGAAATTGACGCCGGTTACCACGATGTGATCCAGAACCAGGTCTGCGGCAAACGCGACTTCGACGCCGCGGCCTACGATCGTCATGTTACGCAGTTCGGCGAAGATGGGTTCGAAGAGAGCTACGCAGAGGCGACGTCGCTCATCTCTCTTCGAACAAGTTGTGAGAGGATTGCCGCGGAATTGAAGGCAGCTACCACTACTGACCGCGTCACACTCGATCGTCGCACCTGCCCCATCGAGAACGAGATCTGAGCTGATCGTCCAGCCGGCCGTCGTCGTGATGATCTCGCCCGGCGCGCAGTCGAGAGAGTGCGGCCCCGCATCACCGGTCTCCGCGGCGCCGACGGTGGCCGTGATTCCAGCTTCGTCGCACGAAAATGTCTCGCCGGAAGCGCGGCCGCCCCATGGAGCACTCAGAGCAATCGAGATCAGCATGGCGATCGACAATTTTTGCATGTCAGGGGCCCCACCGGGTAATGCAAGACGGATCTGTTCGACCTCGTAGCCGCAACGCTCTCACGGTGTCGAGATCAGTCCGCGCCGGATACTCGAGTCACGGCCATTCCACGGCGTGGCGTTGGCGGTTGGAAGATCCGAGTCGACGGATGGGTACTGTCTATCGAGATAATGCCATAGCCTTGTGGACAATGGAGAAGATTGCCCCGGGGAGAAACCGAATGGCTCCGGTCGAGACCGATCTGATGGGCCGTCCTCTATTCGGTGTCGGCAGCGCCATCTTGGGTCATCGTCGGGCTCGCTTCCCAGCGGAGCTCCGTGGTTGGCAGGGAAATCCCGCAGATCTGAAATCCACGGCCTCACGTCAGACCCGGGCGTCGAAGGCCTCCAGCCGATCCTGGATCGGGGTGTGGTCGAGTCCGTCGAAAAACCGCGCCTCGAGTCGGTTCGCCGCGTCCTTGGAGTGCTCGACGTAGGTGGCGGCTAGGTATGGGCTTCCAATCACGAGCTCGAGCCCCAGCTCGAGCCTGCCGGCTCCTGTGCAGGGTGCGAGCCCACTCACGCTCCGGCCGAAGGCCGAATTCCGAATTCGGGAAGGGCGCGGCGATGCGCGCCCGGGTCCGTCAACCCGGGCCTTTTCCGCTGCGCTTGAATCCCTCGCACGCAGTCTCGACTTTGCCAGCAGATGGCTAAACACGCGAGCGAAAGCTGCCGATACCTCGCCTCGATGAGTGAAAAAATCAAGCCCCCGCCCCTGATTGGACGGCTCGCGGTCCAGCTCAAGATGATCGACCTGGACCAGCTCAACCAGGCGACGGCGTTGCATGGTTCCGATCCCGACAAGTGCCTCGGAGACATCTTCATCGAGCAGGGCATGATGAGCCCCGCCCAGATGGACAAGCTTCAGAAGATTCAACGCGATCTGGTGGTGAAGCATCGGGCCAAGCAGGCGCTCGCGTCTGCGGATCGCCAGCAGAAGCCGCGGAAGCAGGCGCCGGTCGCGGCGGTGCCCGAGGCCCGAGGGGTCGCTGTCCCCCCCCCGCCCGCTCAGCCTGGCCGGGAAGCAGCTGCCAAACCGCGAGCGGCCGAGGTGCCCTCGCCGCCTGTCGAAGCTCCGGCGGCTGAGCCCACTTCGCCGCCCCCGAACGCTTCCGTTGCGCAACCGGTGACTCCGGTGCCGACCCAGCAAGCTTCCGCACCGGCGGCGGCGCCCGCTTCGCCGCCCGTGCAACCGGCCCAGGCCTCCTCCTCCTCCTCCGAAGCGTCGCCGGGCGACAACAGCGAGTCGCTCGAGCTCGTGATGGCCCGCGTGGACGAGCAGGAGGTCGCTCGCGTCAATCAGCTCTTGCAGGAGGCGGTGAAGACGGGCGCAAGCGATATTCACATTCATGCTGACGCCCCGGTGAAGCTTCGCCTCCAGGGTGTGCTCCAGGCCAGGGATGACAAGAAGCTCTCGGCCGAAGAAGCAGAACGATTCGTGAGCGCGATCTTGACTCCCGAGCAGCATGCGGAGCTCTGCCGGGATGGTGAGGTCGACCTCTGTTACGACGTCCCCGACGTCGGTCGATTTCGCGCCAACGTCTATCGTCAACAGCGTGGCTTCGACGCAGTGCTGAGATCGATCCCCGCTCTGCCGCCGACCCTCGACGAACTCGGGCTCCCCAATGCGCTGGCGAAGCACACGACCTACCACCAGGGGATGGTGCTGATCACCGGACCGGCGGGCTGCGGCAAATCGTCCACCATGGCCGCCCTCGTGAATCTCATCAACGAGGAGCGCGAAGAGCACATCCTGACGATCGAGGATCCGATCGAATACATCCACGAGTCGAAGCGATGCCTCGTCAACCAGCGGCATGCGGGACGCCAGACGGAGAGCTTCGCGCGCGCCCTTCGCGGGGCCCTGCGAGAGGATCCCGATGTCATCGTGATCGGTGAGCTGCGCGATCTCGAAACGATCTCCTTGGCGATGACGGCCGCGGAGACCGGACACTTCGTGCTCGCGACGCTTCACACCGCGAACGCCGTCCGCACCGTGACCCGCATGATTGGCGCCTTCCCCTCGAACCAACAGAGTCAGGTTCGCGCCATGCTCTCCGAGTCGCTGCGCTGCGTGATCTCTCAACGCCTCGCAGTGGCGGCTGACGGCAGCGGCCGTATTCCGGCCCTCGAGATGCTCGTGATCAACAAGGCGATCGGCAATCTCATCCGAGACGAGAAGACGGTACAGATCCGCTCGACGATGCAGACCGGATCTGCACACGGGATGTGCCTGCTCGAGCAGAGTCTCAACG
>PVBE011857553.1_pt1 | contig 26576 bp, 19 predicted proteins | sample 1631181 | NCBI WGS metagenome assembly PVBE01 (sample SAMN08397723, study PRJNA350692) | Marine metagenome, whole genome shotgun sequencing project. | isolation source: water | place: Pacific Ocean | collected 2012-04
CAGCAACCACTCCGGTTCATGCTCGGCGTGAACTACTACTTCGAGCTTCGACCCACGACGGTCGAAGAGTCGAGGGAGTGGCTGACGTACGGCGCCGAGCAGATCGCCATCGCCGCCGGGCTCCCCAACGCGCCCCCGTCGCTCAACCTCGCGGCCACATCGATGCTCCGGCGCCGAGCGACGTGGGAGGCCCAGGTTCGCAACCACCGGCGCTCCTACATGTCCGCGGCGTCCGATGTCGTCGGCGTCAGGACGCTGCGCCGGCACCTCGTCCGCACCGTTCCCCTGCTCGAAGCCGAGGCGCTCCTGAGACAGCGCGAGCTCCACCTCACCCTTCAGGAGGAGCCCCGGTGGCCCCTCGTGGCACCGGGATTCGTGCTCCTGCTGCATCCGGAGCCGCTCTATCTCGCAGCTCCAGACGCCCTCCGCCCCCCGCCTTTCCACCTATCTCGATGATCCGCGACGAAACCATCCTGATCACCGGCGGCGCCGGTTTCATCGGCACCCGCCTCTGCGAGGAGCTCGCACCCCACAACCAGGTGCGCGTGCTGGACACCTTCAGCCGCAACACGTGGGAGGGGACGAAACTCCGCGACATGGAGAACGTCGAGCTGCTCCGAGGCGACGTACGCGACCCCGAGGTCGTTGCCGACGCTGCGTCTGGGGCCGACCGCATCGCCCATCTCGCGTCGGTCGCCGGGGTCTCCACCGTGCTCGAGAACCCGGCCCTGACGATGTGCGTCGCCTTCGTCGGTACGCACAACGTTCTCGAGGCCGCACGCCTGCACGGGAACATGCGCCGGGTGGCGGCGTTCTCGACGTCTGAGGTCTTCGGCCGCTTCGCCTGGGACGTGGGAGAGACGGATCCCACCCCGATCGGTCCCGTCGGCGAGGGGCGGTGGACATACGCCGTCTCCAAGATCGCCGCCGAGCACCTGGCAAACGCCTACTACCGGGAGTTTGGCGTCCCAGCGGTCTCCCTGCGCCCGTTCAACGTCTACGGCCCCGGGCAGGTCGGAGAGGGGGCGATCCATCACTTCGTCTTGCGCGCCCTCTCGGACGAACCGATCGTCGTCAATAACGACGGCCGGCAGATTCGCTCTTGGTGCTACGTCGACGACATGGTCGACGGCACCTTGCGTGCCCTCGAAGCCGATTCGGCCGTCGGCCAGGCGTTCAACATCGGGAATCCCGCCGCGACCATTACCGTGCTCCGTCTCGCCGAGCTCGTGCAGCGTCTCGCCGGGAGCACCGCCGGCATCGAGTTCCGCCGCCGGGACTACCCCGATGTCGAGACCCGCGTCCCCAACATCGACAAGGCCCGCGAGCTCCTCGGATTCGAGCCCCGGACCGGCCTCGACGATGGCATCGAACGAACATTGGCCTGGTACCGGGAGACGACATGATCCGTCTGGCCGATCCCGCCTTCGACGCCGCCGACCTCGAACGTGTGCGCGGCGTGCTCGACAGCGGGATGCTCGTGCAGGGGGCGAACGTCGCAGCCTTCGAAGGGGCGATCGAGGAGCTCCTCGGCCTCGAGGCCGTGGCCTGCTCGAGCGGCACCGCCGCGCTCCACCTCGCGCTGATGGCGCTCGGAATCGGACCGGACGACGAGGTCGTCGTGCCCGCGTTCACATGGCCGAGCGCTGCCCACACCGTGGTGCTCGTCGGCGCCCGCCCCGTGTTCGTCGACATCGACCCCGATACGCTGAATCTCGACCCTGCTCGCCTCGTCGATGCCATCGGGCCGGCCACCCGGGCGATAGTCCCGATCCACCAGTTCGGGATCCCCGCGCCGATGGCCGAGGTCATGGACATCGCCCGGGCGCGCGAGCTCCGCGTCGTCGAAGACGCGGCCTGCGCGATCGGCACCACCTGCGCCGACGGCCGCTACGCCGGGACCATCGGCGACCTGGGCTGCTTCAGCTTCCACCCGCGGAAGGTCGTGACCACCGGAGAGGGTGGCGCGATCGTGGGCGCCGACGCCGACCTCGTGTCGGCTCTGCGGCGCCTGCGCAACCACGGACAGGATCCCGCCGCGCCCTTCGAGCGCTTCGTCGATGCCGCGCCGAACTACCGGCTCACCGAGATCGGTGGAGCGCTCGGTGTCGGTCAGATGGCCCGTCTGCCCGCGATCCTGGAGGGCCGTCGCCGACTCGGGCGCCTCTACCTCGAGCGCCTGGCCGACTTCGACTGGCTCCGGGTGCCAGCCGGCGTGGCCACTCCCGGCAACAACTTCCAGTCGTTCGTCGTCGACGTCGGCACCCCCGCGCGTCGAGATGCGCTGATGGCTCGGCTCCGCGCCGATGGCATCGAGTGCACGATCGGCACGTACGCAGTGCCCGCGCAGCCGGTCTACCGCACGCGCTACGGAGTCGACCCTGCTGAGTTCCCCCACGCGGTCGCGGCGATGAACCGGCTGCTGACCCTGCCGCTGCACCCCGGAATGACCGTCACCGACATCGCCCGCGTCGCCGAATCACTGGCGGGCTTCCCCACCTGACGAGAGCGAAGCGAGAGTGAGCACGAGACACCCACGACGAGCGAGGAGCCGTCGATGACCGTTCAGACCAGCGACAGCCCGGTCCTCTCCGCTCGCGGACTACGCAAGACGTTCCGGATCGGATTCTGGCGCAAGCAGGTGCCCGCCGTGCGCGACTCGACGTTCGACGTGCGCCGCGGCGAGATCTTCGGGATCGTGGGGCCGAACGGCGCCGGCAAGACGACGACGATCAAGATGCTGCTCGGCCTGATCACCCCCGACGGGGGCGAGGCCGAGATCATGGGAGTGCCCATTCACAGCCGCCTCGCCCGGCGCCGCGTATCGTTTCTGCCGGAGACCCCGAACTTCTACGACTACCTCAAGCCCGAAGAGCTCCTCGATTACTTCGGCGACCTCTACGACATGGATCGCCGGGAGAAGAAGCGTCGCATTCCGGAGCTGTTGGAGCTCGTCGGGCTGGCGCACGCGAAGGAGAAGCAGCTGCGGAAGTTCTCCAAGGGCATGCTCCAACGCATCGGGCTCGCCCAGGCGCTGCTGCCGGACGCCGACCTCGTGATCCTCGACGAACCTCAGTCCGGGCTCGATCCCCTCGGGCGAAAGGACGTGCGGGACATCATCATCTCGCAGCGCGACCGCGGAAAGACGGTGGTCTTGTGCAGCCACATCCTTCCGGACGTGGAGCAGGTGTGCGATCGCGTCGCCATCATCACCCAGGGCCGGGTGCGGAAGGTCGGGCGTCTCGACGAGCTCGTCGCGCTCGACACCGGCGAGGTCGAGGTCTCCCTGCGCGCCCACGCCACGGCCGCCGCCACCCTGACCGCGGCGGCCCAACGTGCCCGGGAGAACGTCGACGGAACCTGGACCTTCTCGATCAACCGCGCCGAGGTCGACGACTTCCTGGCAGCGGCGCTGGCAAGCGACGCGCGGATCGTCTCCGTGCAGCCGCGCCGCCAAGACCTGGAGGATGTCTTCGTGGCTCAGGCCACCGCGGCCCCCGACCCCTCGGGCGCTCACCGCGCGTCGCCGACGCCCGACGGTGAGGAGGCCGCGCCATGAAACAGTTCGTCGGCATCGCGCTCTACACCTTCCGGGAAGCGGTCCGGAACAAGATCCTCTACTCGATCGTGTTCTTCGCGGTCGCGCTGATCTTCCTGGCGGTCGCCATGGGGTCCGCCTCGTTCTCGCAGAACGCCAGGATCATCAAAGACCTCGGAATGTTCGCGCTCCACTTCTTCTCGGACGTGATCGCGATCTTCCTCGGCGTCACGATGGTCTTCCAGGAGATGGAGCGGAAGACCATCTACAACATCCTCTCCAAGCCGGTCGCGCGGTCGACGTACTTCTTCGGCAAGTTCGCTGGGATGGCGCTGACGCTGGCCGTACAGCTCGTCGTGATGGCGATCGCGCTGACCCTGGTGCAGGTCGCCCGCGGCGACGAGATCCCCGTCACCTACTCGTACGCCGTCTGGCTGGTGTACGTGGAATGCCTCGTCGTGCTCTCGTTCGCGCTCTTCTTCTCGTCGTTCTCGACCCCCTACGTCTCCGGCTTCATGGCACTCGGCGTCTGGCTCGTCGGCGGCCTGGTCCAGAACCTCGAGGCGACTCTGACCCAGATTCCGTCGGCTTGGACCCGAGGCATCGCCCGGGCGGTCGTGGCCCTGTCGCCCGACCTGAGCATGTTCACGCTCACGACCCAGCTGACGTACGACGTGCCGGTCGAATTCGGCTACGTGACCCAGGCGACCGGTTATGGTGGTTGGTATGCGCTCCTCTTCCTCGTCGCGGGCGCGTTGGTGTTCTCCAAGCGAGACTTCATATGACGGACCCCGACCGGCCGGCGCGTAGCGTTCGCGTCCGCGGCTGGGCCGTGGTCGTCGCTGCCGTCGTCCTCGGGACCCTCGCCATCGGATACGGGCGGGCCGTCGTCGAGTCGTCGCGATACGCCCGCCTCGGGGATGCTGCGCTCGCCGACGGTGACACGGAGTCCGCCGTCTTGCACTACCGGCACGCCGTCCAATGGCATGCCCCGGTTCTGGGCGCCGGCCCCCGTGCGTTCGACGCCCTCGTCGCGATCGGCGACCAGCGCGGGGCAGCCGCCGACACGGTCGGCGCACTCTTCGCCTATCGGAGTGCGCGCGCCGCCGCGATGGCGGTGCGGCATCTCTCGTCGCCATACGCCGGCCAGCTCCCCGCACTGCACCAGAAGATCGGCGGGCTGATGGCGGCGCAGGTCGCCGGCGCGGCGCCCGGCGACGCGGCGCGAGCCGCGCGTTACACTGCGGAGCTCGACGCGTACCGCGATCGGCAGCCGAACACCCTGCTCGGACTGCTCGCTGGTCTCCTCTTCCTCGCATGGATCGGAGCTATGGCGGCGATCGCGATACGCGGCTTCGACCGCGACGGGCGTATCATCGCGCCCGCGTTGGTCCGTTGGTCGACCGGCGCGGTGATCTGTCTGGTCGGCTGGATCGTCTGCGTCCGGTTCGCGTGAGGCGCCGATGACCACCTGGACCCGTCGCACGCCCGCGATTGTCCTCGTCCTGGTCGTCGCGTTCGTCTACCTGGCCACCGCGTCTCGGGCCGTGCTCGGCGGCGACAACGGCGAGTACGCCAGCGTCTTCGCCCAAGGCGGGGTCCCTCACCCGTCGGGGTACCCGCTCTTCGTCGTCCTCCTGCGCGCTCTGTCCTGGATCCCTCGTTCGTCGGCGGCCCACGGCGCGTCGCTGGTGACAGCGGCGATCGGCGTCACCGCGGTCGGCATGATCATGGTCGCGTGCCGTGCCTGGGGAGCGAGCCGCGGCGCGTCGGTACTGACCGCGGCCACCCTCGCGTTCTCCGCGTTGATGTGGAAGTTGTCCACGCACGCCGAGGTCTTCGCGCTCAACGCGCTGATCGCGTTGGCGATCCTGGCCGCTGTGGGGCAGAAGTTCCGGCTATCCGGGACGGGTCGCGCCGTTTCCCTCGCCACCCTGGCGGGCCTCGGACTGTCCGGACATCACTCGATCGTCCTCCTCGCCCCGATCGGCATCTTCGGTTGGATCCGCGGGATGCGCGAGTCGACCAACCGTCGACTCGCGGTTGTCCTCTCGCTCGTAGGCCTGGCCGTGGGACTCCTCCCCTACGCATACCTGGTCGCGTCGGCCGACCTGTCCGACGGCCTGGTCTGGGGTGAGACCTCGTCCCTCGAAGGGCTGGTGCATCACTTCCTTCGTCGCGACTACGGGACGTTCACGTTGGCGATCTCGGACGAGGGCGCAACGGCGGCCGCGCACGTGTGGCGGCTCGGCCACGCGCTCGGGACCGAGCTCTACTACGCGCCCATGGTCATCATCGTGGTCGGCGCCTGGGTCCTGCTCGGGCCGCGCCCCAGCGAAGATGCCGCCGCCGCCGAGGAACCCGCCGAGGAGAACGCCGAACCCGATTGGATGTCGCCGCCGGAGGACTGGGAGAACGACCGGATCTCGGGTTTGCACGAGACCGCTCTGCGGGCCGATATGGTCACCGAGGAGTTGGACACGGTATCGCAGGAGCCGTCGGACGAGTGCATGCCGACGCGCCCCGGGTCCTGGTGTCTGGCGATCTCGTTCCTGCTCGCCGGGCCGGTCTTCATCGGACGGTTCAACCTCCCCCTCGAGGGGCTCTCTCTCGCCATCGTCGAGCGGTTCTACCTCCTCCCCCTGGTCCTGCTGGTCATCCCCCTCGCGCGCGGCATCGACACCCTCTTCGGGGTGTGGGTGCGATCGGTAAACGTGGCCGGCCCCGCCACGGTTGCGGCCGTCTGCCTCGGCATCTTCGTCAGCTACGACGCCGTCCGCGAGCACCACCGGCCGGACGTCGAGTACTACCTGGTCAACACCCTGACCTCCGCCGAGCACTCGGCGATCATCCTCGGCACGGGAGACCATCGGCTCTACGGGTTCTGGTACGTTCAGGCCGTCCGTGGGCACCGACCGGACGTGACGTATGTCGACCCGGTCATGCTGCACTACGATTGGTACCGAGACCGGGTCGAGGCCGCGCTCGATCTCGACCTTCCCGACCCGATCGGCGGGAATCTCGACACCCGGATTCTGGCGTTCGCCCTCCTCGACGCCGGGCGCCCGCTCTATCTGGCCAACCGATTCACCGACTCGATCGTGCAGTCGTTCGCCACGTATCCGGCCGGCACCCTGATTCGGGTACTCCCCCCCGGGGCGCGCCTCCCGACGCCAGAAGAGCTGGAGCAGATGAACGGCACGCTCGCCCTGAACTACCTCTATGCCGAGACGTCGCCGAGCGATCCCGACAGCTGGGCCGGCAGCGTTCAATTTGCCTACACACGGCCATGGCGCGTACTCGCAGGCGCCTACGAAGCGATGGACCGCCCCGCCGACGCCGAGCGTTGTCGGAATCGCACCATCCTCGTCCGACCGACCCACGTGCTCGCGCCGCTCCGAGACTGACCCCGAACCGTATCATGAAGGTCCCCCTGCTCGATCTGCACGTCCTCTACGCGCGCCAGCGCGCCGAGTTGGAGGCGGCGGTCCTTGGTGTTCTCGCCAGCCAGCGGTTCATTCTCGGCCCTGAAGTCGCCGCGTTCGAACGCGAGGTCTCCGCGTTCCTCGGGACGTCTGACATCGACTGTATCGGTTGTGGGTCCGGGTCCGCGGCGATCGTTCTCGCATTGCGGGCGCTCGGTGTCGGCCCCGGCGACGAAGTCGTGACCCCCGCGTACTCTTTCACGTCGACGGCGACCTCCGTCGATCTCGTCGGCGCGACTCCGGTGTTCGTCGATGTCGACTCCGACTCGCTGAACATCGATGCGGTCGGCGTGACCGGGGCGCTGACCGAACGCACCAAGGCCGTGCTCCCTGTGCACCTCTACGGTCGCTCCGCCGACGTGCCGGCGATTCGCGCCGCCCTGGACGCGGCCGGCCGGCCCGATGTCGCCATCGTCGAAGATGCCGCGCAGGCCCTCGGCGCCCGGGTGGACGGGCGACCGGTGTGCACGATGGGCGACATCGCCACCGTGAGTTTCTTCCCGTCGAAGAACCTCGGAGCGTTCGGGGACGCTGGTCTCGTCGTCACCCGCCGCCGTGACCTCGCCGACGCCGTCCGGGTCCTCCGCGCCCACGGGTCGCGGGAGAAGTACCGGAGCGAGGTGGTCGGGTACAACTCCCGGCTCGACGCGCTGCAGGCTGCCGTTCTTCGTGTGCGATTGCCCGCGTTGGCGGGCTGGTGCGAGGAGCGGCGGACGAACGCAGCCCGCTACCGCAAGCTCTTCGCCGACCGCGGGCTGTCCGCGCACGTCTCGCCACCGCCGGGGGACGGGCCGGGCGACCGATTCCACCACATCTACAACCAGTTCAACATCCGGGTGCACGACGGACGCCGTGACGCTCTGAAGGAACACCTCGCCGATCGTGAGATCGGCAGCGCGATCTACTACCCGCGCACCCTTCCCCAACAACCGTGCTACGCCCACCTTGGGCACGGGCCGGGTGCGTTCCCGAACGCCGAGCGCGCGTGCGAGGAGTCGCTGGCGATCCCGGTCTTTCCGGGCCTGACGCAGCCCCAACAGGACTTCGTGGCCGACGTGATCGCCGAGTTCTTCGGTAGGCGCTGATACCGGTCATCGGCTCCGATAGGTGACCAGCGTCGGGGCGATTCGCAACGGCGCCTGCGTGCGACCATCGACCACCCGCCAAAGCGCGGGCCCGCGCCCGTTGCTCGCGGACGCCGATCAGGGAGGGGCTGGCGATACGGCGAGGCCCAGGCGCCTGGCGTTCCGCCTCAGGCGTTCTGCGCGAGCATGGTCGCCCAGTCCCTCGGCGAACGAGATCGCGTTGTCGACCGCCTGGGCCGACATCGGATTCAGCGAGATCGCGTCGAGCTGCACGCGGAGGGCCTCGTCCAGGCGTCCGACGTTCGCCAGGCCGACGGCGACGCCCGTCGTCCATGCGGGATTGTCGGGCATCAGCGCGCGCGCCCGCTCGAAGTGCGGGCCCACGTCGGGGTACCGCCCCGTCGCAAAAGCCCTCGCCCCCCGATAGCCCCACTGCCTGGCCAGCCATCGCCGGTAGGCGTACCCGAGTCGTCCGGCCTCGGTTCGCGCGCCCGCGGCGAAGTTGGCATCCAGGCCCGGTCCGCAGAGCGCGACGGTCCCGGTGCGGCACGCATCGACCTCGGTTCCCGCCGACACGACCACCCCGACCGGCCACCGGTGCTCCAACGACCACCCGGGAGGCAGCTCGTCACCGCGACCCGTGGGCTCCCAATAGACCTCGCGGGCGGCGACGGATAGCGACAAGATCTCGTCGGCCCGCGCGCCGTGGTTCCCGCGTCCCTGTTCGCCCCACGTCGCGAGCCGTTCCGGCGGAACGAGGTCGAAGGGCTGGGCTGCGAAGACGCGCGGCGCGCTCTGTCCGTCAGACAGGATACTGCGGCCCACGATCGCCATGTCCGGCCGCGCGTCCAGCACGACGTCGGCATACAGGAGCGATGCGGTCAGGCTGTCGCTGACCGGCAGGGAAACGGCGTCCGGAGCCGCCAGCCCCAGGTGGATCAGCGCGAGGTCCTCCAGGGCCCGGTCGCGCGCGGAGTCGCCGAAGCGCCCGGGCAGACACAGCAGGGCCATGCTCGCAAGAAGCGCGGCTCCGGCGACCAGGCCGAGTCGATTGGCCCGCTCGGCGCCGACGGCGATCAACCCGCTCCCCGCCGCCGCGACGAAAAGGGCCACCAGTTGGCCGTTCTGGAAGTCGCGGATCCCCATCGGGTTGATCAGCGTCGCGTAGACGATCTCCATGCCGATGCAGGCCAACAAGACGGCACACCGCCACCGACCGCGCGCGGCCATCAGGGCGGCGCCGACGAGGCCGACCGGCCCGAGCCAGCCCAGCCCGGACCAGACCTGGCGGCCGAGCAGGCGGAACCAGGTCCAGGCGGCGGCGATCCCCGAGCCCATCTCGTCCCCGTATGCCCCCCGAATCGAAGCTGCGCTGACATGCGCCCACCACCGCTCGAGGTTGCTCGGGTCGCCCCAGTTATGGGCCGGCGGGCGGACCGCGGCCGCCGGAAGGTATGCGTAGGCGAGCAGCGCCGCGGCGCCCAGCAGCACCGAAGCGCCCGCCGCCCGGGCCCGACGCCCACGGGGGACCGTCGCGATGGCAGCGACCGCGAAGATCGGTGCCCACAACGCGAAGAGCACGTGATTGGACAGTCCGATTCCGCACGCGAGAGCCGCTCCGAAGCACCAACGCACGTCGCCGGTCGCCCGCAGACGGTCGAGGGCGAAGAGCGCCGTCGTCACGAGCGCCAGGTTCAATGCGTAGACCTCCGGGACCCGGGCGTGCATCACCAGGGTGTCTGCCGTGGTGAACGCCATCGCGACCCCGGCGCCGACCAGCAACGCGCCGGCACCGAGCCGGAGGTACGAGGCGACGAGCCATGCCATCAAGCCGGCGGCGACCGCCGACCAGGCGGCGCTGGTCCAGGCGATGCGCCCGGCGATGTCCCCCAGCGGCAGACGCGACGCGAGGTGGGCCAGCATCGTGTATGTCGGGAACCCCGTCGGGTGGGGAACGCCGAGGTCTGCGCCTGCCGTCACGAAATCACCGGCGTCCAGTGCCGCGAGCCCGGGCGAGCTGCCCAACGTCGCGACGACCCACACCGCGATCGTGGCGCCCAGGGCCGCCACGATCCGACTCCGTTCCGCGACGTCGGTGCCGGCCCGGTACGAGACCGCGGTGACGATCTCTGGCAGCGTCTTGCTCAACGCACGCGCCGAGCCTGGATGCGCTCCCACTCCGCTCGCTGGTCTTCGCTCAGGGCCCCGAGACGCTCAGCGTACTCCGCGTCTTCGCCGCGGAGCTCCGCGATGCGGAGATGTCCGAACGCCTGGTCGTCGCCGATGACGTGCACCAGCTCGTCGAGGATCTCGCGCGCGGCCTCCTGGTCGTCGTCGGCGACGAGGCAATCGGCCAGCGCGAGCTCGAGCGGCCACCGGAGCTGCGGCTCGTCGCTAACCCCGATCAGCGCGCGGAAGAGCTCGACCGCTCGCGCGAGGTTGCGCCCGAGTCGGCGGTAGAGCTGCGCGAGCAGGAAGGCGGAGTCGTAGTGGAAGTAGAGCTTCCCCTCCTGCGAGTCGTAGCGCCAGGTCTCGTTGACGATCTTCTCGTAGTCGGTGATCGCCGCGTCCCATTTCTCGTCGAGTTCGCTCAACCGCGCCCGCAGCACGATGAGTCGACGGTCGTTGGGGGCGACCTCGAGCCCGGCTGCGGCCGCTTCCAGTCCGTACTCGGGCATCTCGCGCAATACGGCCGTTCGGCAGATCGCCACGTAGACGTCGGCGTCCTCCTGATCGGTGTCGATGGCCCGCTGGAGCACTTCCTCGGCGAGCTCCAGCCGCTTGGCCGCCCAGCACATCTCGGCGAGGATCAACTTGATGAAGATCCACGCAGGCTTCAGCTGCTCCGCCTGCAGGAGCTGCTCGATCCCCTCGTCGGTGCGGCCGGCCCCGTGCAGGCATCGGCCCCGTTCGACCGCGCCGAGCGGATCGTCGTCGCCGAGGGTCTCGAAATAGGCGAGCGCCTGGGCGAGTTCGCCGCGCTGCATGGCCATGAACGCTCGGCGGAACTCCCCGTCGCGGGCCATGTATGCCTCGGACAGCTCCTCCTCCATGCCGGAGATCAGGATGTCGAAGGCCTGGTCGTCGTCGAGCTCGAGCCCCTCTTCGGGCATCGGTGGTTCCCGTTCGCGCTCCTTCCGTGCACGAAGCTCGCCGACGAGCGCCGCCACGCGCTCCCGGGCCCGTTCGCGCTCCTCGTCGGTCGTCGCATAGCGCAATGCCAGCTCGAAGTGTTCGCGCGCTCGGTCTTCGTGGCCCGCCGCCTCCCTGGAGCTGCCTTCGCCGAAGTTCACGGCGTAGAGGACGCGCGCGGCGTCGTCCCGACCGGATTCCAATGCACCGCGCTGATCATCCGGGCACTTCTCCAGCGCCTCGCCGAAGTAGCGGTGAGCGGCTGCGGCGTCGCCGGCGTCGGCGGCGCGGCGCGCTTTGTCAGTCAGTTTCTCCCACGCGGGGCGGGTCAGGTTCGAGAAGAATCCCATCGTTTCACTCGTCGACGAGGACCATGTCATCGGCGTGAATCGCCGCGTCTCCGTTGTGGTACCCGAGCAGTTCGTGGATCCGGTCGCTCTGCTCACCGGCGATTCGTTGGAGATCGACCGCCGAGTACGCGACCAGCCCTCTGCCGATCGTCTCGCCGCCACCGTTCCGAATCGCGACCGCGGCGCCCTCGGAGAAGTCTCCGGCAACAGCCGCGATGCCCCCTGGCAACAGGCTGCGCCCACCGGAGCGGAGCGCCATGGCGGCGCCGTCATCGATCGTGATCACGCCTTCCGGTTGGCTGCCGAACCCGATCCACGCCTTCCGCGACGACAGGCGGGACTCCCGGGGCACGAAGAGTGTGCCGATCTCCTCGCCGGAGAGCAGACGCCCCAGCATCGCCGGCGCTCGACCGGCCGCGACGACCGTCGCGACACCGGAGAGACACGCCACCTTCGCCGCCCGCACCTTCGAGCTCATGCCACCGCGCCCATAGCCCTTCGAGCTGGGACCTGCGATCTCCAGCAGAGCCGGGTCGTCGCCATACGCGTGTGGGATCGGTACCGCGTTGGGGTCGCACGCGGGATCCGACGCGAAGAGCCCGGTGACGTCGGACAGAATCACGAGCGCGTCGGCGCCGACGAGCGTCGTCACCAGGGCGGCCAGGCTGTCGTTGTCGCCGAAGCGCAGCTCGTCGTTCGCGACCGTATCGTTCTCGTTCACGATCGGGACGAGGTCGGGGATCTGGCCGAGCTCTCGGAGCGTGTTCCGCGCGTTGAGAAAACGCTCGCGGTTCCCCATGTCGTCTCGCGTGACCAGCACCTGGCTGACCTGCTTGCCATAGAAACCGAACTCCTCGGCGTAGAGGTGCATCAGCGCCGGTTGGCCGATCGCCGCGAGCGCCTGCTGCCGCGCCAGCGACTCCTCGCCGCTCTCGTCGTGCGACGTGCCGAGCACCTGGCGTCGCCCGATCGCCACCGCGCCCGACGTCACCAGCACGAGGCGCCGGTCGGCCATGACCAGCAGGTTGGCAATCGACTCGACCAGACCGCAGAAGCTGTGGCGGTTGATCACCCCGAGGCCGGCCCCGACGAGCACGTTGGACCCGACCTTCACGACCACGCTCCGCGAACCGCGCACCTGGGCCCGCGCCGCAGCGAGATGTTGCGGGTCGACGGGTTGCAGTTCGGGCATGCGCGCTCCTATCGGGCTCGGGTGCCCCACACAATCGCGCGCGCGGACCTCCGAGACAAGCCGGTTGCCTCGTCGTCGGCCGGTGAAGTGCGGGCGGTCACGTGCGGGCGGTCACGGATCGTGCCACGTCCAGAAGTTCTCGCTGATGCAGGTCCGCGGCCGGAAACAGTCGAGAGCTTCGCCGAGCTGGGTCGTCCCGTCCGCGTCGAAGTGCCGCTGCCACCGGAGCCGCCCGTCCGGCAGATGTTCATTGCGGACCGCGGCCGCGCCCCGGTGCGGGTCCTCGTCGAACGATGCGACCGTCAGCTCGCCATCGGCGCCCAGGTAGCGGATCTCGACGACTCGATGTCCGTCGAACTCGCGCTCGATGCAGCTCGACCGCTTCCCGATGCCGTCGGTCAGCGCCGCCGGAGCGCCCATCGTGTCGAAGAAGCAATAGCGGAGCTCCCGACCGTAGGCGTCGTGGCTGATCGCGACGCGGGCCACTCCGTGCGAGGCCCTGATCAAGGCCCCGTCAGCGTCGATGTACTCGTACGCCGTCTTGCGCCCGAACTGGTCGTACTCGAAGCGCACACCGTAATAGTGGGCCCACGAGACGGTCGGCAGGCCGTCGGGGTCGCGATATCGGCGGACCGCGACGCGGTTGTGGACGTCACGTTCGAGCCAGAGCTGGTGCACGCGGACGTGGTCGTCGATGACCGGGGAGGCGTCCACGCCGAAGTACGCTTCGCCCCGCAGCAGGCCGTAGGCGTCCAGCTCGGTGAGGATGCAGTGCGCACCGGCGAAGTCCGCCGTGGTGATGGGCCCGAGCGGGCCGAACGCGCACTCCCGCAGCACGTTGTCGTGGTCGTCGCGGATGTACGTGATGCGATGGACGCCGTACATGTTCACGGTCGGGTCGCCCTGTGCATCGATCCAACGCTCCTCGGTGACCAGATTGCGACTGTCGACGGTGTACTCGACGGTCGCGATGGTGCCGCCGTTCGCGCCGACCGGATAATCGTCGATGTCGTAGGTGCGCACCGAGCTCAGCCCGCCGCCGGGGTTGTAGTAGCTCACGTGGCGGAACCAGCCGCGGGTCCCGATGACCGCTTCCCCGCGAAGCCCGTAGAGCTCGGTCGTGAGGGTCCGCGCGCCGTAGGTGTAGTCGACCGACGCCGCCCCGCTCGCGACGTCCACCGCGCCGCGTCCGTCGAGGTCGCGGTAGCGGCGTCCGATCGTCCGCCCGATCTCGTCCCGGAGCTCGACCACCGCCGCATAGCCGGCCGCGATCTGTACTGGCTCGCCCTCGACCCCGAAGAACCGCCGCGTGCGCGTCTCGCCGAACGGTTCGTACTCGTAAGCCACGGAATGAAAGGCGTCGAGGTTGACCGTCGGGCGTCCCTGGACGTCGAGGCAACCCTGCGTCAGGAAGCGTTGCTTTTCGTCGAGTGTGAACGAGGTCAGATAGCAGCCGGGCACCTCGGGCTCGCCGGATTCGTTCCACGCTTCGAATGTGCCCTCTTCGTAGTCGTACGTCCGCCACCGCACTGGCACGCCGGTCGACGAATACTCCTCCCGGCGCGCGATCCGGCCTTGCGGGTCGTACGTGTAGACGACGTAGCCCAGGAAGACGCCGCCCGGTGCGAAGTGTTCGACACGGTTGGGGCGACCGTCGATGTCCGGGAAGAAGCGAGAGTGCCGCTGCCACGTCGGGACCCCAGCCTGCTGCAGTGGCCCTACGCCGCGCGGGGCTGGCCCGTCTTCTGCGGTGGTCGCAAAGAACATCGCGCCCTGCGGATCTCGAATCTGGTCGGCCGGCGGCAAGGTCACCGAGCTGGGGATCGGCAGGGCGGGCTTCTCCTCGGACTCGTGGCCCGCGAACTCCGGTTCGTCGGCGACGTAGACGTCCTCGGTCGACAGGAGCGGGACGAAGACCAGCGCGGCGAGGGCCACCAGCGAGCTCGCGACGGCGAATTCGCGCACCGTCGCGCGCCGAGCCCGGCGCTGCGCACCGGTGACCCTGGCGCCGGTCGCTGAGGGCGACGCGATGGCGGCCGTCGGCACCGGTACGTTGCTCGCACCCGCTTGCAGCGACAGTGCCCGCGCGAGCGCTCGAGCCAGCGGCGGCGCCCCCAGACGCGTCGCCGGATCGTCGGCGTAGAGAGGCGTCAGGAGTGGGACGAGCGGATCGGAGAGGGCGGCCAGGGCGTCGGCCGGTGGGGTGACCGCATCGATGCCGTAGAGCTGCCCGCTGATGAGGCGGGCGAGGGCGGCGAGCTCGTCGGCGGCGACCTCGGACTCCTCGGCGCGGAAGTCCGGCACTGGCAGCGCCCGCAGCCGGACATCGTCCGGGATCCCCTCGACCCACAGCTGCCCCTGCCCGGAGAGCCGAACGGGAACCCGGGCGTCTCGTGCGTGCTCCAGCACTCGGGCCGCCGACACCACCAGCGAAGCCCTCTGCTCCCGCGACAGCCCTCCGACCTCGGCGAGGGTTTCGGCGCCCTCGTCGATGTCGAAGATGGCGGCGACCCGGTGGTCGAGCGCGATCACGTCGAGCAGCGGAGCCGTCTCGGGGCAGTTCGCGTCCAGCCAGGCGTTCGCGTGCCGTTCCCGGTCTCGCACGGGCACGATGACGACGGCTACGCGCCGGCCGCGCATCGCCTCGTCGGTGCCCTCGACAACGGTGCCCCAGCTCGACGTTCCGACGGTGCTCGCGATCCGATATCGACCGGCGAGCACCGTCCCCTCCGGGAACGGCAGCGGATCGGTGTTGGGCTGGCTGTCGCGGCTCATGACAACAGAGTGCGTCCGAATGCGGCCTCTGACGATAGACCAATCCACCCAACCGTCCCAGCGCAGTCGACATTCACCACGGGGGTCGGTCATTACGGTCTCAGGTCGCCGCTGTCACTCGAAAGACGGGAAGACGTACGCCTCGCTACAGCTACCGGTCGCCGTGGTGATCGTCAGCCCGAGTTGCATCCACGGGCTGGACACCGGTCGGAACGTCCACGTCGATTGATCGGAAGTGTCCTCCAACGTCCAGGGGCCCGCCTCGGCGGGGCCCGTTTCGTAGCGCCATTCCCTGTCCGTCGGGGTCTCGCCATCGCAGGTCGCTGCGGCGACGGCCACGACGTCTTGGAACGGGTTCAGGATGCCGAAAGCGTCTCGAGAGCTGGTGATGGCGTAGAGCGCGTCGACGATCTGGAACGTCACGTCGGCGATCACCGTCCGTCCGGCGGCGGTCACGTCGACGCGGAACTCGAACGTGCCGGTGCCATAGGGTTGGACGAGGAGCTCCGCCGCATCGAAGCCATCGGCGTTCATGTCGCCACCCCCCACGCTCCAGTGATACCGGGGGCTCGCCGGTGTCGTCCCCGCGATGGTGTTCACCTGCAGGCGGAATCGGGAGAAGTTCTCGAGGGGGAGCGTAGGATCCGCGTCGGGGCTCGCGATCTCGATCGCCCAATCGTCCGTCTCCGTGTCGCACGCGTCCCCTGTTCCATCGCCGTCGCTATCCGCCTGGTCCGCGTTGAGGGCCGCCGGGCAGTTGTCGCACGCATCGCCGAGATCGTCCCCGTCCTGCTCTTGCTGGGCGGGGTTGTAGACGAGCGGGCAGTTGTCCACGATGTCGATGACGCTGTCGCCATCGCCGTCCTCGCACGCGTCGCCGATGCCGTTGCCGTTGCTGTCCGCCTGGTCGGGGTTCGGAACCGGGCAGTTGTCGATGGAGTCGAACACGCCGTCTCCGTCGATGTCGGGGTTGGAGGAATTGATCGCGACGCGGAAATTGTCGAAGCCGAACGTGACCTCGACTCCGTTCAGGCTCGAGTCCCCGTCGTAGACCGCCGTGAACAGACCGAAGTGAATCGGTGCGCCGACATCCTCTCCTCGTGGCGCATCGCGTTCTCGCTCGACCGCGTCGCCGGGGCCGGCTGCGAGGTGACGCTGCGTGCGAGCGCGGCTGCCGGCGGTTTCGCCGCGGACACCGTGCCGGTCGAGACGATCTGGCCGACCGTCGAGTTCGCGGTTCCCCTCGCATCGGAGCCCGAGTCCGTCGCGTGTGATCGATACGCGCTCTCCGGTCCGTCCGGCGTGGTCAGCCTCGGCCAGGTCGTCGGTCCCCACACCTTCTCCGCCGTGTTCGACGGCGTCACCATTCGTCCCCCGGCGCTCTGACGCGCCACAAGCCCGGTACGACCATGAAAGCCACTCCCTTCGCTCTATTCGCTCTCGCTCTCCTCGTCTCCACCGGGTGTCAGGACTCCACCGAACCGCCGGACGAAGGGACGGAGTCCAACGTCGTGGTCCGGGTCAACGCCCTCGAGCTGACCGACGTGTCAGACGCCTGCTACTCGATCACGGTCACCAACGCCGACGGCGACACGATGACCGACGTCCGCGACGTCTGCTCGACCAGCCACGGCGACGGCGCCGGCTCGGCCACCTACGTCGGCACCTGCGACGCGACGGCGAATCCCAACACGGTCACCCTCAGCCTCGACTCGCTCTTCGACGACGCCGGCAATCGGATCGACCCGGCCGACTATGTCAACCCGTGCCCGCCGGGAGCCCCGTGCGCTATGACGACCGAATGCGCCGAGAATTTGGACACGCCCGTCAACTTCGACCTCACGATCCTGCGGGAGCTTGGGGTCGGTTTCTTCGACATCGCCGTCGACTTCGACGACATCTTCTGCTCGGCCAAATTGGACTGCGTGGACTTCGCTGGCGGTCCCATCGAGCTCGTCTACTTCCAGGGTGAGCGCCAGCCCACCACCGTGCTCGCATTCGCCTGTACCGACGGTGGCGGTGCCACGACCATCTACCGCGACGTGCTGACGCTGGACTGCGGTGACGACGGGACCTTCACGATCGACCCGACGACCGGCGGGGACATCGTGGGCGTCGCCCATTGGGAGGTCTACACGGGGACGGCCACGTCGTCCGCGGGTCCGGATCCGATCGGCACCGCGTTCTGGAACATCGGTCTGGTTGCCGAACCCGGCTTCACGGGGACCTGCTCACTGTCGACGACCGTGACCGCGACCGGCGAACCGGCACCTGATGGGGTCATCCCGGCCGGTCACCCGTTGATCCGGACCGACGCGCCCCTCTACGACGGGAGCAACGTGCCGATCTGTGGGCGCAATGCGCTGGGGGGCGACGGTAGCGCGGTGACTGCGGAGATCAACCCCGCGGACCGGACCTTCGACGCATCCTATCCCGGCGAGTGAGCCCGGGAGCGCACCGTCATCTTTCCGATTGAAGCTCCCACCCGCGTTCGATACGCTGGCGCAACCGATAGTCAGGTCGACCCGCCCAAAGGGCACAATCAACGGGGAGGATTCGATGATTCCTGTAACCACATTCGTGGGGACACCCGCGCTCGCACGAGGGCTGGTCATCCTCTTGTCGACGTTGCTTTTCGCCGGGTGCGGCGACGACGCAGTGACTCCCTTCCCGGCCGGTGGTGGTGCGGGCGGTGGCGGCGGTGGCGAAGATCCCGGTGGTGGCGGTGGCGGCCCCGGCGGTGGCGGCGGGGAGACCGGCACCACCGATCCGGTCACGACGCCCCAGGCAGGCCAGAACTACGCGGCAGGCACCCGGGTCGGCGATGCCGAATCCGGCGTCTCGTTCATCGTGGCTGACGGCTGGTCTGCGGCGCTCTCACAGGACGGGGCGATGCTGCAGCTGACGGTGCCGGGCAACGACGACGTGCTCAGTCTGGCCCTCGTCGGCGAGATCTCGATGGCCGAGGCTCAACAAACGCTGGGGAACCCGATAGACCTCGGCGACGGGTTCTCTCTGCAACCGTCCGGGTCGCCCCGAACCGACGGCTCCCAGGTCGAAGCCGACTACAGCGTCTCGGGCACGCAGAACCCGTTGCTCGGTTTCGTGCAGGTCACGGTGGGCTCGCACGGTCAGGGCTTGACGATGGTGGGCCTCGCGACCGAGGCCCAGCTCGATCGGGTTCGTAGCGACATCCGCACCATGGGTGCGAGCGCTCGGTTCGACGAACCCGGAGCCACGACCGGGGGAGGAGCCACCGGCGACGCCACGTTCGAGGCCGACTTTGTCGGCACACGGCACACCCGCTTCGTGGACGAGAGTGGCTACAACGAGGAAGAGATCATCACCCTGTGTGCGGGCCACAGAATGACCTACAACTGGACCTCGTCGAGTTCCGGCGGCGGTACCACCCTGGCGTACTTCAGGCGGGGCTCCGGCACCTGGTACGCTGCGGGAAGCGGGCTCACGGGCACGCTGGTGATCACCTTCGAGCAGGGCGAGTCCTACATGAGTGGCGGCACCACAGACATCGCGGGCGAGGTCTACACCTATGCCGTACGCTGGGAGGGCTCTGACGACAGTTGGGAACTCTACCTCGACGATTCCAGGTTCTACCGCGAGAGCGCTTCCTGCGACTGATCACTTTCCTTCGGCCTCGGTCAGGGCCTCGCGCGTCCTGCCCGGGTCCTTCCGGGCGACCGGATCTCGGGCTCGGCGGCGGCCCCGGAGCTCCGGCGCCGCGACGTCGCCTCCGAGGGAATCGAGGAGCCTCGGTATCAGTCGCGACTGCCCGGCTCTACGCGGCGGAAGCCCGACCGACGTTTGGTCGGCACCGACGAGATGGCGGCTTTCGCGACCAGCTCTTCCGGCGGCGGCTCCGTGTCCGTCGCGGAGCTGAGCGACCCCGACTCGACCGGAGGTTGCGTGGCCTCGCCCATGACCGAGAAGCTCGTCATGCCCTCGCGGAGGCAGTCCGTGATCTTCGCCGCGGGCCTGGGCCTGGCGAACAGGTACCCCTGACCCTTGTCACACCCCATGTCGACGAGTCGATGCATCGCGGACAGGGTCTCGATGCCCTCCGCGACGACCGAGAGATCCATCGAGCTGGCCAGTGCCATGATGCTCCGCGCGATCGCATGGTTGCCGTCGTCGTCGTCCAACTCCAGCACGAACGTCCGGTCGATCTTCAGCACGTCGATCGGGAACCGGGCCAGCTGGCTCAACGAGGAGAACCCCGTCCCGAAGTCGTCGATGCAGATGCCGATACCCTGCGCGCGGAGTGCGTCCAGTACCCGGATGGCTGCATCGGGGTGCGAGGTGAGCGCCGACTCCGTGATCTCGAGTTTGAGTCGGGCGCCGTCGACATCGTGTGCGTGTAGTAGATCGGAGACCTGATCCGGCAGGTCGGACCTGGCGATGTGGAGCCCGCTCAGGTTCGCGTTGACGGCAAATCCGTCCGGGAGCCCGATCTCCTTCCAGGCGGCGAGTTGACGGACGACCTCCTCGACGGTCCACTCCCCGAGCTCGACGGCGAGGTCCGACGACCGCTCGGCAAGCGGAATGAACTTGCCCGGCGACTGCGGTCCGCCCATCGGGTGGGTCCACCGCATCAGGGCCTCGACTCCTACGAGCGCGCTCGTCGAGAGATCGACGATCGGTTGGTATTCCAGGTACAACTCGCCCGCCCGCACGGCTGCACGGAGGTCTGCGGTGAGACGGGCGTCATCGAGCGCGGCGGCACGCTTCGCGAGCGAGAAGAACGAGAGGTGATTGCAGCGGTCGGCGCGGGCCTGTGCCAGCGCCGAACGAGCGTTGTCCACCAGCTCCGACGGGTCGACCGCGTCCAACGCCGTCGCCAGACCCACGTCGACGCTGACGTCGACCGCGTGGCCGTCCACCGAGTAGGTCGAGCTGAGCGACTCGACCAGAGCGTTGGCGAACTGCGCGAGCTCCTCTCCACTCCCCACACTCTCCAGGTGGACCGCCGCCTCGGCCGGCCCGATCCGGCCCAATGACGCGGAGGTGACTCGCGCGTCCATGATCTCCGGGCCGTCGAGCCAGCCGCTCAGCCGCCTGAGAACGTGGAGGAACACCTCGTTCGCTCCCGCCTCACCGAGCGCAGCGGTCAGGTGGTCGGGGTCGGCGATGCCGACACTCACCACGGCGTCGAACCCTCCGGCGACCTGGGGCCGGGAGCGCAGGATCGCGAGCGACTCGACGAACGCGGCCCTGTTCGCCACCCCACTCGCCGGATCGCGGGACTGGAGCTCGCGAACCCGGAGTTCGTTCTGCTTCGCGTCGTCGACGTTCTCGAGCGTGCCGACGATCCGGTCCGAGAACCCGAGCTCGTCCTCCACACACAGGCCCGTGGCCCGCACCCAGGTGACGGCCTCATCGACGAGAATCCGGTGTTCGACGCGGAATCCGGAGCGGCTCGCTCGGCACGAATCGATCGCTGCCCAGATGGAACCCTGGTCCGCCGGATGGATGCGGTCGAGCCACGTGTCGAGCGACACCGCGACCTCTTCCGCCGGCAGGCCGAGCAGAAGCCGGGCAGCCGACGAATAGAGGACCCGGTCTCGACCCAGCTGCCACTCCCACACCCCCAGTCCCGTCGAGCTGAACCCGAGCGCCTTCACATCGAGGGGGGTGGCGCATGCCCGGGTCATCGATCTGTGGCTGCCGGACCGCGAGATCAGACGGGTCCCGACCATGGGAGTCTGCGTGAGGATCGGCGGAGCGGTGTGCGCACGGCTCCGCGGCGGGGGTGTGAGTGTGCGCGGCGGCTGGGCCGTCGACACCGCGACGTCCCCAGTCGTCAGCGATGAGCGCTCGGCTGGCGGCATGGTCGGCGGGACCCGCTCCTGTCGACGAGGGGCGTCGGCGGGCGTCGGCTTCGGAGGCGTCGCCGTCGCCGTGCGCCGCCGCCTTATTGGGCCTGCCTGGGGTTGCACCCCTGCGATCCGTGGTCTCCGGCATGCGGCCGGTACCTCGACCTGATCGCGCAGTTCGCGCGGGCTGCCGTCAGTCGCCGTGCCGGGGCCGGTTCGATGCCTGCTCATGCAATGTCCCGAGTACTGTTGCAGGCACTCTATCGCGCGAACCCCGGGGGCGCCAGAAAAAACATTGCCAAAACAAGCACCTACAGCTCACACATCCTCGCACAACGTCGCACATTCGACGAGTGCCGGGGGCGTGGTCGTCGTCCGTGCGACCACATTTCGCAGGCCTGGTGGTGCCGCCTCTACAGTCGCGGTCCGTCGACCCGAAAGAGCACCAACCCCTCGCCCAACTCCGTCGGCGCGTCGAGCGTAACGTTGTCGCCGAGCTCGAGTGTGCGCTCGAATACGCCGGCGACGATCGCGCCCCCGTCGATCGCGACGACGCCGGTCGGCCGGTCCGAGCCCTCGCCTTCGGTGAACGCCGCCCACTCCAGCCGACCTGCGGCGTCGAACGACAGGATGCCGATGTCCGGCTCGATGTCCGAGCCCGCCGCGGGGATCCCCGGGCACTGCGGGCCGACCGAACGTACGACCGCGACGAACGACCCGTCCGGCCGTGTGTCGATCGCGATCGGCTCCGAGAGGCCCCGCAGCTCCGACGTCGTGATCCACTCGAACGCACCGGAGGCATCGAGCGCGACGATCGCATCGCTACCACCGCCCGTGCCCGCATCGAGGACCTGCACTGCCTCGAACCAGGTCTTGCCGGTGGTGTGCGCCCCGACGAGGAACCCGCCGTCGGGCCGCACGGCCGCACCGCCGACCCGCACCTCACCCTCGGCGGCGAGCGTCCCCTCCCACGCGATCTCCCCGCCGGGCCCGACCCGCGCGAGGTGTCCGGTCGCCGACGGACTCCCCACCCGGAAGCCGGCCCAGAGCAGCGCCGCGCCGTCCGTCGACGGAAGCACGGCTGAAGGCGCCGCGTCGTCGCCGTCGGTGCCGAAACCGGTGACGGCGGCAAGATCGCCGCGCACATAACGGGCGACATACACGTCGACCCCGCCGACGAGCTCCGGCGCCGTGTGTCCGTCGCCATCGCCGAACGCGTACACCTGTCCCTCACGCCCGGGAGCGATCCGCCCGGCGATCCACGCGACGTCTCCCACGACCCGCAAAGCGTCGCCCGAGATCGGTCCGATGCCCCCGTACACGTTCCAGTCGCGGTCTCGCGATCCCGGGTAGTGCCAAACGGCGACGGAGCCCGAGCAGCCCGGGGTCGTCTCGCCCAGGCACCCCGGCGCGACGACGTCCGACGTCATCAAGGTCGTATTCGTCCCGTCGAAGTCGATCGCCCGGATCTCGTCGCCGTATCCGAACCCCCCGACCTCCCCAGGCCCCAGATAGGCGCCGTCGAGCCCGTACTCCACCAGGAACGACTGCAAGGAGATCGTCTCGGCGACGACGCCGTCCGGGTCGAGGGGATCCAGCCACGCCTGCCGCGAGAACGCCGCCGAAGCGAGCACGGTGTCGCCGCGCCCCTCGATGCGGAGCGCGCGCCGAGGCGCCGGCTGCATCGCAGCGTCTTCGAAGAACGACGTCCAGACCGGACGCGCCCACGCCAGGGTCGCCTCGCAGTAGCACCCGCAGTCCGGCGGGGCCTCGGCATCTTCGATCGCGGCATCCGGCGCCGGGGTGTCCGTCGACCCGAGGTCCGAGCGGTCGGCGACATCCACCGATGCCGCGTCGACCGCGTCCTGCCCGTCGGTGCTCTCCACGTCGCTGCCCGGCGTGGTGCCGCACGCCGTCGCGACCAGCGCCACGACGCCGACTGCGACGAACGTCACGGGGCGGTTGGCGGGGGTCATGGCAGAGAAGGGCGCGAGCACGAAGGCGGCTTCCGAGACGGTTGCTGCGAAGCCTGGTGGGACCCGTCGTCGGGATCCAACCGCCCGGCACTGGGCCGTCGCCGCCCGAGAATGTCGCACGTCTGCTGACGTCCGAGGACCACGTCGACGTCGATGGTGGCGTGGTACGCGAACGAGGCGAACCGGAGGTTGCGGGACACGATGTCGGCCGAGTCGCCCTGAAGTCCCAGCGAAGTCTGACGACCGCTCGCGTACTCATCGCGCGCCTGGTGATTCCCGACCCCGAAACTCACCGGCACGATCGACAGCCGTGTTCGCACCCGGCACGCGGTCGCGCCAACTGCGATGTAGGGACCGAGCGTCCAGACGGGCAGCGTCGAGCCCCTGGCCTGTTCGCCGGGCCCCGGGCGGGCCAGCGCCACCTCGTTCCAGAGCCCGAAACTGGGCTCCACGGCCACGCGATGCAAAAACGAACTCCGGCCGACCGTGAGCAGCCCGCCGTAGAAGCCGAGCGAAACCGCCGTCCTCGGCCCGTCGCTGTCGTTCTGTGCGCGCAGGATCGTCTGCTCGGTTTGTCGAGTCGCGACGCGGAGCGCGGCCCCGATCTCCCAGAAGTCGGAGTACCCGCCGTGGAGCTCGAATCCGTGCTGGACGTACGGCATCCTCGCGTTCCGGGCCCCCGATGTCTCCAGGACGGAGTTGCGCACGAAGTACCCGACGCCCAGGAAGCCGTACCAGTCGTGCAACAGCCACCGTGCGGGGCCCCGCACGGCGAGCTCCACCTCCGCAGGCTCGGCGTTCGTGGAGTCCGACGGCTCCTGGGCACCCCCCGTTTCGTCGCCGCCCGCAGCCGGAGAGTCCGATTCGCTGGTCTGCTTGGGGGACCCGAGATCCCCGGCCCATGTCGTGCCGGTTCCCAGCACGATCGTGATCGCGGCCACCAACAGTCGATTCATGGGGATCCCGACGGAATGTAGCTCTGCGCGAAGAACGTGCCAACGCCCTCTCCAAGACTGCAGACGACATCCGCGCTAGCGGCGACGGCGAGCGTCAGCCGACCGCCATCGGCATCGAACCCGCCGGGGTGGCATACCCCGCTCAACGCGGTCACTTGCGAGAAGAAGGAATCCGCCGTGGTGACGTCGATGCGCAGAGGGCCGGGATCCTCGCACGATGCACCGTCGAAGAGTACCTCGACGGAGCAGCGCCCAGCGGCGGCAATGAGGACGGTGTCGGTCAAGGAGACGGCGATCGGATACGCCGGATCGACCGCCGGCAGCGTGAGCCGTCTGCCCGCAGCGAGATCCAACTCCACCGGCTCATCCGTCATGGGGACCACAACGGTAGATTGGAACGCGGTCTGCGCGATCCGGCCTCCGTATTCGAACCCCGAACTGGGCGAGGAGCCCGTTCCGTTGCAAAGGAACTGGACCTCGGACACCTCGGTTGCAGCGAGCGCTCCGTCACCGTCCAGGTCGAGCCCCTGTTGGATCTGCACGCCGCCGTCCGAGCATTCGGGGCCAGCCGGAAGGGTCGCCATGGAACTCAGGAATCCGCCGAAGCAGGTGCGGGATTCCTGGGGCGTGGTCCCCGGGAGGTCGAACGAAGTCCGCATACTCAGCCCCCCGAACGCGCACTCCGCCGACGGGGCGATGGCTTCGATCTCGACTTGGGGGTTCGGCACGCACAGCGTCCCGAGCGGCAGCACCACCCCCGTCGCTGTCTCTCCCGTCGTCGACCCGGTCATCGTGCCCACCGTGAGCCCGACTCCGTCGCAGTCGCTCGGGGCCGGTCCGACTACGAAGTCGATGGGCCGGGTGCACTCGCACCGGTTGGCCTGGAATTCTTCCTCGAGCCGCCCCCGCTCCAGCGCTGCGTCGAACTCGTCGCGTCGCCCCTCCGGGACGGTGTAGTACTCCAGTCCGCCGTCCTCACACACCCGGCCAGACTGGCACGCTTCGCCCGGCTCGATGGGTGCGATCAACTCGAGAGGCGCGGCGCGGTGGCCATTCCGTGGGCACGCGATCTGAAACGCGGTGAGCGCAATGAGCGCCAGCAGTCGACCGAGGCGCGGCTTGGAAGGTTGGCGGACCTCGAGTCCGGTCGACCTGCGGGGGAGAGACCGTGTACGCATTACTCCTCGCTCAGACGTTGAGAAACGACCAACGCGGCGTCCGAGCCACCGAGCAGGCCGCAAAACTCGCCGGGGTCTGCCGTCAACTCCACGACGAGAACCACGCTCGACCGGGTCACCCGATATGTTCCGGGCACGCAGTCCCCACCAAACGCGACGAGCTTGCTTCCGTCTCCACCGGCGACCGTGCGATCGAGGTCTACGACCAGCGGTGTGTCTCGGCCGCCGCACTCCTCGTCGTTCACCACGATGCGAACGACGCACCGCTGCTCGCGTCCATCTTGAATCGCCCGATCGATGTAGTCGACCTGGAGTGTGCGCCCGGGGTCGACGCCGCTGACGATGACGGCCCGCGAGCTGCCCCGCTCCGCGAGCACGCGTCGGCCCTCCGGGTCACTGTTCAGCGAATCCGTCAGGGGGAAGCGTCGAACGAGCGAACCGAATTCGAATCCGACGGGCCCGTCGCATACGTGCCCTCCGAGCTCGTCGCCGGGTGCGTCGCGGTCAGAGGCGGTGCCAATTGAGAACCGTGTCCCGCCGAGGGGGCAGAGGTCACGGCCAGCCTCCACCGCGGCGATCGAGGACGAAGCTCCACACACCGAGACCGCCGCGCTCTCGCGATCTGCCGACTGTCCCGACTCATCGGGCGCCATGGAGATCTCGACCCCGAATGGGCAGGCGGGCGTGGGATCGGCTCGCGTCACCCCGGTCTCGAGCGTGGGCGGACACAATGCCAACGGATCGCCTGACGCCTCGCTGTCGGCCAGCACCCCGTCGCCGTCTCTGTCGCGTCCGGTGATCACCTGGATTCCTTCGCCGACGCCGCACAGCGAATCGCGCGATCGGAGTTCGACGCGCGGTGGAACCCGGCAGGTAACCGTTCAGGGGGGCGCTTGAGCTGACGCTCACCGGGAGCGCTTGCGGGATTGCGGGTCGAACGGGTCGAACGGGCGATCTTCGGGCTGGACGCGTGGATCTTGTTGTGATCTACGATCCCGGTGCCGATTGATGAGTCCATAGCCACACGTTTGACGGTTCTCGAGCGCGGACTTGCGGAGCGTGAAGCCGTCATTGCCTC
>PVBE010057009.1_pt1 | contig 26575 bp, 21 predicted proteins | sample 1631181 | NCBI WGS metagenome assembly PVBE01 (sample SAMN08397723, study PRJNA350692) | Marine metagenome, whole genome shotgun sequencing project. | isolation source: water | place: Pacific Ocean | collected 2012-04
TGGATGTTCAATGCACAGATGGCACGTTGCATCGAGGAGAGCTTTGCACCTTGCCAATGTATGATCCCAAGGGGGAAATTGTGCGGGGAATAAACAAGGTCATTCCAACAGAACCCGAACCATGGGCCGGAATACCTGTGACAGCCAGCACCCAAGCCAAAGCTGAAACCGCTTAGGCCAACAACCAGGTCTCTAGTTCATGGGGGCGCATTTAACATTGTGCGATGTCGGCCTTTCTGACCTGACTCCATAAAAACATCCACCAAAGTACGCGGTCTCAATCCGCACATCCGCGACTCAAGCGTAAAACAGCAGCACCACGCCCCAGACGATTAGGACAACCCCGGTCAGCTGGCCGATACGCGTACCCGCCGGTAAAAGCTTCTCGATGAGGATGTAGAGTGCAAGCCCGATTATCCAGTAGAGATTCATGACGCCGCCGTAGAACAGCAAAGCCATGAGGAACCAGCAACAACCCAAGCAAAATGCGCCGTGCACCAGGCCCATCCTTAAAGCGCCGGTGCGCCCTGGCCGCCAGTGCGCGGAAAGAAAGCCGATAGGTGAGCGGCAATGCCTGAGACAGGCATTCTTCCAGGGTGTGAGCTGCCAGACGCCCGCTGCGATGAGTAACCCCGCGCCGAGCACGGCGCTGGTGCCTACCATTATGCCGGACAGGAGGCCGCTAGCTTCCAGTCCCCACTGGGCACCAGTAGCAATGGCACTGAAGGCCGCCCACATGATCACATAGCCGAGTGCAAACACGCCCGTCGGCACGTAAGGTGCACCTTTGTTCTTTTCCTTACGCATCATGCGGGCGAACAGCAGCAACAGGGGTGCCGCGCTCGGCAACATCATGCCGAACATCATGACCCACCACATGAAGAAGATGACGACGGCGTACCCGACCGTCCATGTGCCGGTGACCATCGTGCCGCCGCCGGCCGTGCCTCCCGTCGACATGCCCTGCATGCTGGGTTGGGCCGAGTCGATCACGCCCACCGGCTGAGTCATCCGGGTCATCTCGAAGGCACTCATGCCCATACCGGCGCCGGCAAGTACGTAGGCCCAGCTCAGCACGATCACTGCGACCAGTGCGACCACCACCACGAGGCGATCGCGTCGGAGCACAGACTCCAGATCAAAAGCGACTGCCACCAAATTTAGTGTCCTAGCTGGCGAGCGGGAAGCGGCGGCGGGCCTCATCGAGGTCCAGGCTCAGGCCGTTCCGATCCCACACCACGTAGGACAGCGAGCTGTGCCGGGAGGTGAAGTCGAACTTGATGTCGCCGATGCCCTTGGCTGCGCCGTCCGCCCCTTCTGCTTCGTGGAACACCCAGCCGTCGGGTAACGTCGTGATGATTCGCTGCTCAGTGTCGGTGACCGGATTCAGTATGGGCTGCGCCTCGGTGCGCAGTACGCCGGGTACGTCGATACGCGCGCGCCGGGCTTTGATATCCCAGTCCCATCCAATCTCGGTGAATATCGGCTCGTGGTGATGCTCGATGATCACGCTGAAGATCTGGAACATTGTTCCAACTGGCTGATCTTCGCCCGTCAAGATATAGAACAACGCATCGCGCTGCTCGTCGGTGGCACGGCTCTCCAGGATAGGCTGCATGTGCCCATCACCGTGATGGATAGCGCGAGGAAAATAGAAGGTGGCGACGACGACCAACCCATCCAGTTTGACTCCGTCGCATTCGCCCTTGGTAATTTTGAAACCGACCGCACCGTTGCATTCGCCCCGGGTCGGGGGCGCCATGGATTCGCAAGGGCAACCGAAGTCGCAGCTGCAAAACTCGATGTACTCCCCCTCAAGTGACCATTCTCTAATCGCCATCGTGTGCCTCCTCGTGCATCATTAAAAGTATAGAAAGAATAAACCCCATTTATTACCAGGTCCAGAGTTAATTCTTGGTAATTCACCATCCATTGCCTACCGCCTCCACCAGTCCCCTGTCTTTATACCGTCAAATGTTGGTCAGCCGGTGCAAGTGTGTCCACCCAAACTATCCCACCGCACACAAATCGGAAACCTGCCTCTCAAGCTACGGTATGAATCTTGCCTATCGATACAATGGTGGTTCTGGCACTTATCTAGAAAGCACTGTATAGTCGCGCCTTCTCCGATAAGGAGATAGTGCGTTTCTGGCCTTCGATGTGTTTCTTTCCATCACTTGTGCTCTGGTTGGCAGCGTTCTGTGGCGGATAAGGCGATATGCTTGCCACAGTCTGGTTAAACCAGAACCGGTGAGGTTATAAGACCTCACTACACTCTCCCTCCTAACTTTTACGCGGCGTACAGGCCGACTGGAATTATTTTTGCTATTTAAAGAACTCAAACTCGATCCTCGACTACTCGAAGCAATCGAAAAATCCGGCTTTACCGAGCCTACCGACATTCAGCGTAAAGCAATCCCGGTGGTGTTGTCGGGCGCAGACCTGATGGCGTCAGCGCAGACGGGAACCGGCAAAACCGCGGCATTCGTGTTGCCGGCACTTCAGCATATTTTGCGGCGTTCCAAGAAATCTGGCATAGGCCCACGTGTATTGGTTTTAACACCAACTCGTGAGCTTGCGATGCAGATTAATCAACATATTCGCCAGTTCAGCCGGTATTCCAAAATCTCCACTGGCTCGATTGTCGGGGGCATGTCTTACTCCCCTCAGCTAAAAATGCTCCGTAATCGGTTGGATCTTCTGGTCGCGACCCCTGGTCGGCTGATGGACCACATGGAACAGGGCAAGGTAGATTTTTCCCGCCTGGAGATACTGGTTTTGGATGAAGCAGACCGAATGCTAGACATGGGCTTTATTGATGCGGTAAAAGATATTGCGGCAGCAATTCCCCGTGAGCGTCAAACCTTACTCTTTTCAGCGACACTTGAAGGCCAGGTTGTGAAGATCGCAAACCAGCTCCTAAAAAAACCACGGAGCATCTCGTTGGCAGCCAATCATGATCGGCATCGGTCGATTCGCCAGCACATGCATCACGCAGATAGCAAAGCCCACAAGCACAAACTGTTGGCGCATCACCTCGAGAATGGGCAGTTAACCAAGACGTTGATCTTTACCTCGACGAAACGGGGAGCTGATCAACTCGCGAAAACACTACGTTCAAAGGAGCATAAGAGTGCCGCCCTGCACGGCGATATGAGCCAGAACAAACGGCGGCAGACAGTCGAAAATCTTCGCAAAGGCCGAGTCGACATGCTGGTGGCAACAGATGTTGCAGCTCGGGGGCTAGATATCAAGGATATAAGCCACGTAATCAATTTCGATTTGCCAATGATTGCCGAGGACTACATTCATCGGATCGGCCGCACCGGACGTGCCGGTGCTACCGGCTGTGCGATCTCGCTTGTTGGATCTGCCGACTGGCAGAAGTTGTCGCAGATTGAAAAGTTGACCGGGCGAAAAATTAACCGAGAAGTCATTGAAGGTCTGGAGCCGACAAGCTCAGAACCTAGAATCAAGCATGCTGCCAAATCTAGCCCCAAGTTCAAACGCAAATTCGCCGGGCACTCCAAGGGTAAGAACACACACAAACCGGGGCATTGGCGAAAAGGCTCTTCAGGCACCAAGCGAGCAAAACAATCGCGTGTAAGAAAGGCCGCCTAGAAAGCTGCTTTCTCACAGGTCTGCCTTAAAGCGGATCAATGAGTAACGTAGCAATTGGGCGACTGGCTTGCTCTGGACTGACATTAACAAAACCCACCAGTTCTTCCTATCCTCTCCAGTCCGGTAGCCACGAGCGATGTAGACGTACTGTCTGGAAGGATGGCGACCTCCGTCAACTATCGCAGTGGCACATCAAGTTACAGGAGGCGGTAACTGTTTAATGTAGACATCCTGTTGTGGAAAAGGGATTTCAACTCGATGTATTCGAAATTCTCGGTCAATACTACACAACAGCATATCTATCGCCCGTCCTTTGAGTAAGGGGTCTGAAATCCAGCACAGCAACTCGAAATCTAGGCTGGAGGCGCCAAATGCTCGGAAACGCACCTGTGCTTCGGGCGAATTCGATATCAATTTCTCGTCGAGTGCCACCCGCAACAGAATCTCCCGCACCCGATCGATGTCGCTACCATAGGCAACGCCCACCGGCACCCGCAACCGCCGTTGCGGCTTTGGACCACCGGTCTCATTTGTAATTTTAGCCTGCCCCATTACGGCGTTGGGTACAGTAATTTCTATATCGTCACGCGTAAGCAGGCGAGTAGAGCGAAGTCCGATGTGGGTAACCTGGCCTCGCTCCCCACTATCCAAAATGATTAGATCGTCTATCTTGTACTGAGCATCCGCCATAATGAAAACACCAGCAATTAAATTTGATAGCGTGTCTTTGGCAGCGAAACCAACTGCTAGACCAACAACACCGGCCGACGCCAACCAACTGGTTGCATCTAGGTCCCAGACCACAATAACTACAAATACTGCCAGCGCCCACACCAGTATTTTTCCAACATTGTTAAATAAGGGCAGGGTCGTAGGCTGAATTGCGCCGAAGTGCTCCCGTGCTGAACTGGCCGCACCAAATAAGCTCTTAAGCAAACCTGCCAAAGGGAACGCCCAGACAATCACCATAATCGTTAATAGAAGCTTCACCATAACAAAGACAACTTTATCGTCCAGACCGAGATTTGCTACAGCAAGAGCAAGACCGACCAATACAATTGTTTTGACCAGAGGATCCTGTACAAACGCAATCATCTTGTCGTCTAGATCAGACCGGGTTCTACCAGCTAATCTTTTCAGAGTCGTATCGATAAGCAGTGATACAAGCCGCGACAAAAGCACCGCTGCGATAACAATGATTACTGCCTGAACGATACGGCTATCAGGCAGGTACTCGCTGATTTGTTGAAGTATTTGTTCGATTTCGTGATTCATTCGTAGGTGCCTTCGAGAAAGTTCAAGGAGCAGTGATTCAGCATATATTACTGAGCCGAATTAATCATTGATTGTTTTGATAGTGCCTGTCGCACTACGTCAGTGGAGGGGTTCCGAATCCGGTGCAGAAATCTCTTGGTCCTTGTCATCATCAATTTATCTCGATTCGATCTGATAACATTAGACTTTTACCAGCCTGTTCTTCCATCATTCAATCAACAAACCCACCCCTAAGAAGGCGGAAGGCGACTCGAGTATCGACTACCTTCGAGTTACCTTGTTCACATTGACAAAAAAATCGCCAGCTACCTGGATACAGTGAGTAGAAAGTTGAAACTGTTGTCGTAAGCAATAACCATGGCAGGATTAAAGGCGACTAGCCCCACCCAACTGCTCAACTCGACCTTTGGTTTTGAATCTTTTAAGCCTGGTCAGAGACAAATTATTGATCATCTCTTAAACAAGACTCATGTGCTGGCTGTGATGCCAACAGGCTCCGGCAAATCGTTGTGTTACCAGATACCACCACTCGTTCTAAACGAACGTGCGGTAGTTGTATCACCACTTATGGCGCTTATGGATGATCAAGTTGCCGTCCTGCAGGATCTGGGTATACCCGCTGACCGTATCCATTCCAATCGCAGCTATGAAGACAACAGCGACGCATGGAATCAGTTTAAGAGCCGTCAATCTTCCCTGCTTTACATGTCCCCAGAAATGTTAATGAGTCAGAAAATGCTGTCTGCATTACAGCGAGTTGAAACTGGAATGTTTGTGATTGATGAAGCTCACTGCATTTCAAAATGGGGCGCTAACTTTCGTCCCGATTATGAGGCCCTGTCAAAACTAAATGAGATTTTCCCTCAAGCAGTGATCGCCGCATTTACGGCAACAGCCGATACTGCGACACAACAAGACATTGTCCAGAAACTAACCAAAAACAATGCTGTCAGGTTTGTGCAGGGGTTTGACAGACCGAATTTACGACTCACGGTGAAGCCCAAGTTAAATTGGAAAACCCAACTCTTAGCGTTTCTTGACGATAAAAAGCAGTGCTCAGGCATCGTGTATTGCCTATCTCGCAAACAGACAGAGGAAGTAGCCACGTTTCTTCAAAGCAAAGGTTACAACTCAATTGCCTATCATGCTGGTTTAGATAGTGAGACTAGAAGCAAGCATCAGGATCGATTTATGACTGAACCTTACGTCATCATGGCAGCCACTATTGCCTTCGGCATGGGAATAGACAAACCAGACATACGCTTTGTGGCACACGTCAGTCTTCCTGGAAGCATGGAAGCCTACTACCAGGAGATAGGGAGAGCGGGGCGGGACGGTGAACCAGCTGAAACATTACTGATCTATGGATTGAACGACCTATTTCAGAGGCGTCGTTTCATCGAAGATGATGGCGAAGACCAAGGCTACAAGCTGAGAGAACATAAGCGATTGGATTCCCTATTGGCCTATTGTGAAGCATCATCCTGTAGACGCATAGCGCTTCTCCACTATTTCAATGAACGGATTTCTCCCTGTGGCAATTGCGACAATTGCATAGACCCACCGGAGTTAATTGATGGTTCGGAACTGGCAAAAATGACACTCTCTGCAATTTACAGAACTGGGCAGTTCTTCGGTGCGGCACATATCATAGATGTATTACGTGGCTCACGATCAGAGAAAATCATTGAGAGAGAGCATGATCAAATCAAAACTTTTGGTATCGGTTCCAAATATTCAAAACCTTACCTACAAAGTTTTATACGACAACTTATAGCGGCTGGTCATATTGTCTTGAATATCAAGAAATACGGCGGACTGGAAATATCAGAGAGCGGTTTTAAGCTCCTAAAAGGCACGACTCGCTTTCAATGCAAACAGCCGTCAGAACCGACGCCAAAACAGAAAATAGGTCGCACGTTAAAAGAAAGCATTCCGACACATATCTATAGTGGGGAAAATGCTGAATTGTTGTCTCGACTCAAACAAAAGCGATTAACACTCGCCCAAGACCAGGGTGTCCCAGCCTTCGTGGTCTTTGTAGATACCGTTCTGTATCAAATGGTGGAAAGAAAGCCAAGAAATAGAGATGAGTTTTTGAATTTAGTTGGTGTGGGACCCGCAAAACTAGAAAAGTACGGTGACAGTTTCCTGTCGGTAATCAACAACTCTTGATTTATCCCGTTCAATAGCGCCCTACTGAAGCCAGCACTTTCGTCAGTTCCTTTGCCGGTGGGTTTTAAGCCAAATTGGCCTTTCATCTACAATTCAAGCGGTTATAAATTGAGGTGACTTGCCGCCTCCTTCATTTTGGCTTTGTCCACTACCGTCCAATGAGCGGCGTGGTGGCTCGTTACAAGGCCCCGAATACCATATTCTCCCGAATGGGCTGGTCGTCGAGCAGGCGCTGTAAACCCAAGCGAGACAAGTCGAGACTACGGTACCCCCCAAAAACGATGAGTTCCATCAAAGCACGGCCCGTGGCCGGGGAGTGCTGCAAGCCATGACCGCTGAAACCGTTGGCAAACAACAACCCACTCACAGTCGGGTGGGCACCGAGAAAGGCATTATGGTCAAAATAGTTAATGGCAAGATGACCGGCCCAAGCACTTTTGAGTTTTATGGATTCGAAAGCAGGTATGCGATGGGCAAGTGCCGGCCAGACCCGTCGGTTGAACACCGTATAGTCAATATCAAAGTCGAAACTCCAGGGGTTCTCGTCGGGGCCGGGAGCAAGAAGGGCCAAGTAACCAGACCCCTCGGGCCGAAAAGTGACTCCGGAAACATCTAGGGTAAGTGGGTAATGCGCGACTGCTCGTTGGCAGTCGAACACAAATGTTACCAATCGTTGTGGCCTGATAGGCAATTCGATCCCGGCCATTTCGCCGATGGTGGATGCACGAGGCCCTGCGGCATTCACTACCCATTGCGATCTGACCTCAGCGCCTTCCTTGAGCACCACACCTTGGACTTGCGTATCTTTCTGGAGTAAATCGACGACCTCGTCATTCACATAGTGCACGCCAAGGTGACGCGCCTTGCGTTTGAGTCCGTTCAACAAACTCATGGGTGCAATCCAACCTTCATTGCGATAACCAAATGTGGCGGCGCTGATGCCATCGACATTGATCTCGGAGAAACGCTCGGCAACCTGGTCAGTTTCCAACCACTCCACCGCCACATCGTACTCGCTCTGAAGGTCATAGTTCACCTTGGCTTGTTCACGTTTGGTTTCATCTGCCAGCAGCAGATAACCATTTTCAACATACCCAAGGTCCAGTGCATCATCCCCAACAGCGAGCCAGGCCGGTGCATTGCGATAAAACTCAAATCCGTAACCGGACATCGCGATGCATTCGGGCGTTGAAAACTGTTGCCGTATACCGGCCCAGGAAAGTGCGGTAGAGCACTTTTGGTAGGTAGGATCGCGCTCTACGACCAACACGGTTCCGTCAAAAGCAGGTTCAGCCGCTAGGTGGTAAGCAATAGAACTGCCGACAGCGCCACCGCCAACGATCACAACATCATATGTTTGACTGATCATCGAAATTTCATCTTCATCAATTAGCATTTACACAACGAACCAAAACCCACCTTGTCGACTGGCTTAAGCATATACAAAGCCTTTGTTAGATGGTTACTTCTGCAAGGGCATTGGGGTGCGTGGTGATCTGTTCATAACGATCATCGGTAATGATAAAGCTGTCTCCAACCTGAGCGCGAAACTTGCCGGGTACCGTAACCGAGCCATCGACGGCGAACACCATCCCCGGCTGCAATATGGTCTTGTCACCGTACACGAGTTGCGGGCGTTCTAGAAAACTGAAACCGGTCGCTCGACCGCAGCGGAACGGATACTCATAGCCCGCGGCTTGGATTACCTCTGCGTAGGCTCGGTGAACTTCCTCGGCAGCAACTCCTGGCCCCAATACGGAAAGCGCTGCGGCCTGACTGTCAACCGCTGTCTGGTAGGCTGACTCCTGGGACCTGTCGGTGATTTCTCCCAGCCAGAAAGTACGGTCAAAACCCAGCTTGAAGCGGTGAAAATTTGTCATCCCGCAAAAGCACAGGAAAATCGGTTCGCCGTACTTTAACTCCTTGGTACTGGCACGATGGTGAGTCATGGTCATTTCTTTGCCCGATGCCATGATCTGCATGAAGTGAATGCTCGGCGACATACGCTTGTCACTGTAATGCGTCTTTAGTAGTTCGGCCGCCTTGCGGGTACCGGCCTGAGTAGCGGAAAGCGCAACCTCGTATTCGGGTACGCCCTCACCGATCGCGCCGCGGCCGGCGTCCATCATGGCGATACCGACTTCCCCGGCGTGGCGAGCGATCTGCAGTTCGTCGGATGACTTGATCATCCGCATCTCGCTGACCAGGGGCATCAGGTCGGTGAGGCGGTCTGGATTGACCAGAGAATCAACATAACTGCGCACTACCGGGGGCATCAGATCCGGTTCAACCCCAATCCTGGCCGTACCTCCCAGGAAACCGGGCAGCGCTTCCCGCCATTCGTTACCCATACCGTCGTTCCACAGTTCTATACGGTCGACAACAGCAGCTGACTGGGCCATCTCCTTTTCCATGGATGGGGTAATCAGCACGCTTTCGCCGTCGACGCTCACAATCAGCAGGGTGGGGCGGCCGAAATCCATGTGCAGATAGTCGTAATAGCCGCTGTAATAATAGACACTGTCGTCGTCCGTAATGAGAGCAACATTAATTCCGGATTCGGTGAGCCGTTCTCGAAGTGCTGTCATTCTTGCCTTGAACATGTCTTATTTTCCCCGGCAACTTAATTGATCACATTGGCAGAAAGATTGTATTGGATAAGTGTAAAAGGTTGAAATCAGTCAGGTCCATTGAAACTCAGGCCAAAAACTATCAGGACTCCAATCAACCACGAAACTCAGTAAGCGCACCCATGCAGGATAGGGGTAGCTGCCGGCTTTGTTCGTCTAGCAATAGTTTTCTCCCCCAACATATCCGGTAGAGCGTAGACACAGCAAACAACGGACCTATAAACTTGGCTCTACCAATTTTCAGCCATCGTTCGTTCTAACCAGATTGCTGTTGTGACATTTCTTGACCAGAACATCAACCACGGATCCTCATAATGGACTCAAATAGCACCTCTAATACATCCCAGGCCGAGAAGATTTATGAACTCGGAGAGAAACCGCCGCTCGATCTTGTGCCTGAAAATATGCACGCATTCTGTGTCCGCCAAGATCGGTTTGGTGAACCCAAAGATGCCTGGCAACGCGAGATCCTACCCGTTCCTAACATCGGGCCCCAAGATGTGCTGGTTTACACCATGGCCACCGGCATCAACTACAACAACGTCTGGGCGGCACTGGGCTATCCCGTCGACGTCATCGCCGATCGCCAGAAAAAGGGTGAACCGGAAGACTTTCACGCCGGCGGCAGCGATTGTGCTGGTATCGTTTGGGCGGTGGGTTCGGAGGTCAGGAACGTCACGGTCGGAGATGAGGTAGTGGTCCATTCGGGATGGTGGGCACCGGATGACCCTTGGGTGCTGTCCGGCAAAGATCCCATGCTTGCACCCTCAGCCCGTATCTGGGGGTATCAGACCAACTACGGCAGCTATTGCCAGTTCACCCGGGCCCAATCGCACCAATGTCAGGTCAAGCCACCGCACCTGACCTGGGAACAGGCCGCTTGCTACATGCTTTGTGCCTCAACGGCCTACCGCATGCTTATGGGGTGGTCGCCCAATATCGTCGAGGACGGCGACGTGGTCCTGGTCTGGGGCGCCGCCGGAGGACTCGGGTCTCTGGCTCTGCAGATCGTCACTGCCCAGGGCGGCAAGGCTGTGGCAGTAGTCTCTGACGAGGAAAAGCGCCAGTTCTGTCTGGACAAGGGTGCCGTTGGCGTCATCAACCGCAATGAATTCGATCACTGGGGACCGATGCCTGACACGACCAGCAAGGAATGGGGTGCCTGGATGAAGGGGGCCCGTGCGTTCGGCAAGGCCATCTGGGATGCAGTCGGCGAACGCAAGAACCCGAAGATCGTGTTTGAGCATCCCGGGGAATCAACCTTGCCGACATCCGGGTTCGTTTGCGATCTGGGGGGCATGATTGTGATCTGCGCGGGTACCACCGGCTACAACGTGACACTGGACCTGCGCTATCACTGGATGATGCAGAAACGGTTCCAGGGCAGTCACCTCGCTAATGATCAGCAAGCGACAGCGCTGAACGAACTGGTTGCCTCAGGTAAGGTCGATCCCTGTCTGTCAGACACGTACAGCTTTGATGAAATTGGGCATGCCCACCAGCTAATGCACGAGAACAAGCACCCCTATGGCAACATGGCTTGTCTGGTCAACGCAACCCAGACCGGTCTGGGTGCGAAGTGAGTACAAGTACGGGAAGGATTGCGATGACTTAATCGTTGGGCTGGCAGACCCGGCTACAAGATCTGCTGGGACAGACATCGGGGAAGAATCTGCAGCCGCTAATTTTTCCCAGCGTCCTATCTCTTTGGAGACACTCCCATTAACGTGCCGACGCACGATGGATTGTTGCTAGGGAAATTCAACCGTACACGAAGTGCCCGGGCGGATCAGTCGCGCGCTCTGGAAAAATACCTTGACCAGATACCGCGCACTTTCCTGCACCATCTCGACCGGTTCAAGGCCAGCAGTGGTATTTATCCCTACAAAGCGCTCTCCAGCAACCAGCACTGTCATCTCGTTGTCAGGAGACAAGCCACCTGCTGTCTCGCCATCGACGAGTACATGCGCCGCGTAGACACCCCGTTCCGCTAAATCTATAGTCACTGGATGATCAGCCGTGTGGTTGACAAACTGACCTTTGGCAAACCCCGAAGCGATCACCCAGGCGTCAAAAGGCGCCCTCAGACCAGCCAGGCCCAGCCGATACTCAGCCCATTCGCGCTCGAGCGCAGCCAGTGCGTGAGCAGACTCCACTCGAGCCAACTTCAGTTGCTCCAGCTTGAGTCGTACGCTAGACAGTGAGCCTTCATCGAACATTGTTTGCTCTCGTTCAAAATCAGCACGCTGTTCCTGCAATTCGGCAGCGTACAGTGCTTCACTGTTCCTGGCTTTACGCAATGCAATCTCATAGGAAGTCGGATCCAGTTCGACAAGGACCTGGCCGGTATACACGGCATCCCCTGGGGTCACATTGACCGCGAGAATCTGTCCAGAGATGCCGACTCCCAGAGCAACCCGCCGATTCCAGTCGATGGTTCCGTGCAGCGTCTGCGCCGAAGCAGCCAGCGCGCTGATCAGCATGGCTGCAGCCACAAGTACTCCGATCACCTGTCTCATATTGTCTATTTCTCCTGAATCAAAACTAACGGGCGACCAAGCAGCCCGTCGAGTTCGGTCCACAGCAGTGCCCGCTGGAATCTCACCCGGGTCGATTCGAGCATGGCTGCAGCCGCTTTAGCTTGTGCATTACCCAGATCGGAGCGCAGTTCCAACTCGTACAACGCCCGGCTGTGATCCTGGTAATAACCGCGATATTCCTCGTGCGCCGCTGCTGCGACTTCCTGCGCCCGGTTGACCTCAAGGCCATGCAACAACTCAAGCACTCGATCGCGCAAAACATACTCGGCCGAAGTCAACTCAGATTGCAACCGAAAAAGTACGTTGTGCGCTTCTGCCAGCCGCACATCCTTTGTTCCGGTACTGCCGAACAATGGCAGCACAAACTTCAGGTTGGCGCGAAACCGGTCGCGATTGGCGCTCGTATTATCGGTATATTCCCAAGCCTCAAACTCAGCACTCAGAACTGGAAAATCCGCTTTTCGAACCGCATCCACAGAAGCCTGTGCAGCCTCGATCCGGTGACGCAAAACTTCCAGTGTTGGCGAAGTGGAAATCACTCGGTCCACAAGTTCGTGATAGTCGGGGATCTCCTGCCTGGCATAGACCGTGAGATCGGGCATCGCCAGATCGGCAGATAGCTCGCCCGGCCTGCCAAGTGCCAGGGCGAGGCTGTTGCGGGCCTGACGCCGCGTTAAATCGCTACGCAACCGTTTCACGTACGCCCGTCGATAGGCTAATTCGCGCTCTGCGACCTCCATATCCGTATATTGTTGGAACGATGCCTGGCGATCTGCAAGCCGCTTATAGCGGAAATAACTTACGGTCATGCTCTCATCGTGAGCCTGGTAAGCAAGGTCAGCAAGAATGACTGCGAAGAATTTTTCCATCACCTCCAACACGTGCAGGTTACGACGAACCTGATATGCGGCTTCCTCACCGCGGACAGCAGCACTTGCCGCCACATGGCGACTGGCACTGCGACCAAAATCAGACAAACGTTTTCGAATTACCAGACCAAAACGACTGTCATCCTCGAAATCAACCCCCGAGACAGACGCCCTACTGGCAACCCGGGGCTGTAATTCAAGCAGGGTGTTGACGCCGTAACTCGATTCCACCTCGCGTAGGCGAATACCGGCACGTGAGACATTTGCCCAAGCGATGCGCAGGTCAGGATGGGAATCATTCGCCAGCGACAAGGCATCAACCAACGTCAATGGCGTCGGCAAGGGCACTGTACTGCTGCTATCAGCCTGAAGCACTGGCGACGCCATCAGCAAGGTACAAAGCAATAGCAACCCTGATCGTGCAGCGCGCCACGGCATAGCCTGCCAGCGGTGGACAAGCAGTGACCATTGCCCCCCCTTCATCTCACGAAGATCCTTCCTTGCGTTGACGCTTGTAACGTGAGAAGCGCTGTGTTCTAAAATGCGCCTCGACCACATATTCCCCTAGCCACAGAAACTCCTGTGAGTCTTTGGTAGCACCGGTATAACGGGTCAGTATATTGCCAGTCGGATCGAAAAAAGCAAAAACCGGCGTCGCCCGCACTCGGTTGTGCTTGAGCGCGAACTCAGTCTCCGACACTTCCTCGCCATCAAATCCCGTGACCAGGGCATCACCTTCAGCGTTGATCGCGATCACTTGGAAATGGGCACGAAAGTAGTCCTGCACCTCAACCTGATTCAATACCGTCTCCTTCATCCGTCGGCACCAGGGGCAATCGTCGGTCTCAAACATCACCAAGACGCCGACCTTGCCTTCTTGCCGTGCAATCTCGCCCTCTTCGCGCAGATCATTAAAACTGTCGTGGAAAAAGTAGCTAGCTGGGTCCCGGGTCTGACCGGCTGATACGGGCATCAGCAATAGCAACAGCACCAACGTTGCGCCTGTTTTCAGGATTGTCCGTGAAATCATCTCGTGCTTGTCTGGGTATCGGGTGAGGAACCCTTCTCCGCTCAAAAGGATACCCCAAATTCGGGAGAAACCAAGCATTAAATGTCGCTGCTAACCTGGAATGGTCTCCTGTCCGGCTCAACCGGGTCACGGCGCATTTCTGGGTAATGTAGCCCCCAACGTAGTAACCTTGCACAGGGAGCGTTGAAATTCATATTGACCGATTACCCAAGCCCAAGAACGCACACCAGGCTTGCGCCAATTTGGGTTTTGGATACACATTACACCGGCGACTAATTTTTGGAGGACAGGCTGTGGGAAGTGTACTGGAAGGTATTCGTATCCTTGATTTTGGTCGTTATATTGCAGGGCCATTCTGCGGCATGCTTTTGGCTGATATGGGGGCTGAAGTGATAAGAATTGAAAAAATAGACGGCAGTGAAGACCGTTATACCATTCCTGTCGGTGAGGGTGCCGACGGTGAATATAGCGTCGGTGCCATGTTCCTCCAGATGAACCGGAACAAACTTGGGTTAACACTGAATCCAATGAAACCCCAGGGCCGTGAAATCGTGCGCAAGTTGGTCGCTACTGCTGATGTCGTGATCGCCAACCTGCCGGCCCCGACGCTTAAAACGATGGGGCTGGATTATGAAAGCCTGAGTACAATCAAACCCGATATTATTTTGACCGCCGTTTCCGCGTTTGGCTCGACTGGCCCATACAGCGACCGGGTGGGCTTCGACGGCGTCGCGGCGGCAATGTCCGGCATGATGCATCTAACCGGAAATCCGGACAAGCCGATGAAGGCTTATACGCCTTGGGTCGACTACGGTACTGCATCAGGTGCTGCTTTTGGCACCCTGGCTGCGTTGATCCATCGCGACAGGACGGGTGAGGGCCAGATTGTTGAGGGCACGCTTCTGGGTACCGCGCTGGCGTTCAATAATGCGTTATTGATTGAGCAGGCAATGATCCAGCCTGACCGGATTGGAACCGGTAATCGTGGACAGATAGCTGCCCCGTCGGACGCGTTTTGCTGCAAGGGTGACGAATGGATCATCGTGCAAGTCATTGGTCAGCCTCTATTTGAAAGATGGGCGCGGCTTATGGGTGAGGAGGAACAATGGCTTTCCGACTCTCGTTTTACCGATGACATGTCGCGCGGCGATAATGGCGCGGTGATCTCTGAGCGAATGCAGCGATGGTGCGCCGAACTGAGCAGGGAGGAAGCGATCATGGCTCTGGAAGAGGCACGAATCCCGGTTGGCCATATATATAAACCGTCCGAAACCCTGCAGGACCCTCACGTTCGTGATGCTGGCTTCTTCAAAGAGATCGAATATCCAGGTGCTGCTGCTCTTGCCCCGATTACCGAGACCCACGTGCGACTATCGCGCACGCCAGGCAAGATCCGCTGTCGTCCACCTACCCTGGGTGAACACACCGGGCAGATTCTCGCTGAACTGGGTTACGATGAAGTGGCTGTTGCTGAGTTGAAAGCTGCCCGCGTCGTGTAAACAACACCCATTAAAGCAAAAGAAAACTTCAGGTGGAACACCTCCTCGTTCCCATTTGGGGCCCAACTGAATAGATCAGTTGGCTATCATGCAGTAGACTCAAAATACTCTCACACCCACTGAACTAGATTATCGGGCAGGCCGCAACCTCGAAAAGACATCTGGCAATTGAGTACGATGAGCAAGCAAACCCAGTTAACCGAACCGACAGATTTTGGCGAGGAACAATATCCCCACGCCCTGGTCAATGTGACCAATGTCTGCAACCTGGATTGCCGCCATTGTTTTGTCTTCCGCGCAGACAACCCGCAATCGCCGCGCGACAAGATGAATGATGCCACCATGCTGCACCAACTCGAAATCCTGCGCGACAAGCATGGCATCCGCTCCATGCTCTTCATGGGCGGTGAGCCCATGATTCGCAAGAATATGGTCATTAAGGCCATCAAACTATTTCCCGAAAGCGCCATCGTCACCAACGGCACCTATGGCATTCCCTCAATCCCCGGTCATCTGGTCACGGTATCGTTGGACGGCCCGCCTAATCTGAACGATCTGGTCCGGGGCAAGGGGGTTTTCGCCAAGGTGAAGGAAGCCGTTTTCGCCCGCGACGCCAACGACGGCACCACGGTGATGCTGCAAATGGCCGTAACACGCGAGAACGCGCAAGGCTTAGAGAAATTCATGGCGGAGGTTTCTGAATGGCCCATCAGTGGTGTTGCCTTCAGCTTTTACGTCCCCGTCATGAATGATGAAACCGGACTGGACTGGAAGGATTTGAAGGAACGGGACAAGGTTCTCGACCGGGTCATCGCCCTAAAGAAAAAATATCCCCGCATCATCAAATCACACATCCCCACATTGGAGATGATGAAATCCGACCAGGCCATCAAATACACTGGCGAGCACGGTGAAAATTGCATTATTCGCCGGGATACCCTGCCTTTGTACATGGGCGATGGTGGCCAGTTTGAAAAACCGTTCTGCTGCTATGGCAACGACGTGGATTGCACCCGCTGCGGTGCTTATGCGGTATTCAATCGGGCTTATCTTACCTCCCAGGGCCGGGGTAATGCCGCGCGCTATGGCCGTGATGGCGCGGCGAATATAGATACCATCGTTGAAAAAGCGGCGGAGTAAGTACTATCGGGTGGAAGAATTATCAGCCCCATCTGCTCAGTGAGTGGATCGAGAGCTTCGCACAGTCGTTCGAGTCCAGAACCCTTCTGCAATCAAGGTGCATTCTTGTGCTTAACGCTTACCATGTTACGTTGTCATCACGCAGTGATGGGCATGCCCACTCGGATTAGGCCCGTGACGCCTATTTGCAAAGACACGACCGATGACCGTACCCGCTTTAGTCAGTCCGGAACGATTGCTATACCGTCACGGGAAACAGGCCTGTCATAACTCCAGATGTCCACATCGTACCCCTGTTCCCGGAGGTGGTCGGCGTACACGGAGAGGTAACGCTGAAAACTCGGCTGCTGCTCGTAGGCCCGCTCGAGTACATAACGAAAAATCCCCTGGGTATGGAAAGTCTGAAATACAGCTTCCAGACGCACGACCTCCTCACCCAAAGCGTCAAATAACACCACTGTGGGGGCAAAGCCCACGCCCAGTTCCGCGGCCCATACCCGGGCCGTGGTAGATCGACCGTCCGGGGTGACGATCGGGGTGTCCGACCATAAATCCAGCTGCAGCGCGGTCATCTTCTCGATCTGGCTGCGCACGATAGGCTGCGCCAATACCTTCTGATGAAATGTATCGCACTCAAGGCAGCGGGACTGCTCAAAGAACACCGCCAGCGGCCGGCCGTCTCTTGCACTTAGGTCAAACGGTGGCGGGACAAAAAACACCTCGCTGTGAAGTGTGCCGCTCTCAGCGTTACTGCCGGACTGGATGGCCATAAATTCATTGAAGCTGCCGGACTGGTCGGAATGGGTATGCGCATATTCCAGAGCAGCACGGAACACATCGGGCGGATAGTAACCGTTCACCCGCAATACGACCTTACCCGCCTCGTTGAAAAAAAGCAGCGTGGGCGTGAACTGCACCCTCAGGGCCTGAGCCAGTGTTTTCTCGGTAAAGGACTGGCCGCCTACCTGCACCACCTCCCGGTCACCCCACATGTTGATTGTGACAAGGTCGAAATAGTCCTGTGTAGTCTGGGCAATATCCCGTTGGGCGAAATTATGCTGCACCAGGGCGTTGCAATAAGGACAGCCGCCCTGGTAGACATACAGTACAAGTCGTTTGCCTTGTGCCGCGGCTTCTGCAATGTCCTCTTCAAAGTCGAGAAAGCTCTCTTTGAACCATGCCGGGTGGGTCGTGAGCTTGGCTCCGCTGAAACTGCCGATCTTGTGTTCGTCGGCAACCAAGACCTGGATGGCCGCCAGCAGCAGGCTCGCCAGTATGAGCCGCCCGCCCAAGGACAGGATGTTCCGGTACCGTAGCAACAGCTTCTTTGATCCGGTATCGTGCATCTGACAATCTCCGAATTTCCTATCAGCTATCATCGTGGTTCAGGCGCGCAAAGCCGAATAGGTTAAACATTCGGAGTAAAGCGACCCGATAGGTAGGTTTAGCATGATATTAAGGTTGGGCGTGCGGGATGTTAATCATAATCCAATGCAGAGAGGAAAACTCCCATGAAACTGAAGAACAGAAAAGCAATTATCACCGGTGCCGCCAAAGGAATGGGCGCGGCGATTACGATAACCCTCGCTCGGGAAGGGGCTGACATCGTCCTGACTGCGAGGGATACAGAGGCACTAGAGGAAGTGGCAGCCCAGGTTCGATTACTTGACCGGGAAGCATACGTCGTCGCCTGTGATGTGACAAACGAAGAGCAGGTCAGGATTATGGTCTCCCATGCACTGCGGGTTTTTGACAATCAGATTGATATCCTGGTCAACGTCGCTGGCATAACCGGTCCCATAGAGACCCCCGTGCAGGATATCGCCGTCGAAGAATTCACCGACGTGATCATGGCCAATCAAAGGGGCACTTTCTTGCCAATCAAGCACGTTACACCGACCATGATTGCGCAGAACAGCGGAAAGATCGTCAATATCGGCGGTACTTCAGGATTGCGTGGTTATCCGATGCGTACCTCATATAGCGCATCCAAGTGGGCGGTTCGCGGGATCACCCGTACCGTCGCACTGGAACTGGGCAAATACAACATCAACGTCAATGCCGTTTGCCCGGGCATCGTCGAAACACCACGTATGTCGAAGCTGTGTGAAGCCAAGGCAAAAGTACGCGGGTGGACAGTTGAACAAGTTTACGACGAATACGTGCAGGAGATGGCGCTAAAGCGTGTCACGACCCCACAGGACGTCGCCAACGCAGTGTTGTTCATGGCCTCGGATGATGCCCGGAATATTACAGGGCAGGAACTTGCGGTCGACGGTGGCTGGGATGTTTGAAACAACGTCAAAAAGCAGCCAGGTCTGTAGCAAATCACAACTTGCGCTGCTGCGATCACGGTAGTGATCCCGACTCGGCTGTCGGCCAGGCGTGAGCGGCAGTTTCTGCGTCGCAGAGTTTCTTCGTTGTTATTCCACCGTGAACGGCGGCGCTTTGCTGATCAGGTTCTTTGCCCTCAAACGGCTGGCGATGAGACCGAAAATCCCCGCACGGAAGAATTTCATCACGATGATGACCAACGTTGCGAACATCAGCATATGAGCATAAGGACTCACGTCACGCATGAATTCCCACAAAACGACTAGCAGTATCGCACCAATAATTGGACCGGTCAGCGTTCCCAGCCCGCCAACGATAGTCATCGCCAGGATCAAGCCCATTTCAAGAATCAGCAGCATCTGCGGCGCGAGCACCTGTACAAAAAGGTGAGCGTAGATGGCGCCGGCGAGACCGGCAAACGCGCTCGAGATGACGAAGGCATTGACTTTCCACTTCACCAGATCAACACCCATCACCGCGGCTACATCCTCATCTTCGCGTATTGCCTTCAAGTACAACCCTTTTTCCGAGTTGACCAGGTAATAGAGGGCAACTATCGTAATCACGGTCAGCGCCAGCATGATGAGATAACCTCGAGCGTGATCAGGTAACCCGTCGTCAGTGGCCCACAGATAGGGAATTCGAAGTCCGAGCGAGCCTCGAGTATATTCATGTTCGATCTGCAGGATCAGCCGAATTGTTTCCGAGAAGCCGAGGGTCATCAGGGCGAGATAAGGTCCGCGGGCGCGAAGACACATGCGCCCTAGGCACCACCCGATACCCGCTGCAACAACGCCACCGACGAAAATGCTAATCCCCGGGTGAACGCCGTAGGAAAAATCCCTGGAGTAGTCCTCCCCACAGAGCAAATTAGAGACGACCCCCAGGCCATTTTCAAACAAGCTTGTACAGAAATTGTCTCCAAGAAATCCAGCGCTGAGAAGCCCTGAGGTATAGGCGCCGATACCCGCGAATGCTGCGTGCGCGAAGGATAGCTGACCGGCATAACCGAGCAGCAGGTTCCATGATGACGAGAGGATAATGAAGTACAACACGGACGCTGCAACCCGAATCAGGTATGGCTGGTTGTAAAGCAGAAGTGGGATCGCCAGCCCACCGGCCAGGGCCAGTACGCAAGTGGTCTTTTCGAAGCGAGTCATGCTCGGCGTGCCTTCTGCCCAAACAATCCGTGAGGTCGAAAAAGTAACACCCCGATCAGGACGAGGAACGCGAACACGTCACGGTAGGCGACCGAGAGGTATACCGAACCAAGACTCTCCACTAGGCCGAGGATAACGGCTGCAATTACTGCACCTGGAATCGAGCCCATGCCACCCAAGACGATAATTACAAAAGCCTTGATCACAGGGATCTGACCGACGTCGGGGTAGACGAGAAAAACTGGGGCCAACAGAGCGCCGGCCGCGCCAGCGAGAAGGCCGGCGAGTGCCATCGCAGTGATGTTCATCCTGATCGTGTTAATACCGACGATGGTCGAGCCGACTCGGTTCTGTGCCGTGGCCATGAGCGCCCGACCAGTCCAGGTGCCGTAAATGAAGAACAAGGTGGCTCCGATCAGGAACACAGAGGTGCAAGCCGCGAACAACCGGTCGCCGCCGAGGTAAAGGTCGCCGACGATGTGCTTCGATCCTTCCCAGAACGACCCCGGCGTCATCTCGTAGGGACCGACCGTTGTCAGGGCGCCGTACTGGAGAAATAACGATAGGCCAAAGGTCAGAATGATGGCGTACTCCTCGGGTCGATCCATACGCGCGGTATAAACCGGGCGCAACAGGCCCCGTTCCACCAGGATTCCGAAAATGGCGACGGCGACCATGGCCAGTGGTAGACCGACAATCGTTGGCAGGATCAGTGGGATCGAGAACAGCGTTACCGCTCCGGCGGTCAGCGCATATAACGCGTATCCACCGAGCATGTAGAACTCGCCGTGGGAGAAGTTCACGACCCGCATAATACTGAACACCAACGTCAGTCCCAACGCTATCAGGGCATAGATCAGCCCGAAGATCACACCATTAATAACTTGCGAGAGAAGGTAATAGTCCATGGATTAGATCACGTTACTAGGGAAAAACCGGGCCAAGGGTGGCTGTTGCCCACCCCCGGCCACGGCTATAGCCAAGTTATGGTCGAACAATTCCCGCGGTGGCAAATTGCTTTGGAAAGAGCACAGCCGCGTCACCCGCCGACTGTCCCACCTCGGTGTACTGGAAGATAAACGTCGGTACGGCCTTCCACTGGTGATGCCAGACCCCGTCTTCCTGTGAGAACTCGATATCGCCACGCGTACCCGTGATCTTGAGCGCCTGCAGGGCCTTGATGATGGCCTTGCTGTCGGTCGAGCCGGCGTTGTTGATCGCGGTTAGTAACGAGAGCATCGCGTCGTACCCCTGCAAGGGCAGGTAGTTTGGCTGACGATCAAACTGGCTGACATAGCGCTGTTTGATTTTCTCGCCCAAGTCAGTCAGTTTTACACTCGGGCTGTAGGGGCAGGACATCAGCACGTAATTGCCCGCATCCTTCACCGCTTCCCAGAACACCTTGTCGTTCTGCGCGGTACAGGTACCATCAAGATAAAGTGTCTCTCTGCTCGGCGCGAAACGAATCTCATGAGCCTGCTTTAGAATGAGGAAGCCACCCGGCTGTGTGACGGCGACAATCAATACCTCCGGCTTCACCTGGGTCTTGTACTTGAGCAAGATCGGTACGAAGTCTTTGGATGTTTTCTCGACCACTTCATACTGGAAGTCGATATCCACATTCAGCTTCTTGATCGCATTTTCGATGTTTTTTGCGATACCGATACCATAGTCCGTATCCTCAACCAGACTGGCTGCTTTTTTGATGCCGTTCGCCGCCATCACGGCAACCATGTTCTCGGCCAGCTTGGACGAGTAGACACTGGTGCGAAAGACTTCATCGTAACCCGCCTTGGTCAAGGAATCCGACCAGCACGACCCGATCACAAACGGAATTCCGTGCTGATGGAAGACCTCAATTTCTGCCTTGCAGACGGACGAGTGATACTCGCCTGCAGCAGCAACCACCTTGTTCTGGGTGATGAGTTTTTCAACTACCGTAGCGCCCGTCGGGGGACGGCCCTGGGTGTCCTCGACAATCAATTCAATCTGCTTGCCAAGCACGCCGCCGGCGGCATTGAAATCAGCGACGGCCCATTCCAGTCCGAGGACCAGCTCTGGTCCCTGCTGGTAGCTGCCCGGTGAAGACAGCGGCGCCATACCGCCGATCTTGATCGTGTCCCCCGCCTGAGTGGCACTAACAGACAGCGAGAGCGCTGCGACCAGCGCAAACTGCGACAGCAACTTCTTATGACGTATTTCAATCATCGTCTTGTCCTCATGGTTGGTGGTTAACATCGTTAATGAAATTCTACCGACTCCTACGTGGCAGACTGCCCGGTGAAATCATCATTCAGATCTGCAGCCAGTCCTTGATCATGTCATGCTGATTGGCCTCAAATTCGGCTCGCGTTCCACTCACCTTGTTCTGCCCGACTTCGAGCACATAGATTTGGTCGCCGATTCGGATCGCCTCCCGCACGTTCTGATCGACAAGGAGAATGGTCAGGCCGCCAGCTTTAAGGCGCTCGATCGTATCGTACACCTCCTTGGCGATAATTGGTGCGAGGCCGACAGTCGGTTCATCGCAGATCAGTATCTCAGGTCTGATCATCATGCCGCGGGCAACTTCGAGGATCTTCTGCATTCCCCCAGACAGGTCACCGGCTTTTGACTTGCGCCGCTCCTGCATCATCGGGAACAGATCGTAGACCCGCGCCAATTCGTGCCGGATGCGCGCCTTGTCACGGCGGAAGGTCCAGCTGCCGAGATAAATGTTCTGTTCCACAGTCAGGTGGGGATAGACGGTTCGTTCCTGCGGCAGGTAACAGATTCCAAGTCCGGCCATAGTGTGGCTTTGGCGCCCTGTCAGGTCGGTATCGTCCCAGAGAACCTGACCCGACTTGGGCGTGAGAAAGCCGCAGATTACACGCATCAGGGTGGATTTGCCCGAGCCATTAGGTCCAATCACGGAGGTGATCTGCTGCTCCTGTACGTCTACGGAGACATTCTGAAGAATGTCGATTTCATCGACGTAGCCGGCAACTATATTATGCGCGCTGAGCACGGTCAGACGCCCAGATACGCCTCGATCACGCCGGGATTCTCACGCACTTCCCCGGGGGTGCCGTCAGCGATCACCTTGCCGTTGGCGAGCACCACGATCCGCGTGGCGAGGCCCATGATTGTCGGCAGGTCATGGCTCACGACGATGAAATCGATGCCCTGGTCGCGAAGATCCCGAATACGCTCGAGAATGCGCTCGATCAAAAGAGGATGAATGCCCCCGAACGGTTCGTCCAAGAGCATCAGACGGGGTTTAAGCATCAGCGCCCGGGCAAACTGCAGCAGCATGTGCTGCCCGCCGGAAAGCTCGCCGGCCGGCTCGTCGGCGAAATCCGCGATGTCCAGAAAATCGAGATAATCCTTCGCCCTCCGGATCAACGTCACGCGGGCCTCTTGTCCGCTGTCACGGACCGCGAATCCTGGTGCAAGCATGTTCTCCAGGGTGGTCATGTGCGGAAAGATACGTGCGATCTGGAACGTGCGGGCAACTCCGGCCCGGGCAATCCGGTGGGGTGGTTCTTTCTCGATCCGATTACCTTCGAAGCTGATTGCACCAGAGTTCAGTGGATAGATACCGCTCGTCGCGTTCAGCAGGGTGGTTTTGCCGGACCCGTTTGGGCCAATCAAGCCGATCAACTGACCCTTTTCCATCGCAAACGAGACCTCGTCAAGCGCCTGGTTGCCACCGAATGCGATGCTGCCGTCTAAAACTTCGAAGACGGACCGGCTCTCAGATTCCATTTAATCGACCCCGTGCCGCATGGATCGTGCTCCTCTTTGGGTCAGCGCTGGATCCCAATACACGTTGACTGCCCCCCAGAATTGACTGTCCGTTATTTAATCGTGTCGCGGTATTACGGGTGGCAGCATACCCCAGTCATATCGACATTACCAAGCTCATCGTAATGCAGGTAAATATAGTCCCACCGAAGCGGGGCTTACGAGGGAGATTAGGCGCGCAAAGCCGGTGCTACTTCCTGTGCCAGCCTGCGCAAATGAGTATGGTCAAGTGTGGGTACACCCAGCATCAGGTGGGTGATCCCGGCATCGACCTGCTCACGCAGCCGCTTTGTTACTTCCTCCGCCGGGCCAAAAATAGCGTGTTTATCGACATCAAAGCCCGTGCCATAGTAGCCATGCAAAAACTGCACCAAGTCGTCGCGTGCCCGTGTCCGATCGTCATCGACAGCGACATAGAGCAAACGTCCGGCCATCAGTCTGCTCGGGTCCTTCCCTACCTGACTCGCAGCTTCCTGTGCAATCTGCCAGCCACGCCTGAAATCCCCGATTGTTCCGAACGGCGCCATGATCCAGCCATCAGCCAAGGCGCCAGCACGACGGATCGCCGCTTCGGCGATTCCACCGACAAGAATTGGCACTGGTGCCGCTGGCCGTACCGTGGCCTCACGGAGCTGAAAAAACTTACCCGCGTGATCGACTGGCTCCCCACCAAGCAGCTGCCGCAGTACCGCCATGCTCTCACGGAACACTGCCACGCGCCGGTCCATTGGGATGCCCAGGCCATCGTATTCCTCGGGACGACCGCCCAGAGAAACCCCCAAGGCAAGCCGCCCACCGCTCAGATGGTGCAGCGTAGAGACCTGCCGTGCGACAACGGGCGCCAGACGCAAGTTCAACACCAGCACGGCCGTGCCCAGAATCAGGTGTCGCGTATGAGCCGCTGCCCACAGCAAGAGCAGCAGGGAGTCCGCCAGCGGGGCAGGATGAAATACACGATCTTCTACCCAGAGCGCATCGAAGCCGGAAGCTTCGACCTGCTGAAAAAATTCTGCATAAGCTTGGCCGCTTTGCAACCCCGCAACCGCGACACTCGGCACATGGATACCGATAGATACAGACCTGTCCACAACATACCCTCGTCGAAAGGCTCTACCAATTTAACCAGGAGTATACTCAACCAGACGATTTTCAAATTACGTCAACACCTTATCAAGAGAGCCAAGTGAACTATCCCTTCAAACTGGGCGCGTACTCGCGCCCGATCACTGCATCTAATCCAGAGGCCCAAAACTGGTTTGATCGAGGGCTTGTCTGGGTCTATGGGTTCAATCATGAGGAGGGCGCAACATGTTTTCGCAGGGCCGTTGAGGTCGATCCCAGTTGTGCAATGGCCCACTGGGGGATTGCGCTGGCGAGCGGTCCTTTCTACAACCTGCCCTGGGAATGGCTGAGCGAAAACGAAGCCGAAACAATGCTTCTCACCTGTCATAACGCTGTACAACAGGCTGTTGAACACTCAGATGATGCAGCTCCTGTGGAAAAAGCACTCATCCACGCGCTTTCTCAGCGTTATCCGGCAGATCAGGTGATCAGTATCGAAGAATGTCATCAATGGGATAACGCCTACGCAAATGCGATGCGGGCTGTCCATGCGAATTTTCCGGAGGACTTCGACGTCATCGCCCTATTTGCTGAGGCGATGATGACGCGCACACCCTGGAAATTATGGGATATCGACCGGGGAGAACCCTCCGCTGGGGCCGATACCTTGGAAACATTGGCTCTACTGGACACCGGCCTTGACCTGATTCTGGAACGTGGTGATGCACCACATCCAGGCATTTTGCATATGTACATCCACGCGCTGGAAATGTCGCCGACTCCCGAACGCGCACTCAAAGCGGCGGATCAGCTGTTCGAGCTGTGTCCAGATGTGGGCCATCTACAGCACATGCCGGCACATATTTACGTGATCTGCGGCCAGTATGAAGACGCCATCAGGGTCAGCAGAAAAGCCATCACAGCTGATGACCAATATGTCGATTTTGCAGGGCGGTACAACTTTTACACGACTTCTCGGTGCCATGATCTGCACATGATGATGTATGCCAGCATGTTTGCCGGGCAGTTTGAGCCGGCGATCCAGGCAGCACGAGCCCTGACCGCAACCCTGTCAGCTGATCTGCTCGCAGTGGAGCGACCGCACATGGCAGTAACACTGGAAGGCTACCATTCGACCTTCATGCATGTGCTCGTTCGATTCGGCAAGTGGCAGGAAATTATTGATAGCCCTCTACCCGATGACCCCGTGCTGTACTGCGTATCAAGTGCAATGTGCCATTATGCACGCTGTGTCGCCCATTCGGCGCTCGGCCAAATTGATGCAGCAACCGAGGAACGAGATTTGTTTAGGGAAGCCCGGAAACAGGTTCCAGAATCTCGACTTTTCTTTAACAATAATGCAGACGATATTCTTGCTATCGCAGAAGCAATGATGATGGGTGAGCTCGAATATCGGAAAGAAAATTACGAGACCGCATTCAACCACCTGGAAA